>Ga0247822_10001375_pt1 | contig 14842 bp, 11 predicted proteins | sample 13C_Cellulose_Da_FD_192423 | JGI IMG/M metagenome (GOLD analysis project Ga0247822, IMG submission 192423) | Soil microbial communities from agricultural site in Penn Yan, New York, United States - 13C_Cellulose_Day30 | ecosystem: Environmental > Terrestrial > Soil > Agricultural land | place...
GATACCCATTTCGGTGTAACTCCTGAACAAGTGCCCGCGATTCTGGAGAAATACTTATGATCAATTCTTCAGTCGGGATCAATTCTGCACTTGCTGAAACCAAACCTCTGACGTATCGCATCGTTAGTAATCAACCGCTTGTTGATATTAAAGAGTACGAGGCACATGACGGGTATCTGGCTGTTCGCAAAGCATTAACTGGCATGTCGCCACAAGATGTGCAAGCCACGGTGAAAGACGCTAACTTGCGCGGCCGTGGTGGTGCAGGTTTCCCTGCCGGTATTAAATGGGGTCTGATTCCCATGGGGCCGGATGCGGGCGATAAATATTTGGTGTGCAATGCGGATGAAATGGAACCCGGTACATTTAAAGACCGTTTGTTGATGGAATGTTTACCGCATCAATTAGTAGAAGCAATGATTATTGCCGGCTATGCGATTCAGGCAAAACGCGCGTACATTTTTTTGCGCGGTGAATATGTGCTTGCGGCGAAAAATTTGAATGCCGCGATTGCACAGGCGGAAGCTGCTGGTTATCTCGGTACCAACATTTTAGGTTCAGGCTGGAGCCTGGATTTGCACGTGCATACAGGTGCTGGCCGCTACATTTGCGGTGAAGAAACTGCACTGATCAATTCACTGGAAGGGCGCCGCGCTAATCCGCGTGCGAAACCACCATTTCCACAAATTGCTGGTCTGTGGGGTCGTCCGACCATCGTTAACAATGTGGAAACTCTCTGTAATCTTCCGCATATCATCAATCGCGGTGCCGATTGGTTTAAAGGTTTGTCGCAAGGTAAAAGCCCCGATGGCGGCACTAAAATTTACGGCGCATCTGGCAAGGTAAAAAATCCCGGCTTGTGGGAGTTGCCGATTGGCACTACTGCACGCGAAATTATTTATGAACACGCTGGTGGAATGCGCGATGGCTTGGAATTAAAAGCCTGGTTGCCTGGCGGTGCATCGACTGACTTTTTAACACCGGATCATCTCGATCTGGCGATGGACTTTGACACTATCATGAAAGCCGGAAGCCGCATGGGCACTGGTCTGGTGATGGTGGTTGATCATACGCAAAGTATGGTGTCGGCAGTGCGTAATCTCGAACAATTCTTTGCGCGTGAATCCTGCGGTTGGTGTACACCATGTCGCGATGGTTTGCCTTGGTCGGTAAAAATGTTGCTCGCATTGGAGCGCGGCGAAGGTAAACCGGAATACCTGGGCATTTTGCAACAACTCACTCGTCAGCTCGGCCCAGGCAAAACCTTTTGTGCTCACGCACCGGGTGCTATGGAGCCGTTGCAAAGTGCATTGAAATATTTCCGTTCTGAATTTGAGCAAGGCATAGCGACTGCGACTGCCGGCCACAATGTAAAAGGGTAGTAATCTCCATGGCAACCATTCATGTTGATGGCAAACAGTTAGAAGTTGATGGTGCAGACAACCTATTACAGGCTTGTTTGTCGCTTGGCCTTGATATTCCCTATTTTTGCTGGCATCCGGCGCTGGGCAGTGTGGGCGCCTGTCGCCAATGCGCAGTAAAGCAGTACGCGAATGCCGACGATAAGCGTGGTCGTTTGGTGATGTCGTGCATGACTCCGGCGACTGACAATACATTTATTTCCATCGATGATGAAGAAGCCAAAGAATTTCGCGCGAGCGTGGTGGAATGGTTAATGACGAACCATCCGCACGATTGTCCGGTGTGCGAAGAGGGTGGTCATTGTCATTTGCAAGACATGACTGTGATGGTTGGACATGATAGCCGTCGTTACGACTTCACCAAGCGTACGCATTTGAATCAGGACCTTGGTCCATTTATCAGTCACGAAATGAATCGCTGTATCGGGTGTTATCGCTGTGTGCGCTATTACAACGATTATGCCGATGGCACTGACCTGGGTGTTTATGGCGCGCACGACAATGTGTATTTCGGTCGCGTTGAAGACGGTACTTTGGAAAGTGAATTTTCCGGCAACCTGGTAGAAGTTTGTCCCACTGGCGTATTCACCGACAAAACCCACTCGGAGCGTTACAACCGCAAGTGGGACATGCAATTTGCGCCCAGTATTTGTCAGGGTTGCTCGGTAGGTTGCAATATCAGCCCCGGCGAACGCTATGGTGAATTACGCCGTATTGAGAACCGCTACAACGGTTCAGTAAACCATTATTTCCTGTGTGATCGCGGCCGCTTTGGTTACGGCTTTGTGAACGATAAAAATCGCCCGCGTCATTCACTGTTGCGCACTGTCATTGGTTTGGAAACTATTACGCTTGATAACGCGTTGGATTGGGCAATCGATAACCTGAAAAAGTCGCAACGCGTGATAGGTATCGGTTCACCCAGAGCGAGTGTTGAATCAAATTTTGCCTTGCGCAATTTAGTGGGCGAAGCCAACTTTTTCAGCGGCGTAGGCGCAAGCGAACACGCTCAAGTAAATTTGGTGTTGGATATTTTGCAAAACTCCGGTCTGCCAACCCTTGCGCTGCGCGAATTGGAAAAACGCGATGCAATTTTTGTGTTGGGTGAAGATTTAACCCAAACAGCGCCGCGTATTGCCTTGGCATTACGTCAGGCAGTAAAAGGCAAAGCCTATGATATGGCTGCTGAAAAACGTGTTTCTGAATGGATGGCAGAAGCGGTTAAAAATATTGGTCAACATCATCGCTATCCATTGATTATCGCAAGTGTTGATGAAACACGGTTGGATGACGCTGCGAGCCAGACTTATCGCGCAAGCCCGGAAGCCATTGCTCGACTCGGTTTTGCGGTTGCACATTGCATTGATGCCGGTGCACCGGCGGTTAATGATTTATCTGAATTTGAACGTACTCAGGCACAAACTATTGCAGACGCATTGCTCGCCGCCAAAGCACCGCTGATTGTATCGGGTACTTCCGCGAGTTCAGAATCCGTTATTCAAGCTGCTGCGAATATTGCGCTAGCCTTGAAAGCACGTGAGAAAAATCCTGCTATCAGCATGGTGGTGCCAGAAGCAAATAGTTTGGGTCTGGCGTATCTGGGTGGCCATTCGCTTGATGATGCATTGCTTGCATTAAAAACCGGTGCGGCCGATGCGGTAGTGATTGTGGAAAATGATTTGTATCGGCGTGCAGCGGCAGATGTTGTTGATGCTGCATTGGCTGCAGCGAAAACGGTGGTCCTGCTGGATCACCAAATCACTGCAACTTCAGCAAAAGCCGGGTTGTTATTGGCGGGTGCAAGCTTTGCAGAAACCGAAGGCACTCTGATTAATAATGAAGGTCGCGCACAACGTTTCTTCCAGGTTTACGACCCTGCGTTTTATGACAACACTGTGCAGGTGCGCGATAACTGGCGTTGGCTCCATGCAATTCACACGGGTATTGATGGCAAAGAGTTTGCGTGGAAGCAATTGGACGATGTAATTGAAGCTTGCATTGCGTGCGAACCGGAGCTTGCCGCTATTCGTGCTGCAGCACCGCGCGCAAGTTTCCGTATTAAAGGTTTGAAGTTGGCGCGCGAACCGCGTCGTTATTCTGGTCGTACATCTATGCGCGCAAATATTAGCGTGCATGAGCCGCGCGCATCGCAAGATCCGGATTCACCACTGGCGCATTCGATGGAAGGTTATGTGGGTAAAGAAAACCCGGCGTCACTTATGTCATTTGCCTGGTCGCCGGGTTGGAATTCACCACAAGCCTGGAATAAATTCCAGGACGAAGTGGGCGGGCAGTCGTTGAAAGGCGATGCAGGTGAACGTTTGATTGAGGTGAACGCGCAAGCAACACTACATTATTTCACCGAGATTCCAGCGGCATTTGTTGCCTCAGCCACTAAATTGCGCCTTGTACCTTTGTATCATTTGTTTGGTAGTGAAGAGTTGTCATCGCGTGCGTCAGTTGTGCAAGAGCGAATCCCAACCGCCTATGTTGCAATCTCTGCGGCAGATGCAGCGCAATTAGGCACCAAAGCAAGCTCCACTGTGATTGTCCGTGCATTGAATAAGAATTTGCGCTTGCCGGTAAAAGTCAGTGCTGCCCTGGCGCAAGGTTGTGTGGGTTTGCCGGTTGGTCTCGAAGGCATTCCTGCTTTTGCTGGTGAAAACTGGGCGCAAATCATGCAGGAGGCTGTGTAATGTTTTCGTGGATTACACCAGAACTCGGCCATATCTTTTTCACTGTCTTTCAAGGCTTGGTGATTTTATTTGCCACAGTAATAGCGGCGGCTTATCTCAGTTTGGTTGAGCGCAAGTTGTTGGCTTGGTGGCAGGATCGCTATGGACCCAACCGTGTTGGCCCATACGGCATGTTTCAGATTGTGGCCGACATGTTCAAAATGTTTTTTAAAGAAGACTGGACGCCGCCCTTTGCTGACAAGTTAACGTTCCGTTTGGCTCCCGCCATTGCAATGGGTACTTTGTTGTTGTCCATGGCCATTATTCCGATCACCTCAACTTGGGGTGTGATCGACTTGAATATTGGCTTATTGTTTTTCTTTGGTATGGCTGGCCTTGCGGTTTATTCCGTTATGTTTGCGGCTTGGTCATCGAATAATAAATATGCGCTGCTTGGCGGCTTGCGCGCTGCTGCCCAAACCTTGAGTTACGAAGTGTTTATGGGGCTGGCATTGATGGGTGTTGTAGTGCAGGCAGGCTCATTCAATTTGCGTGAGATAGTTGAGGCGCAATCCAACCTGTGGAATATAGTCCCGCAATTTTTTGGCTTCTGCACATTTTTAATTGCCGGTATTGCTGTGACTCACCGCCATCCATTTGACCAGCCGGAAGCAGAGCAGGAATTGGCTGATGGTTATCACATTGAATATTCCGGGATGAAGTGGGGTATGTTCTTTGTGGCTGAATATATCGGTGTGGTAATGGTTTCAGCGATGATCGTCACCTTATTCTTTGGTGGTTGGAAACCTTTGCCTTACCTCGATTTCATTCCAGGATTTTTATGGTTTGCTGGAAAAACCTGTTTCTTCATCATGTTGTTTGTATTAGTGCGTGGTTCTCTGTTGCGCCCGCGCTACGACCATGTGATGAAATTTAGCTGGCTGGTGTGCCTACCGTTAACGCTGGTTAATTTATTAGTGACGGCAGCGGTTGTGCTGCTGATTTCCCCAGCGGCTTGAGGTAGAGATTATGGTTAAAAAGATAGTATCGATTATCTCCGGGACGGGAACGCAAATACGCAGTGCACTAATGGTGTTTGGCCATGGTTTTCGCAAGCGCGATACCATCCAGTACCCGGAAGAAAAAGTGTATTTGCCGCCGCGATATCGTGGCCGCATTGTGCTGACTCGTGACCCGGATGGTGAAGAGCGTTGTGTGGCGTGCAACCTTTGTGCTGTTGCCTGCCCGGTAGGTTGTATTTCGCTGCAAAAAGCAGAGCGCGATGATGGTCGTTGGTATCCGGAATTCTTCCGCATCAATTTTTCGCGCTGCATTTTTTGCGGTATGTGTGAAGAGGCTTGCCCAACAACGGCAATCCAATTGACACCGGATTTTGAAATGGCGGAATACAACCGCCAGAATCTGGTGTATGAAAAAGAACACTTATTGATTTCAGGGCCTGGGAAAAATCCGGATTACAACTTCTACCGCGTATCCGGTATGTCGATTGCTGGTAAGCCCAAGGGTGCTGCGCAAAATGAAGCTCAGCCGGTTGATGTGAAAAGTTTGCTGCCTTGATTCAAACCAACGCCGATTGTTTCGACAAAAATATCGAGAACTGTTGAATGGAAATTTTATTCTACATAGCTGCTGCGATAGCAATTTATTCAACGCTGCGAGTTGTGACTGGTACTAATCCGATACATGCGCTCTTGAGCTTGATTGTGTCCCTGCTGTCGGTAGCAGTGATTTTTTTCATGCTCGGCGCCCCTTTTGCTGGTGCATTGGAAGTGATTGTGTATGCCGGTGCCATCATGGTGCTATTTGTATTTGTGGTGATGATGTTAAACATCGGCCCTGCGGCGGCTATTCAGGAGCGCCAGTGGTTAACGCCCCAAACCTGGATTGCTCCCGCAATTTTTTCCGCGCTGTTGATTGCTGAAATGTTTTATTTATTGGGCCAGGATAACTTTCATCAGGCGGGCCATACGATGGTGGATGCCAAGCAGGTGGGTGTGTCTTTGTTTGGACCTTATTTACTGGTGGTTGAGCTTGCATCATTGCTGTTATTGGCTGCGCTGGTTGCTGCCTATCATCTCGGCAAGCGTGACGATCAAAATAGTTAATGAAAAAACAGACATTCACACAATGAATGTTTTGCGAATTCAAACAGAGTGATTTTAAAAGCGCGTTGCGCTGAATGAGAAAGGGTGTGCGTAAATGATAGCAATACCTATGGAGCATGGTTTGGCAGTTGCCGCAGTGCTTTTCACACTGGGTTTGGCGGGCGTAATGGTTCGCCGTAACATTTTATTTTTACTAATGTGCCTCGAAGTCATGATGAACGCGGCAGCATTGGCTTTTGTGGTGGCGGGAAGCCGTTGGGGGCAGCCTGATGGGCAGGTGATGTTTATTTTAATCCTGACGCTTGCCGCCGCTGAAGCGAGTATCGGCTTGGCGATAGTGCTGCAATTTTACCGTCGCCACCATTCCCTTGATATTGATGTAGCAAGTGAGATGCGCGGATGAATCTTCTCTTTTTAACTTTCTTGTGGCCCGCGATCGGCTTTTTGTTATTAGCCACGTTCCGTGCGCGCCTTTCGGAAAATATTGCGGCACTCATTGGTGTGGGTTCAGTCGGCTTATCGGCGCTTACCACTATTTATGTGGGTGTGGATTTTTTAAATCACGTAGAGCAGGGTGGCCATTACGTCCAACAACTTTGGACCTGGATGCAGGTAGGTGATTTCAACGCGAGCTTTGGTTTGCATCTGGATGGCCTGTCGCTAACTATGTTGGGTGTCATCACTGGCGTTGGCTTTTTTATCCATTTGTTCGCTTCTTGGTACATGCGCGGCGAAACCGGCTATGAGCGCTTTTTTTCCTACATGAATTTGTTCGTGGCCAGCATGGTGTTGTTGGTGTTGGGCGATAACCTTGCGCTTCTGTATCTCGGTTGGGAAGGCGTGGGGCTATGTAGTTATTTACTGATTGGTTTTTATTATTTTGATCGCGCCAATGGCGAAGCGGCTATCAAGGCATTTACCGTGACCCGTGTGGGTGATGTGTTTATGGCCATTGGTATTTTTATTATTTTCCAGCAGCTCGGCACTTTGAATATCCGTGAAATTCTGGAACTTGCGCCGCAAAAATGGGCAGAGAACGACCCATTAGTTGTTGCCGCTGCATTGATGTTGTTAGGTGGTGCGGTAGGTAAATCGGCGCAATTGCCGTTGCAAACCTGGTTGGCGGATGCGATGGCGGGTCCAACACCGGTCTCGGCATTGATCCACGCTGCCACTATGGTGACGGCAGGTGTTTATTTGATTGCTCGCACGCACGGCGTATTTGAATTAGCGCCGGATATTTTGTTGCTGGTGGGTGTGGTAGGCGCAATTACCTTGTTGATTGCTGGCTTCTCTGCGCTGGTGCAAACCGATATCAAGCGTGTACTGGCTTACTCCACCATGAGCCAGATTGGTTATATGTTTTTAGCCTTGGGTGTAAGTGCTTGGGATGCAGCAATTTTCCACTTAATGACCCATGCCTTCTTTAAAGCCTTGTTGTTTCTGTCGGCGGGTGCGGTGATTATCGCCTGTCACCATGAACAAAATATTTTCAAAATGGGTGGGCTCTGGAAAAAGATTCCGTTTGTTTACGCTTGCTTCCTGATTGGTGGCGGTGCGTTGGTTGCCTTCCCATTCCTCACCGTAGGTTTCTACAGTAAGGATGCCATTTTGTGGCAAGTGTATGCCAGCGGTCACACCAATTTATTCTGGGCAGGTTTAGTTGGTGCATTGTTTACTTCTATTTATACCTTCCGCTTGATCTTCATTGTTTTCCACGGTGAAGAAAAAACTCATGCACATCATATTGAAGGTGTTTCCTATTGGTTGCCGCTGGGTGTGTTGTTAGTGTTGTCTACCTTTATCGGCGCCTGGATTCATCAGCCACTCGAAGGTGTGCTGCCAGCATTTGTTACTGATGCATCTGAAGAAGCAAAACATCATGTTGAATTGCTTGCAATCGGTACCGGCATCATTGGTTTGGCATTGGCTGCTATTTTCTTCTGGGGCGAGCGTCGTCCAGCAAAAGTGATTGCAGAAAGCGCCATCGGCCGTTTGCTGTCACCGGTTTTCCGCGATGGTTGTGGTTTCGACTGGTTGTATGACTGGGTCTTCGTGAAGCCCTATCTGCTGGTGGCGAAATTAAATCGTCACGATGTGATTGCGAAAATATTTGGCTTGATCCAGCCACTTGCAAAAATAGGTAACAGCGCCATGAGTGCAACTGAAACCGGACGAGTGCGTTGGTATGCAACCAGTATGGCCTTGGGGGCCGTGTTGGTGTTGGGCGTAGCCTTGTATTTACAGATTTCTTTTAACCAATAAAGGATGGGCCAGACCATGACTCTTTCGGCACTCATCCTGATCCCGTTTGTTGGCGGACTTTTGTGTTGGCAAGGCGAGCGATTAGGTGCCGGCATTCCGCGTTGGATTGCCTTGATTTGTATGTCTCTCGTATTAGCCATTGGCATTAATTTTTGGTTGGCGGGTAATTATTCCGGTGCAACAGCTGCTGCTGGTTTGAATTGGCAGGCAGAAGAACAATACTCCTGGATTCCAATCCTTGGTGTGAGCATTCATTTCGCGCTGGACGGTTTATCGCTGGTGATGATTTTACTTACTGGCTTGCTGGGCGTTATCGCTGTTGGTTGTTCCTGGAAAGAAATCAGTACCAATGTCGGTGCCTTCCACATGAATCTGCTGTGGAGTCTTGCCGGTGTTATCGGCGTATTTCTCGCGCTGGATATGATGCTGTTTTTCTTCTTCTGGGAATTAATGCTGATTCCAGTGTATTTCTTGATCTCACTTTGGGGGCGCGCGAGTGAGAACAAGCAGCTGCGAGTGCAAGCCGCCACCAAATTTTTCATTTACACCCAAGTGGGTGGTTTGATTATGTTGGTGGGAATTCTTGCGTTGGTGTTGGTGAACTACAAAGCGACCCAGCAACTGAGCTTTGATTATGAAGCCTTACTCAGTGCTCATAAGCATATGAGTGCTGAATTACAGTTCGCGTTGATGTTATGTTTCTTTGTTGGATTTGCAGTCAAGTTGCCAATTGTTCCTGTGCATTCTTGGCTACCGGATGCGCATGCTGAAGCACCTACTGCAGGCAGCGTTGATCTTGCGGGGATTCTGTTAAAGACTGCAGGTTACGGCATGCTGCGTTTCACCTTGCCATTTTTTCCTGACGCGTCACAAGAATTTGCCAATGCAGCTATGTTGCTGGGGGTATTCGGAATTTTCTATGGTGCATTTCTCGCCTTTGTGCAAACTGACATTAAGCGCCTGATTGCATACACCAGCATTTCGCATATGGGCTTCGTATTAATTGGTATTTATTCAGGTAACTTACTAACTCTGCAGGGGCTTGCTATTCAAATGCTCGCTCACGGTTTGTGTGCTGGTGGTTTGTTTGTACTTGCCGGTCAATTGCACGAGCGCTTGGGTACTTACGATATGCGCAAGATGGGCGGCCTCTGGGCGAATTACAGTTACCTGCCTGCCTTGTTAATGTTTTTCGCAGCAGCTTTGTTAGGTATTCCCGGTACCGCTAACTTTGTTGGAGAATTCCTGATTTTAGTCGGTGCATTTAAAGTGGTTCCAGTGCTGACCAGCGTTGCTACTGCAAGCTTGGTATTGGCGGGTGTTTATTCATTGATTCTGATTCATCGCACTCTGTTTGGAAAATCTGCAACAGAAGGGAAGGGCGTTGATCTATCTGCACGTGAATTAACGCTGGTTGTGTCGCTGGCTGTAGTGTTGTTGGTTATCGGTTTCTATCCGCAGCCATTGCTGAATGTATCTGTAGATGCGATGACATTTATCCAACATACCTATGCACCTGTAGATGTTTCTAATCCATTATTGACTGGTCCTTTGCCTGTTGGGGGCTCAGCGTCTCCTGTTGTGACTCCCTGAGGTTGATATGAATTTTACTTTTGCTACTTTTTTGCCGCTGCTGCCGGTTATTGTTTTAAGTATCACTACCGTTTTACTTATGTTGGCAATTGCAATTAAACGCCATCACGCTACTAGTTTCTGGATTACTGTGGCGGGATTTCTGTTAAGTCTGTTATCGATCCAATTTACACCCGCATTTTCAGATTCGGCTGCAACGCCGGTAACCGGATTATTGTTATTTGATGGGCACGCGTATTTTTACACCCTGTTAATGTTGTTCGCCGGTTTGGTTTGTGCATTTTTATTGCGTAATTTTATACAGGAATATGCGAGCAATCGTGAAGAAGTTTATCTATTGTTATTGATTGCAGTAGCAGGTGGCTTGGTATTAGTGGCTAGCAGTCATATGGCTTCGTTTTTCATCGGTCTTGAGTTGTTGTCTGTGCCTGTGTACGGAATGGTGGCTTACACTTATGAGCGCAACCGTGCGCTTGAAGCGGGGGTGAAATATTTAATTCTATCGGCAGCAGCCTCTGCATTTATGTTGTTTGGTATGGCGCTGGTTTATGCCCAGGTTGGAACCTTGTCGTTTGTAGGTATCAGTAAAACAATCTTTGTTACTGATGGCTATCTCGCAGGGTTTGGTATGGCCATGATTGCTATCGCATTATGTTTTAAATTATCGCTTGCACCATTTCATTTGTGGACACCGGACGTGTATCAGGGGGCGCCCGCGCCAGTCGGTGCATTATTGGCAACGATAAGCAAGGTTGCGGTTTTGGCCGTTCTGGTTCGTCTGTTGGTGCAGACATCTGTCGAGCTTACCCATTTCCTGCAGTCGGTATTTATTGTCATTCTTGTACTGTCTATCGTTGTGGGTAACCTGCTGGCGCTAACGCAGGATAATGTAAAGCGGATGTTGGCTTACTCATCGATTGCGCACATGGGTTATTTGTTTATACCGCTGGTTACAGTTAATGGCACGGTGGATGTGCAGGCGGTCAATGTTTATCTGTTGGCTTACGTGGTGACTACTCTGGGGGCATTTGGAGCCATTAGTGCTATGTCGAGTGCAGCAGCTGGTGATGATAGTGAAAATATTGCCAATTTCCGCGGTCTCTTCTGGCGTAATCCATACCTTGGTGGTGCCATGGTGTTCATTATGCTCTCGTTGGCGGGTATTCCACTCACTACCGGTTTTATCGGTAAATTTTATGTATTTATGAGCGCGGTGAATGCCAGCAGTTGGGGATTACTAGCCGCCTTGATTATTGGTAGTGGGGTCGGTTTGTATTACTACTTGCGCTTAATGATTTCGCTATTTGCACGCGAACAAACTCCAGGTGTTAATGAGGTTGGGGTAATCAGTCAGTCAAGTGTGTTGCTAGTGGTGTTGATGGCGGTGCTGATTGTTTGGCTGGGTGTCTATCCGCAGCCTGCGCTGGAGTTTATTGCTGGACTTAAATAAGAATTACTCACAAATGATTGATGCGAAACTCTGAGGGTTTTATAAACGGTTTGTACTAATAATCCCGACTTGCATTTATTTTGATCCTATATCGTACGATTTAATGCCCTATGATGAGACAAAGCCTGTCTTTTCTATGGTTATTATTTCGTGCGCCTATTATAATTCCCGCGTTTTATCTGGGCTGTTTAAAACTCCTCCAAAATCAATCCCTTGTGTGTTGTTTGCAATCTCAATTGCAGGTATTGCACTGACGGATCGCGAGAGTAACAGGCCTTTGCTCCGGCGAATTGCTTTATTGCAAAACTTTCCCGGTGCACCCGCAGTACAGGCAATCCCCAAGATCACGCGCAGTTCCCGCCAGGAAGTAACTGGTCGATGATGGCTGGCACACGCCTGTTATGCACCCCGCGGCCTGGGTTACCAGGTCAACATCCACACGAACGACTAGGCAGAGACGTATGATAAAGATCCGTCGAGGGTTGGATTTGCCCATTACTGGCAGCCCCAATCAATCTATTGAGGATGGCCCTCAGGTTCGCCAAGTAGCTTTAATCGGGTTTGATTACCATGGTATGAAGCCCACTATGGCGGTACAGGTTGGTGATAAGGTTAAACTTGGTCAGGAGTTGTTTTCTGACAAAAAGATCCCGGGCGTTATTTATACATCCCCAGCATCCGGTACAGTCAGTGCCCTTAATCGCGGTGATCAGCGTGTATTCCACTCAATCGTAATCGATGTGGAAGGTAATGAGGCTATTGAATTTGCTAAATATTCAACGGCTGATTTGGCTGGTTTGTCACGTGAAAGCGTACAACAAAATCTGGTGCAATCCGGGCTTTGGACTGCATTGCGCACTCGTCCATACAGTAAAGCGCCTGCTTTGGATTCAAAGCCAAGTTCTATATTTGTTCAGGCGATGGATACCAACCCTCTTGCCGCAAACCCGCAAGTGGTTATCGCTGCCAAGAAAGAAGCATTTGCTAATGGTTTAACGGTATTGTCACGTTTGACTGAAGGCAAGGTTTTCGTTTGCCAGGCAGAAGGCGCTGAATTGCCAAAAGCACAGGGTAGTAATATCACTGTGGAAACCTTTGCAGGCGTTCATCCAGCAGGAAACGCTGGTACCCATATCCACTTCCTTGATCCAGTCAGTGCGACTAAAACTGTATGGACCATCGGCTACCAGGATGTTATTGCAGTAGGCGAGTTGTTCACCACTGGAAAGCTGAACGTTGAACGAGTTGTTGCTCTTGCGGGTCCCCAAGTTGAGCGTCCGCGTTTGGTGCGCACTCGTATCGGTGTCAATCTTAATGAGCTGATCCAAGGTCAAACAAAAGCCGGTGAAAACCGTGTCATATCTGGTTCAGTGTTTGGTGGTCGCCGTTCGCATGGCAACCTAAGCTTTCTTGGCCGCTTCCATAATCAAGTGAGTGTACTGCTTGAGGGGCGTGAGCGTGAAATGCTGCATTACTTGCGTGCGGGTACTAATAAGTTCTCTGTATTGGGAATTTATCTATCTAAATTAATGCCCTCAAAAGCCTTCAACTTCACTACGTCTACCAATGGTTCTGAACGTGCCATGGTGCCAGTGGGTTCATATGAGAAGGTCATGCCGCTGGATATCCTGCCAACACAATTGCTGCGTTCTTTAATTGTGGGCGATACCGAAATGGCACAGAAACTGGGTTGCCTTGAATTGGATGAAGAAGATTTGGCTTTGTGTACTTTTGTATGCCCTGGCAAATACGAATATGGTCCAATCCTGCGCAACAACCTTACCCGTATTGAGCAGGAGGGCTAATTAATGAGTCTGCGAAAGATACTCGACAGTATGGAGCCGCATTTCCATAAGGGCGGCAAATACGAAAAATGGTATGCGCTCTATGAAGCAGCGGACACCATTTTTTACAAACCTGCAGATGTCACCAAATCCACTGCCCACGTACGTGATGGCGTAGATTTGAAACGCATTATGATCACCGTTTGGCTTTGCGCGTTCCCGGCAATGTTCTTCGGTATGTATAACGTTGGCTTGCAGGCTAACACTATCCTTGCTGCAACTGGCGCTACCGGTATCGATAACTGGCACGGTGTGTTGACTAGTTGGTTTGCTGGCCACAATCCTGACAGTATTTGGGACAACCTGGTACTGGGCGCGGCTTACTTCCTTCCTATATATGCAACTGTATTTATCGTTGGTGGTATTTGGGAAGTTTGGTTTGCAATGGTTCGCGGCCACGAAGTGAATGAAGGTTTCTTTGTAACCTCCATCCTGTTCGCCTTGACCTGTCCACCCGATTTGCCTTTATGGCAAGCGGCATTGGGAATCAGCTTCGGTGTTGTAATCGGTAAAGAAGTTTTTGGCGGTACCGGTAAAAACTTCCTAAACCCGGCATTGGTTGGTCGCGCATTCCTGTTTTTTGCTTACCCTGCAGAAATATCGGGTGATGCAGTTTGGACTGCTGTTGATGGTTATTCTGGTGCAACTGCACTTTCTATTGCTGCTCAAAGTGGTATGGATGCGCTCTCTGGTCATTTAACCTGGATGGATGCGTTTATCGGCTTTGAACAAGGTTCAATTGGTGAAACATCTGCATTGGCAATTATGATCGGCGGTTTGGTGTTGTTGATCATGGGGATTGCGTCAACCCGCATCGTATTGGGAACCTTGATCGGCACTATCCTCACGGTATTGCTTTATAACTGGCTGGGTGCTGATAGCAAAAACCCGATGTTCCAAATGCCTTTCTGGTGGCATTTGGTGTTAGGTGGATATGCATTTGGTTTGTTCTTTATGGCGACTGACCCTGTATCAGCATCTATGACCAACACAGGCAAGTGGATTTTTGGTGCGCTCATTGGCTTCATGGTGATCACCATCCGTGTGGTTAACCCTGCTTATCCAGAAGGCATGATGCTGGCAATTTTATTTGCCAACATGTTTGCGCCGACTATCGACTACTTCGTCGTTCAATCCAACATCAAACGGAGACTGGCTCGTGTCTAATCAAACCGCAAAATACACCATCACCGTCACATTGATTATGTGCCTGGTGGCGTCTGTTCTGGTGGCCGGTTCTGCTGTTCTGTTGAGACCGCACCAAGAAGCGAATAAGGCCCTAGACTTCCAAAAGAATGTTTTGAAAGTAGCGGGTATGTATCAGGAAAACGTATCGTTGGAAGAACAGTTTTCAAAGGTTCAAGTGAAAATTGTTGATTTGGAGACGGGTAAATTTACTGATGCAATCGAAGATGTGACCAAATTTGATCAGGTTGCATCTGCAAAGCGCCCTGGGATGTTTGTGAAG
>Ga0247822_10001378_pt1 | contig 14827 bp, 13 predicted proteins | sample 13C_Cellulose_Da_FD_192423 | JGI IMG/M metagenome (GOLD analysis project Ga0247822, IMG submission 192423) | Soil microbial communities from agricultural site in Penn Yan, New York, United States - 13C_Cellulose_Day30 | ecosystem: Environmental > Terrestrial > Soil > Agricultural land | place...
CTCGTCAACGAGTTGCCTGCGGCCACCACAGGTCCGTCGGCCGTGGACGCCCGTGCGACGCCGGAAATCCCGGCGGCCTGCTTCAGCCTAGGGCCCTTCACCAGCCAGGCTGCCGCGACCCTGGCGCAGGATGCCGTCAAGGGCCAGCTCCTGCGGACGCATCTGCGGGAAGTGCCCGGCCTCAGCGCCAGTGGTTACCAGGTGGTCATGCCGCCCGCGCCGTCGCTGGAAGAGGCGCAGGCGATCGCCGGCCGCATCGGGGCGGCGGGATTCAACGACTTCCTCGTCGTGCGCCAGGGCGAACAAGCCAACGGGATCGCGCTGGGCCGGTATCGCAGCCGGGAGGCCGCCGAACGCCGGGTATCGCAGTTGCAGGCTGCCGGGTTCACCGCACAGATGCAGCCCGTCGGCCGCGCGGGCCCAAGCCTGTGGTGGCTGGATGCCGGCGTCGCGGAGGGTGTCGACCCCGTCGTGCTTGCCCGTGCCGCGTCCAGCGGGACGCCGCAATCCCTCGAATGCACGGCGCTGCGCTAGAATTGCCGCCCACGCCGCTTTAGCTCAGCTGGTAGAGCAACCGCCTTGTAAGCGGTAGGTCATCCGTTCGATTCGGATAAGCGGCACCATCTCGTTGTCCTATGGCGTCCAGACAAGTCCAGGATTCACAATAAGCCCGCAGAAATGCGGGCTTTTTTGTGCGTTGTGGTCCGAGGATGTCCAGCCTCATCCAAAGGGTGTGGGGGTACAACTGGGGGTGCTTTTCGGAAATCGGAGATCCAGAAGGAGGATGTACCCCCATGGGTGCTAAGCAATTGACGGATATGGCAGTTCGAAATGCCAAGGGCAAAGACAAGCCATACAAGTTGACCGTTGGCGCGGGACTTTACTTGCACGTTATGCCAAGCGGAGGCCGTTACTGGCGAATGAAGTACCGGTTTGACGGCAAGGAAAAGCTGCTCTCGATCGGCGTGTATCCGGCGATATCCTTGAAGGAGGCGATCGGCAAGCGAGACTCGGCGCGCGTTGAGTTGCGGGAGGGGAAAGATCCCTCCGAGCAGCGGCAGCTAGTCAAGCTCAAATCGAAGCTCTCAGCGGATACCAAGTTTGAGGCTATCGCGATTGAGTGGTGGGATACGCGTCAGGACTTGGCGCCGACGACGAGAGAAAAAGCTAAGTGGATGCTGGAGACGTATGCATTTCCCTGGCTCGGAAAGCGCCAGATTGAGGAAATCACCACAGCCGAAGTGCTGGCCGTCCTGCGAAGGCTCGAGTCGCAGGAGAAGATTGAATCCACCCAGCGATTGAGGCAGATATGTGGTCAGGTGTTCCGCTACGCCGTAGCAACGGGACGACTGGATCGCGATCCGACTAGTGCTCTGCGGGGAGCGTTGAAGACCGTCAAGAATCGTCACTACGCAGCCATTACGGATCCCACTAAAGTAGGAGAACTGCTGCGGGCAATAGATGGATACTCTGGCCAATTTGTAACTCTATGCGCACTCAAATTGGCCCCCTTGGTCTTCACTCGTCCCGGAGAGCTACGAAAGGCTGAGTGGAGAGAGTTCAATCTGGAAGCGGCGCAGTGGAATATCCCGGGAGAAAAAATGAAGATGGGGATCGCGCATGTCGTGCCCCTGTCTAAGCAAGCGGTCGCAGTGCTGAAGGACCTACTCCCAGTGACTGGCCGGGGTCGATATGTATTTCCATCCATACGCAGTGCTAGAGATCCGATGAGCGAGAACACAGTCAATGCCGCACTCCGCCGATTGGGGTATGGAACGGATGATATGACTGGCCATGGATTCCGAAGCATGGCTTCAACCCTGCTCCACGAAATGGGCTGGACCTCCGACGCTATCGAAAGGCAGCTGGCGCACTCGGAAAGGAATCCAATCAAAGCTGCTTACAATCGAGCTGAGCATCTGCCTGAGCGGAGAAAGATGATGCAAGCGTGGGCAGACTATCTGGATAAGCTGAAGGCAAGCGATCGGCAAGTGCGCCTTAAGGCTGTTGGCTAAAACTAGTAGCCCCTCCTCGCCACTCGGAATTGAGTGGCAAGGAGGAATTATGATGCCTTCGATCACCGCCTATAAAGCTGTGCTTGGCTATGGGTGCCCCCAAAAACGTCGAATAATACATTGAAATATTTTGAATCAGCGATACTGCCGGCAGTCGCGTCAGGCCGACTACCTCATGCTTGAAATCTTCGATGTGCCGTTTTCTCCAAGGCATGAGACCCGTCCTGTCCCATCAGGGAGCTTAACCGGAGTGTCCGTGTTAGCGGGGTGGAACCCGAGGGGCAATCAGAATCTGTATGTTGCTCCTGCCGTGAAATATCTCCCGAGGGTGTCGTCGGTCGCGATGCTGTAACCGCCTGTATAGACGCCATAATTTACGGGGTCTCGATCGAGCAGATTATTGATGGCGAACGAATAGGACCATCCGCTAGGGCTGGAGTACTCTGCGTTGATCCCAAGAATGGTCGTGGCCGGGTTCGAGCATTTGGCTGCCTCGCGGTTGCTTTGAGGACAAGTGCTTTCTGCGGAGTAGGCGCGAGATCGGCCGGAATGACGCAAGGTCAATGCGGCAGCCCAGTTTCCGTGTCGCCAAGTTGCGTTGCCCAGTAAGGTCGTCTTTGGAGTGTCGTAGCCGGCACGGTTGATGGGCTTTGGTTGGACGACGCTCGAAGTAACGTAACGGCTGAGACGGTGTGCAGCAAGGCGGAGGGCGAACTCTCCCAGATCGTCATCGCGCACGAAATAGCTGGATCCGAACTCTAGGCCCCGCGTTTCGGACCTGCCGATATTGGCCAGGTACCGATTGGCCTGGTAAAGCACGCCCTGGGAATCCCTAACCAACCCGTCCTGGAAAAGAGACGGGTATCGGTATGCATCGGCAATGCCAAATTCATCGGTCCGCAGGATACGGTATCCGTCCAGGCTTGTGCTGAACGCATGCACAGGCGACCAGCTGATACCCATGGTCAGGCTGCGGGAGTACTCGGCCCTCAATCGGGGATTCGTGCCGACGCCGTATGTAACCCTACAGCGGTCTGTACCTACAAGATTGCAGGGAAGGAGCTGTGGACTCACGGGCATGGTGCGAACAGAAGTATTGGTCTCGAACGGAATGCGTTCATCATGCAGGCTGGGTGGGCGGTAGCCCTCCCCCAGACTGGCGCGTACCAGCAGGCTGTGAAGCGGCGTCCACTTCACGCCGATCCGGGGGGAAGCATGAGTCCGAAAGCCGTCGCGATGATCCAGGCGGATGGCCAAGTCTGTCTGGAAGGTGCTATGCAGAGGAAGCTCGATCTCTGCGAAGACGGCCGAGCCGCGACCACGTAGATCGTAAGGTTGAGCGTTGAGCGCACCGAATGAAAGATCGCCGCTGACTTGCAGAGGGTCCGGTGTGCTTCGTCGGTGCGTGGCCTGAAACGATGCGCCCATTTCGATCTTTGCAGGACCGCCAGGAGTATCGAAAAGCCGGCGATTCGATGTGAACTCAAGACCATCGACCGAATAGTATCCAGAAGGATAGATGGAGGTGCGCATCGCGTTCATCACATCCGTGTTGTCCGAGCCATCGATGCGGATGCGATGCAAGTTTGCCCGTGCTATCGATGATACGAGCGCATTGTTGATGGCGCTGCGCGCGCTGTTGTTGCTGTGGGATAGGGTGATCTGCCAGGCCCACTCTTGGGTCAAGCCTTCTAGGGAGATTGAGACGTCATTCCTGACGCTGGTACTATGATTCCTAGGTGCGCCCAACTCATACAGAACATAAAAAGCGTCTGTGGCGCCTTCGGGGGCTTTGGGGTAGTCGGGATGTGACGGCGTCATGGGGATGGAGGCCACGAAAGGTCGAAACTGCAACACCTGTTCGCTTTGCGAGCGAAGAGCGGAAAAATGCAATGCAAGCGAACTGCCTAGCCCCTGAGCCCAACGAACGTACAGGGATTTGTTGTGGAGATCGGGTTGCAGGGTTTGAGATCTGGCGGTGTCGTAGCGGCAGTAGGGGGAGTCCGGATCCTCGCCCAAGGTTTGGCACTGCGGAAGAGAAAGCAGATGTTCGCCTGTCCAAGTCTCGAATCCGAGGGGGAAGCGTTCGTCCGGCAGGCCGAACCGGCTCCGGTCAATAGTGTGCCAATCACGTCGGTCGCCGGCGAGTTCATCTTGTGAAGCAATATTCGCCGCAATCAGTATGTCGCCGCCATAACGGGTCGTCGTGCCCAGAATCGCGGAAGCCTGGTGCAATTTGGCGTCTCCGCGTTGGGAGATGCCGGCGCGGAAAGACGTCTCGCTTCCCATGCGATCTTTCTTCAATACGATATTGATCGTACCTGCCATGGCGTCTGCTCCATATATCGCCGAAGCACCCCCGCGCAGAATCTCGATACGATCTATAAAGCTCAGAGGGATGCTGTTCAGATCCACTATCCCGCCCAGCGTGTTGGAGGCGAGCCCAAACTGCGCAACGCGCTTGCCGTCCACCAGGTACAACGTCGCCCGCGGGCCGAGCGAGTACAAGCTGGCGCTTGCAGCAGTCACTATCGGATAGTTTCTTCCTTCGCTGGCAACCGAAACTGGATGGTGGCTGACAAGACCCGGCTGTTCGCTCAGTACGTCGTACAGTGTTGTGCGTCCGCTCCGCTCGATATCGTTCTCGGTTATAACCGTTATGGGAAAGGACAGCTCCAGCGAAGTTCGAGGAATGCGTGTCCCCGTGACATCGACCGCAGCAAGGTCAGTCACGTGGCGTTGATCGACGGTTCCGGGTTGCGGGATAGGGTTGGTAGCGCCACGTGTCCGGTCGCTTGCGCTTTGCAGGAGATAGGTATTCGCATTGACGGCCAGTGCCGTCAGGTCGTGGGCTGCCAGTAATCGTGCGAGTCCGGCAGTCGACGTGAAGTTTCCGCGCAGACCGGAACTGTATTTTCCACCGACCAGCGCCGGCGAGTACAGCAGTTGAACATTCGACCTGCTGGCGAATGCCTGCAAGACGTCTTCGAGCGTTCCAGACGGGATGTCATAACGGGGAGGCGGCGCAGAGCCTGCCGCTTGGGCGATGGCGCCATGCGCAAAAACGGCCCCGCATGCCAACACGAGCAGGCGCGCCAAGCGGGTCGTCGATGGCCTCGGCGACGGAGCGCGGGTCGGGGACATGGCGCAGGACCGGATCGGCATGGTCGATGGCGTTCCCCTGCGCCTATTGCTTCGATGCGGATAACTCGATTCGATTCTTTCCGGCGGACTTGGCCTGCAAACCCCAGCCCTGGCGGAGCGCGGCAAGCAGTCCCGCTTGGTCGTCGGCATTGAACGCGCCACTGACGCGGATATCCCCTAACGTTGCTTCCGACAGGACCAACTGGTCTCGAGAATAGCGGTTGAACTCCGAGACAAGATCGGCGAGACGTTCGTTCTTGAAAACGAGCCGTCCCCGTGTCCAGCTTTCCGCCGCTTCGCTGTCGACGCTTTGGGGGCTTCCCAGCTTTCCGGTTTGGTCGTAGGCCAGTTGTTGCAACGGATGCAGCTCGCGCGTATGGCCGGCCCGGGTGTCTACGACGACCCGTCCTTGCAGCAAACGAACGATTGTATTCTCGCTCTGTCGTTCCACTTGGAACACCGTGCCAAGGGCGCGAACGCTACCGCCCCCCGAGGTCACCACGAACGGTCGACTGCCGTCGCGCATGACGTCGGCTTGCAGACGACCCCTCAACAATGCGATGCGACGCCATGAACGTTCGTAGGTCACCTGGACGAGAGTATCGGTGTCAAGGACGAGCCAGGATCCATCCGGCAGATTCACATGGCGCTGCTCTCCGACAGCCGTCGCATACTGGCTGGACGGCGCCTGCCGAAAATTGGCGATCAGCCAGAGTCCGCCACCAATGGCCAATACCAAGGCGGCTGCCAAAGCCAAGAAACGATGCCGGGCGTGTTTGCGACGGGCTGTGGTCGAACGCGTCGTCAAAGGGGCGGCGGCGGCGCTCGATCCCACATCCGAACGCAATGCGCCTGCCATCTGGTGGAGGCGCTCGACCTCGACATAATCGAGCGCGTTTCTGGGCGACTCGGCCAGCCAATCCTCGAAAGCCATATGGTCGGACGCGCCGCAGTCGGGCGACAGAAGGCGTGCCAGCCAGTCCTCGGCTGAGCTGGGCCTATTCCGATGTGGCGAAGGTGTGGATGCGTTCATGGTTTCGGGCTGAAGGTGTCCGAGGACTCCGCTTGTACCGAGAGTAGCGTCCTCAACGACGACAAGGCTTTTCCCACGTGCTTCTCGACTGCTTTGACGGAAATACCGCAGTGCTTGGCGATCTGACTATAGCTCATCCCATCGATACGATTTAGCAGATAGATCTCTCTACAGCGAGCCGGCAGCTGATCCACGGCAGCCCGCACTCGCGCCAACTCCTGCCGATGCGCTGTCCATTGTTCGGGTTGCGGCAATTCATCCGGGATGTCGTGGGCATCGGCGCTCGGATCGAAAATGGATGCCCGATGGGCGGCGAAGCTCCGCCTCCGCAGATCGCGGAGTGCGTTGATCGAAATCCGGTACAGCAGCGGTTTCAAAGCGTCGGACGGCAATTCACGATAGCGGGTGAGCTTGAACAGACTTTCCTGAGCGATATCTTCGGCGTCGTCATGCGAAATTCCGTACTTACGCAAGTAGCTGACCAGTATCGGGTGTTGCTCGCCCAAGAACTGCTCGAAGGCCTGGTCGCTGGGCACCCTTCCCGGGATGAAGATCATTTGATAACGGTCCGTAAGAGGGGGACTATCGGCTCGATGTTTGCCCTGTGACTGATACTACCCAAGATCAGTAGAAGCTGCGCTCCCGCGTCTGGTCAAGGTAGGGAGATACGGCCTGGCTTGCGTTTACCAGAAGCGGAATGGAGGGTGCCTCCCTTTCTCTCGACATCCGGGGAGCGTGGCAGAGTGGCCCGGGTACGAGGCCGCGCACGCCACGAAGGGGGAGATGGCGCTCCGGCCGGGATGGCATGACGAAGTCCGCGCTCTGTTGTTGCCGCCTCGATGCCGAGGGATGCGTTCCTGCATCGTCGTCCGGCATCGCCCAGGCCGATGGCTGTCCGCACCTGGTCAGGGGGGGGGGGAGATGGGCGGCCACGATCGCGGTGATCGCCCCGCGGCCTCGCTTTCCACTTGGGTGCAAGGCGCTTCGCCTTCTGCCGGCCTCTGAAACGCTCGGCCATGCACTGGGCATTCGTCCATCCCGGTCGCTGGCGAAGGTAGGGGGGAAGCGGCGGGTCTGCGTTTAGCTAGTAGCGAATAGGCGAAGGTAGTGGAACCATGGACTTAGAGACACGCGTACGCGTCGCGCGTCAGCGTGCGGGGATGACACAAAGCCAGTTGGCGGAGCGGATTGGCGTGACGCGCAGCGCGGTAGCGAACTGGGAGATCAGCAAGCGTCCCAAGCCCAGTGTAAGCAACCTAATCGAGATTGCGGTCGCAACGCGCGTCTCATTCGAGTGGCTCGCCACCGGTCGCGGCGATATGGCGCCTCCAGAATAGGCTGGAAACTGCCAGTGTATGGCCAGGTGGCCGTCAGCGAGTCCACCGATGACGCACGCAGCGGACGGTAGCGCGCGCTCGTATCGCAGCGTTGGATGAAGGCCGCTGATGGTGCAGCGTTCCGAGCGAGGAGCGATCCAGCGGTCGGTGCCGGTTCTGTCTTCATGGTCGGGCCGGATCTCGCGTCGATGTCTAACTGGACTGCCGGCTTCAAACGCGCCGTTTCAGACGATCGCCGCCAGGCAGTTAGCCACTCGCGCCGTCACGGGATGGGCGGCGCCCCGCAGCCGAATGTTCGAATCTGGTTCGGCGTGGTTGGGAATCCTCAAGGTTTCCGCGCCCGAGCAGATTCCGGCAGGTCGGTCGAAGTCGCGGCCTCATCCGTATTTTGCGGATGATCGCCTTTCCCATGCGGCGACGAAGATCAGGACCGCAGCGCTTGACGCGTTGGCCGCCAACAGGCCGAACCGCCATCCGACGGGTGTCATCGCGCCCAGAAGGCCCAGGCCGATTAGGTGCGACAGCGGATAGCGCCCGTACACCACATGCTTGTACAGGCCGTTGCCAAGCAGAAACAGCGCCGGTCCACCCACCAGGACCGACAGGTACTTCCATTCCATATGACCATCCGAGTGAGCGATCACCACATCGCTGCCGACGGCGGCGACGATCACTCCCGCCAGGATGAGTACGTGCACGTAGTGGAACAGCGCTGCATAGCGGCCAGGATCTTTCGCCCTGACGATCACCTCGGTAGCGTCTTTCACCGCAATGTTGAAGTAGACCAGCCACATCGCTACGCTGCCGGCGAAAGCCGTCGCGAACGCGGCCAGGATCGACGCATTCCAGTGGTGGCCATGGCCCAGCGTTGCGCCGGAGACCAGCACGGATTCGCCCAGCGCGACGATCATGAACAACGAGCAGCGTTCGACGATATGTCCTCCCTCGACGGTCCAATCGCGGTGGCTGTACGAACGCCCTAGTCCAGGCAGCGGGAAACCGAACATGGGCGAGACATACTCGCAGGCCACTGCCGTCGCCCACAACGCCAGCCGTGCATAACCTTCCTGGAAGCCTCCTGCAATCCACAGCGCGGCACTGATGCAGGCCCATCCCAGGATCCGCGTGTAATTGGCCGCCAGTTGCTGGTTGCCCAAACTTACGCGAATGTACAGGGCGCGCCCGACCTGCATCGACGCATAACAGCCGGCGAAGACCAGGCCCCGCTGCCCGAAGGCTTCTGGAAGCGCCGCCGCCATCACCAGCGACACCAGCATCAGGCCGAACAGCAATCGGCGTATCGGCTGCGCTTCCGGATCGAACCAGTTGGTGATCCAGCAGGTGTACTGCCAGCCAAGCCATACCGCGAACCACAACAACAGCGCCTGCGCCGCGCCAAGCGGTGTCATGTTCTGCAACAGGAAATGCGAGACCTGGGTGACTGCGAACACGTATACGAGATCGAAGAACAGTTCGACATAACTGACCTTGGCCTCGTGGCCGTTGCGCGCGCGCAAGATAGGGTGAGCGCCAGCTTTCAAACGAAGATCCCCGAGAGATAGTCGAAGGTCACTTGCCAGAATGCTTCCATGCCAGCCACGCGGCGACCGCCACGGGCAGCAGGTAGATCGACAGTTGTATCGGCAGTTCTTCGCGCAGCGAATAGCCATGCGACAAGCCGGTACGCAGATTCCAGCCGACGACCGCAAGCCATGCGATAGCGAACACCGTCGTTGCGGCGGCGCGTCTGGACGGCGCGCCCAGCCACGATGCCAGCGCCGCCAGCAACAACCCGATCAGAATTAGCAATCCAGTACGCACGCCGCCTCCCGATGAACAGTCGATCTTGGTTGTAGAACACGGTTCGCTCTCATCCAGCGGTGATGCTTGCCTACTGCATGACATCGCCTCCCGTATGCCGAAGTCGGCTCATCGCCGTGGACCATCTTCTCTGGCGACGACCGATCACGACGCCGCCAAGGCGACTCGCTTCCGTCGAACAGGAGGCCCCCGGCGCCGCCGGTGACATTGTCGCGCTGGAGGCGATGGGACATAGCCGGCCGGTTGGGGCAATCGCCGTGACCATCCTCCTGCGTGAACAAGGCGAAAGAAGCCTTGGTATCGCCGGCATTCTCGCGGTCGCCATTCCGGCGACAGCCGCGTGAGGATAGATCGACGTCGGATTCTCGATAGCGGTTGCGGGATCGCCGATGCCACCGGCACTGTCCCCGCACCGCAGCCGACCAGGGATAAGGCCGGCGACGAGAACGGCGAAAGAATGGCGACGGGGACGCTTTCAAGCGAACAGGCTCAGGCTGCCGGCGATATCCTTGCCGGCATAGGGCGGAAACACATCCAGTATGACATCGGGGTTGCCAATCAGCATGGCCTTCGTATTGCTGAGCGCATCGAAGCCGGCCTTTCCGTAATACTTGCCCATTCCGGAATAACCGACACCCCCGAAGGGAAGGCTCTCGATCCAGCAGTGCAGATTGGTCTGATTCACGCAGCCGCCGCCAAACGAGACGCTGTTCAGGAAGTACTCGATGGCCGCCTGGTCCTTGCTGAAGATATACGCGGCCAGCGACTTTGGCTTGCGCTTGATGGTGTTAACGACTAGGCGAAGATCGTCGTATGGCAGGACAGGCAGCACGGGGCCGAAGATCTCCTGTTGCATTGCCGGATCGCTCCAAGCGGACGGATAGAGCACGGTCGGTTCCACATAGCGCCCCGGTACGTCGAATCGCCCGCCATGCACCACCTTTTCCGGCAGGATGTATGAAGCCACGCGCTCGGCATCGTGTTCGCTGATCATGCGAGCGAGGTCCGGGCTCTGGCTCGGGTCCTCTCCATACATGGTCGTCAGCGAGCGCTTCAGGCGGGCGATGAACTCGTCGGCGATGGATCGATGCACGTAGACATATCCGGGTGCGATGCACCACTGCCCGGATATGGCATTGTGGCCCCAAGCGATACGATCTACCGCGATGTCCAGGTTGGCCGTCGAGTCGACAATGGTCGGGTTCTGTCCCCCTAGTTCCAGCACCACCGGCGTGAGGTGCTCAGCCGCCGCGCGCATCACGACCTTTCCTACCGCGGAACTTCCGGTGAAGAAAATGAAATCGAAGGGCAGGTCCAGCAATGTCGCGATCTCCACGCGCCCGCCGGTGACCACGGTCACCGCCTCCGGCTCGAAATAGCGAGGGATCAGCTCCTCGAACAGTGCCGCTACCTTCGGAGTAGCGTTGGAGGGCTTGAGCATCACCGGATTCCCGGCGGCGAGCGCAGCGATGGCGGGATCCAACAACAGCAGGATCGGCGCATTGAATGGGCCGATCACGAGAGTCACACCGAAAGGCTCCTTGTAGATCACGCCACGGTTGCCGGCGGCCTCAAGCGCCGGGGGGATCTCCACGGCCTGAGGCGCCATGAGCTCGGCCAAGTGCTCCCGGTAGTACTTGATCACGCCCAGGGGTACGGTGATCTCGAACAGTTGTTCGAAAGGTGGCTTGCGGAAGTCGAGGAAAAGTGCGTCGCAAAACGCTTGCTGATTCTCGCGGAGCATGCGCTCCATGCGGTCCAATTGAGCAAGACGCCAGGCGGCCGGCTTCGTCGCATCGGTGTAGTAGAACGCCTTCTGTCGATCGAAAAGCGATTGAAGCCGATTCATGCGGATCGTTCTCGTGGCGCGGTCAAGCGTTCGGCGTCTTCAATGGCCGGGATCTTGTCGTTGGTATGACTCAACGAGTCGTGTAGCCGCCGTTGGCGAATATGGTTTGCCCGGTGATCCACCAGCCGTCGGTGACCAGAAACTTGACGATGGGCGAAATATCCTCGATATCGGTCAAGCCGGTCTTGCTGAACTTGCTCAGCGCAGCTGCGGACTTGTGATAGGCAACGGCATCGGGTTTTTCCTGGCCATAGAAAAAAGGCGTATCCATGGGGCCTGGGCCGATGGAGTTGACGGAGATGCCGCGTTCGCCGAATTCCTTCGAGGCTGCGCGCGTGTAGTGCTCTACAGCTGCCTTGCTTCCGGGATAGATCGCATAGAACGGCGTATATGCCGCCAGCAGCGAGCTGACGATGGTGACGATGCTGCCGCCATCGGCCAAGGTGCGGCCGGCCTGCTGAATGAAAAAGAACGCGGCCTTGGCATTGGCATCGAAGCTTTTGTCGTAATCGACCTCGGTAACTTCCAAGATCGGCTTCTTGATCACCACGCCGGCGGTGTTGATGGCGATATCGACCCGGCCGAAATGGGCCCTTGCCTGTTCGAACAGTTTTACGTTGTTGTCGACGACCGCCAGGTTGCCCTGAAACAAGATCGCGTCCGCGCCCTTGGCGCGCAGTGCGGTGGCGGTTCGCTCGGCATCGGCTTTCGACGCGTCGCTGTTGTAATGGATGGCAATGCCACGAGCACCCGCATCGACGAACTGGTGCGCTACGAGTGCGCCAAGATTCTTGCCGCCGCCTGCAATGACTGCGACTTTGTCCTTCAGGGAATGGGTGGTCATTCGATGCTCCTTGGAAGTCGTCATGGGCGACGGCCGATCGACGCGGCTCGTTCCAAAAAATCCTAATCGCATCGGGCTAGAAAATGTGTGCCTCATCGCGTTTGTGATCGATAATCACGGGCGCGACGAGACGATTCCAAAGCGGAGTGTCCGGCGGGTAAGGTCTGATCGCTGCTCAAGCGCGGCAGCGCGATCGCCATCGGTGAGATTGATGCCAGTCGCGGCTTCGGCCTGGCGGCGTCCGGGTGTATGAATGATCCGGGTCCTATCCCTTCCCGTGTGCCCGCCTCGGGATCAGACGACATGCATCCGCCCTGGAGACCTTGGAGGCTCCGGCAAAAAGCCTGCGGTCGCCCGGCCCGGCTGATTTCCATGCCCCTCCCTGTTGCCGGTCGCCCGGTGGCGCAAGCGTCCGTCAAAGCTCGAGCATGCGCCGGTGGAGTGCGCAACAGCCGCGAGCCCGTCAACGCGGGTTGAAAGGCGTCTTCGCTACTACCGTAGGCCCCGGTTCGCGTTCCGAGGGGCACTTGTGCCGATGGTGCGGGAGATTCGCGACTATGCCCGTCTGGGGGTAGGGGGGGACGGCCGATTCCGCGTTACTGATCAGGAAGGGTCCATTGGAGACAAGTCGCCAACGCAGGAGGTGGTGCCGCGCGATGGTCCGTCCAGGCCTGGCGCGGCCGATCTAGTTGCGGTGGCGGCCCCAACGGGGTTTGTTCGAGCGGTAGCGTTCGGCCGGAAGAAATCTCGCGTCTGGAATAAAGAGGGGCGACTTCGCTGGTGATTATCGATCACAAAATGTGATGCAGGGAGCAAGTCTTCATCCAGCGCGGTTAGCATTTTCGAGTGGCAATGGCCTTTCCATGGGGCGGCCTTGCGTTCGGGCGTTCGGCTTTTTTGCGTGGCGATCGGAAGACCTGTCGCTGGCGTAAAGGGGGGCTGGTCGCCCAATCATTGGGGATAGTTCTGCGTGTTGCCTAATTCTAAGATCACGGCGCTGCTGCGCCGTATTTCGCGTGGCGTGGTTGTGGGCTGGTTTGTGTTCGCTGCAGCGTCAGCGAGCGCGCAAACCGTCAGCAACACGGCGACTGTCTCCCCTCCGGCGGGGACGTCCGATCCCACATGCAACGTCACAAGTCCGTCTTGCAACAGCGCCTCGGATACCGACACGGTTCTGTACGGGATCGCCTTGGGCAAGCAGTGGTCGGCGGGAGTCACTGGCAGCACGGTTGCTTTGACCATTGGCGGCGCGGGCGTCGTCAATGCAGCGGCTGGTAGTTCCACTGCGCCCAGCACGACCGCTAGCGCGAGCGCCAATGCTCCCGGCGGCACCTCTATCACGCTGACGGAAGTCTTCTCGGTGGGCAGCGTGGCCGATTACGCGGTCACGCTAAGCTGCAACGGCACCCCCGTGCCGGTCACTATCGATGCTGGCAACAACTCCGCAACGGCGGTCTTCACCACCCCTGCCACGGGCAACGTCGCATGCTCGTACTCGAATAGCTTGGCGTCCTACAGTTTCTGCCCGGCACCGGCTGGTAGCGCCACTTCCAATGCGATTTACAGCGTCGGCGCTGGTGGCAACATCCGTCGTCTGGAAGTTGGTGCCGCCAGCGACGCGGTCGTCACCCAACTGGCGCTCCCGGCAACCCTTACGACTGATCTCAATGCGTTGATGATCGACCGGTCCCGGGACCGCATGCTGGTGCACACTCCCGGCACCTTGTGGGCCTACGACGCCGCCAATGGCGGCTGGTATGCGGCCACTACCACTGGCGTCAACGCCGATTATCCGCGCGGCGGCATGGATGCCAACGGCGTGGGCTACCTGATTACAAGTGCGTCCAGTCCGGGAGTCGTGCGGATCCAGGCCAACGCTACCGGCTTCGGTTATACCGCCACACCTTATGGCAACCTGACCTACGATATCGCACCCACCAACTATGCTTCCGGCGACATTTCATTCGACGCCAACGGTATCGGCTGGCTGGTGGCTGGCGCGGATATCTACAGGATCGATTTCAGCAGCGTCAATCCAACCGCCGTGCGTCAGGTGCGCCCGCTGATCAATGGCCAGCCCGTGAGTTGGAGCTGGGCTGGTATGGCGTTCGCCGAAAACGGGCAGATGTACCTGGCCCGAAACGACCAGGTAAACGCCTACTATGCCTACAATCCGGCCACGGGCACGCTGACGCAGGTGGCGAGCGGCGCGGTGGGCCAAGCACGCGATATAGCCTCGTGCGCCTTTCCCCAACAGACGGATCCCGATCTGTCCGTGGTCAAGACGCTGGCCCAGGTCAACGGAGTGACCTACGCCGGTGGTTCGGTCGTGGCGGGCGACACACTGACCTATGCCATCACGATCAGCAATGCCGGCACCGCGGTCGGCACCCTGTATCCGAATAGCGTGATTGAGTCCGTGCCGGCCAACACCACGTATGTGGCCGCGGGTAATACTTTCAGCCAGGCCTCCGGCGCCAACTGGACCATCGGCAGTGTCATTAACGTTCCCGGCGGCGGCAGTGTCGTGCTGGACTTTGTGGTACAGATCCTCGACCCGTTGCCTGCGGGCGTCACCAGCGTTGCCAACAGTGTCGCTTTCCCGCCTGGCGGTCCGATCGATTGCAGCGAGGCTGGCAACGTCTGTTCGGTGAACACGCCCGTATCGGCGATCGATGCGGTGGATGACACGTACACCGGCGTCAACGGTGCGACGGGCAACGCCAACGTGGGCAACGCGTACACCAACGACACGTTGAACGGGCAGCCGATCACGGATGTGTC
>Ga0247822_10001379_pt1 | contig 14810 bp, 13 predicted proteins | sample 13C_Cellulose_Da_FD_192423 | JGI IMG/M metagenome (GOLD analysis project Ga0247822, IMG submission 192423) | Soil microbial communities from agricultural site in Penn Yan, New York, United States - 13C_Cellulose_Day30 | ecosystem: Environmental > Terrestrial > Soil > Agricultural land | place...
CAGGAAGTCACCTTCGGTTTTCACCAATTTGTCATTTTCAAAATAGACACGATATAAATATTGGGTAATTTCACCTTGGGAGCCACGTCTTACGCTGTAAGGATAATCCCAGCGATCATCATTGAACGTATCGGGTAATAGGGTATTGCCAAGCACAAAGCGTACTTGCCGCTTGGACATGCCCAGTTTTAACTGCTCCACCATCTCTTGCGTAATGATGTGGCCTTGTTGGATACCGACTTTATAAACACCGGGAAAGCGGAAGCTGGAGCATGCTGTGAGGCTGGTAAACAGTACAGCGGCCAGGAGGACACGGCTGGCTAATTTCATACAAGGGCTTCCACTAACGAAAATGAACGCGGATAATACCCGAACCACAGGAACACTGAGAAGGGTTTGGGGGAAATAATGGCAGATGGTAACCACGAGTTGCGCAAAGCGGGTCTGAAAGTGACCTTGCCGCGTGTGAAGATTTTGCAAATGCTGGAGTCCTCTGAAAAGCATCACATGAGCGCGGAAGATGTTTACAAAGCGCTGATGGAGCAGGGTGATGACGTAGGTTTGGCGACTGTCTATCGGGTGTTGACCCAATTTGAGACCGCCGGTTTGGTAGTGAGACACAATTTCGATGGCGGCCATTCAGTATTTGAGGTGGCGCGCGGTGAGCATCATGATCACATGGTCGATATAGATTCCGGCACCATCATTGAGTTCCATAATGATGAGATTGAAGCCTTGCAAAAACGTATTGTTGCGGAGTATGGTTTCGAACTTACGGATCACAGTTTAGTGTTGTACGTAAGAAAGAAGCGTTAGTTCGATAGAAGAGCAAGTGTTTTACGTAGGAAAGCAAGTGTTGTACGCGGTAAACGTTAGTGCTGTATGAAAGAAAACGTTGATTTGTTTTACCCGTTTGAGGGCGCGATTTATCGCGCCCTTTTTATTTTTCGGATTTGTCTGCAACGCAAATGCTAAAGCTCCAGCATTTCTCTCGCATGTGCGAGGGATTGGTCGGTAATTTTCAGGCCGCCCAACATGCGTGCAATCTCTTCAACTTTGCCCTCGCCGGTCAACTCCACCAAGGTGGATTCCGCGCTTTTTTTGCTGGCGGTTTTTACCACCTGCAAATGCTGGTGACCTTTGCTCGCCACTTGCGCCAGGTGAGTCACACATATTACTTGCCCGCGCTCACCCAATTGCCGCAAGAGTTGGCCGACCACATCGCCAGTCGCGCCGCCAATGCCCACATCCACTTCATCAAATACCAATGTCGGTGTGGCCGAGGTTTTGGCGGTGATCACCTGGATCGCTAAACTGATACGCGATAACTCGCCGCCTGAGGCAATTTTGGCGAGCGGGCGCGGTGCTTGGCCGGGGTTGGTGCTGATTAAAAATTCCACGTCTTCCAAGCCATTTGGGCCGGGTTTATCGGTAAGCGGCAGCAAGCTGACACTGAGATTGGCGTTGGTCATTGCCAATAATTTGAGCTGCTCATTCACTTGTTTGGCGAGGCTGGTGCCCGCCTTACTGCGCTTGGCCGATAATTGCTCTGCCAGTTGGCGATAGGCTTTTTCTGCCTGCGCGACCTGCTGCGCTAGTTGGTCAAGCTTGCCATCGCCACCTTGCAGCTGCTCTAATTCTGCACTTAATTTTTCGATAAACGCTGGCAGCTCTTCCGGTTGGATGCGGTGTTTGCGCGCGAGGTCGTAAATAGCCGAGAGGCGATCTTCAACAATTGCCAAGCGCGCGGGATCGAGATTGAAGCTGTCGATATGGCGATCAATTTCGTGCTGCGCCTCTTCCACCTGGATCTGCGCACTAGTCAGTAACTCTTCTGCAGTCTGCAATGCGGATGATTTTTCCGGCAGGCTGCGCAATATATGCAGGGCGCGGTGCAAATTAACACTCAGACCCTGCTCGTCATCGCCACAGAATGCAGCCAATTGCTGGCTGCCGTGCAAAATTTCTTCGGCATTGGCGAGGCTGCGCTGTTCTGCTTCCAGCTTTGCCTGTTCACCGGCTTGCAGGCCGAGCTGTTCAAGTTCGTTAAATTGATAGCTGAGCAATTGGAAGCGCGCGCTCACATCGGCGGCGTTATCGCGCAAGTGGATAAAATGTTCGAGGCGGCTCTGCCATTCGCGAAACGCGAGGCGCACTTGTTTGGCGAGATCAGTTTGCCCGGCGAATTCGTCTATCAAACGGCGATGGGTATCTTTGACCAGCAGCGATTGGTGCTCGTGCTGGCTATGAATATCAATCAGCATCTCGCCCAAAATGCGCAGTTGCTGCAAGGTGACCGGTTGGCCGTTGATATAGGATTTTGATTTGCCTTCATTGTTGATCAGGCGGCGTAGCAGGCACTCCTGCGGATTATCCTGCTGCTGCAAATCCATATTGAGCAACCACTCCTGAGCGCTGGGAATGGCGCTGGTATCAAAAGTGGCGGTGATGTCGGCGCGGCTGGCACCGGTACGCACCCGATCAGCTTCTGCGCGGTCGCCAAGAGTGAGCGCGAGTGCGTCGAGCACTATCGATTTGCCTGCTCCTGTTTCACCCGTGATCACAGTCATCCCGGGTTTGATGTCCAGATCGAGCCGGTCTACCAAGGTAAAGTTTTGGATATTCAGGTGAGTGAGCATGGGCGCCTCGCACGCGTTGTAGCAATAAAAAAAGCCAGACACTTAGGTTAATAAATGTCTGGCTATTTATACAGTATTTGGCGCGCGAGTGGCAAGTCGTCCGCCGTGGTTTGGCGAACGCTGGCCAACAAGTCAGCTACAGGCGGAAACCTTCCAATTGACGACTGAGTTCATCGGAGGCATCGCGGATTTGCTGTGATGCCATCAAAGTGCCGCGCGCGGCGTCTTTGGTGCCGAGTGATGACTGCTCCACATGGCTGACGTATTCCAGAATCAAACTGCTCGCCTGCACATGTTCAATCAGCGAGTTGCCGATGTGCGCCACCATCTTGGCAACTTCGTCGGTTTCGCTGCGTACGCTTTCAACAATATCGCCGCCCTGGCGGGTTTGGCTGATGCCTGCTTTCAGCTGGACTACCATGTCATCCATATTTTGCTTGGCGACGCGGCTGGAGTTTTGCACTGCAGTGATGGTTTCGCCGATCTCGGTGGTGGCCTTGGTGGTGCGCTGAGCGAGCTGGCGGACTTCATCGGCAACCACTGCAAATCCGCGCCCTTGCTCACCCGCGCGTGCCGCTTCAATCGCGGCATTCAGCGCGAGCAGGTTGGTTTGGTTGGCGACTTCGCTGATCACGGAAATTACCGCTGAGATGCTGTTAATCCGGCTGGCGAGATCATCAATGCTGCCTTGGGTCTGCACCACGCTGTTGTCGATCTCCACAAAACTTTTGACTGCATTGGAAATCATCTTCTGGCCTTGGGTTGCCGTCTTGGAGGCGTGATCGGTTTGGTTGGTGGCAACTTTGGCCTGCTGCATCGCGTCTTTGGTCTGCATATTGAACTCTTCGGCAGAGGAAGCGATTTTGATGGTGTTTACGCTTTGGTCTTCCGCCATGGCGGTACTGGTTTCGGCTTTGTGCACAATATCGTCGCTAATCGCATGCAGGCGCGAAACCATCTGCGAAATACCGCTAATTACTTCGCGCAACGCGTGGCGCATGCGCAATACTGATCCGTAAATACTGTCTTCCGGTGCTTGCCGGGCATTGCGCTCGGTTAAATCACCGCTCGCCACTGCGCGCACCAGCGTCAATACTTCTTTTAGTTCTGCGCCCAGTCCGCTATCCAGCTTGCGGGCAAATATCACTACCGGCACTACAATCGCCAGCATCACCAGCATGCACACTGTGAGCTGCCATTTGGCGGTTTCCCAGAAGCGCGCGTTGACTTCGTTAAAGCCGATGCCGGTGCCAACCACCCATTTCCAGCGCGGCGAAAGTTTGGCGATGGAGAGTTTTTCTTCAATCGAGCCGTCGGTTTGTTTTTGCGTCCAGTTGTAGCGCGCGGTTTCGCCTTGGGCTTTTTCCACTGCTTTTTGCAGGATCTCTCCCACGCTCTTGCCATTGCCATCTTTAAATTCGTGAAAGCTGGTGCCGTGGATTTGTGGATCGAGCGGCGCCGCCACAAAATTCAACTTTTCGTCGGCGACATACACGTATTCCGACTTGTGATAGATATTATTGCGCAGCAGCCTAGTGGCGATCTTTTTCGCTGCTTCATCATCCATCTCGCCGCGCGCGGCCATTTGCTCCATCTGGATGACGGTGGCATAGGTGCTATTAAGTAATTGTTCTACCCGGGCGGCGTTGTCCTGGTTGCTCGAGTACCAAACGGTGTACAAACCAATCAGCATAATTCCCAGTAAGCCGATAAGGATTTGGGCGGATACGATCCAGATTTTGACGCGCAGTGACATTGGGCCCCCTGGTGTGACTTAATTATTTATAAAAATAGAAATATGACCATAGGTGCGATGGACAACGTTGTCAAATAGTATTTGGAGCGCTTTTTGCGACTTTTATACCCCGCAATCATATGTGAGGCAAAAGCCCTTTTTTGACGCACAAATTTACATCTGGGGCTATGCTATGCGCACTTTTGGAGTGAAATTCAGGCGTGAATTGAGAGTGATGGCGTCTGGGTCATTCGCAGAGCAGATCATGATTGTCGGATGAGAATATGAAAACTTTGCCGCTGAAACTTGAATCCCCCCGACCCAGCCCCATATAGCCCCCACAGTAATTCAAGCGGACTGAGGTTGTTTCAGGTGTCCGCCCAACCTGCGATTGGAGAAAACAGTGTCCACCCAAGACTATAGCGATATTCAAAACAACGGCGAGCCGCATAACCCTGCTGAGGATGCAGCTGAGCAATCCCAGCCAGCCAACGAGCCGAGCCTTGAGACGTTGCAGGCGCAACTTGCCACTCTGGCGACTGCCTATGAGTCGGCTAAAGAGCAATCTTTGCGCTCGCAAGCGGAGGCGCAAAACGCCCGCCGTCGCGCTGAGCAAGATGTAGAAAAAGCCCACAAGTTTGGCTTGGAAAAAATGGTCAACGATTTGTTACCAGTAGTGGATAACCTGGAGCGCGCGCTTGCCGCCATCGATACCAGCAACGAAGCTTTTGCTGCAGTAGTTGAAGGTATCCAGCTGACCCACAAATCATTTGTCGATGCGCTGGCGCGTCATCAGGTGGTTGCAGTTAGTCCGGAAGGTGAGCCGTTTGATCCGAATTTGCATCAGGCTGTTTCTGCGGTGCCGAATCCGGATGTAGAGCCAAACACTGTGCTCAATTGCTTCCAGAAAGGTTACACATTGCATGGCCGTCTTGTGCGTCCGGCGATGGTTGTGGTTTCCAAAGCACCTTAATGTGCAGCAAAAACCAGTGTAAATAAGTGGATTTTTTGTGCGCTGGACTTGAATTAATTCCACGCGTGCCAATATAGAAAACAACTGCCAACAAAACGCAGATCGTCGATGATCTGCGACAACTTAGGCAAGAAACCGAAAAGTCAGTGCAAGTGAATTATCAATTTGCACTCAGCAACAAGCAGAATTTTTAGGAGCAACACCATGGGCAAAATTATCGGCATCGACTTGGGCACCACCAACTCATGCGTATCTGTATTGGAAGGCGGCAAACCAAAAGTGATTGAGAACGCTGAGGGCGATCGCACTACGCCGTCAATTATTGCATTCACTAACGACGATGAAATTTTGGTTGGTCAATCTGCCAAGCGCCAGGCAGTCACTAACCCACACAACACTTTATTTGCGGTGAAGCGTTTGATCGGCCGTAAATTCAAAGATGATGTAGTGCAAAAAGACATTAAAATGGTGCCCTACAAAATCACTGCGGCTGATAACGGCGATGCATGGGTAGAAGTGAAAGGCGATAAAAAAGCACCGCCACAAATTTCTGCTGAAGTATTGAAGAAAATGAAAAAAACCGCTGAAGATTATCTCGGCGAGTCAGTGACTGAAGCGGTAATTACCGTTCCTGCTTACTTTAACGATTCACAACGTCAAGCAACTAAAGATGCTGGCCGCATCGCAGGTCTCGATGTAAAACGTATTATCAACGAACCCACTGCTGCGGCACTGGCGTACGGTTTGGATAAAGGCGTAGGTGACCGCACTATCGCGGTATACGACTTGGGTGGTGGTACCTTCGATATTTCAATTATCGAAATTGCTGACGTAGATGGCGAACACCAATTCGAAGTACTTTCAACCAACGGTGATACTTTCCTCGGTGGTGAAGACTTCGATATGCGTTTGATCGAATTCTTGGCGGAAACTTTCAAGAAAGATACCGGTATCGATCTGCATAACGATCCATTGGCACTGCAACGTTTAAAAGAAGCAGCAGAAAAAGCCAAAATCGAATTGTCTACTAGCCAGCAAACCGAAGTGAATTTGCCGTACATCACTGCTGATGCAACCGGTCCAAAACACTTGGTAGTAAAACTGACTCGTGCCAAGCTTGAGTCTTTGGTTGAAGAATTGGTTACTCGCTCAATGGAGCCAGTAAAACAAGCGATTAAAGATTCCGGTAAATCACTGAGCGAAATCGACGACGTGATTTTGGTAGGCGGTCAAACCCGTATGCCACTGGTGCAAAAAGCGGTTGCTGATTTCTTCGGCAAAGAAGCGCGTAAAGATGTAAACCCTGATGAAGCAGTTGCCATCGGTGCTGCAATTCAAGGTTCAGTATTGTCGGGCGATACCACTAACGTATTGCTGCTGGACGTTACTCCATTGACGCTTGGTATTGAAACCATGGGTGGTGTTGCAACTCCGTTGATCGATAAAAACACCACGATTCCTACCAAGAAATCGCAAATTTTCTCGACTGCAGATGACAACCAAACCGCCGTAACAATTCACGTTGTGCAAGGTGAGCGTAAGCAAGCGTCGCAAAATAAATCTCTCGGTCGTTTTGACTTGAGCGATATTCCACCGGCGCAACGCGGTATGCCACAAATCGAAGTTACCTTCGACATCGACGCCAACGGTATTTTGAACGTAAGTGCAAAAGACAAGGCGACCGGTAAAGAGCAGTCTATCGTGATCAAAGCCTCTTCCGGTTTGAGCGATGAAGAAATCCAGAAAATGGTAAAAGATGCTGAAGCAAATGCTGATGCTGACCGCAAGTTCGCAGAAGTCGTTACCGCGCGCAATACTCTTGAAGGTTTGATCCACGCAACGGAAAAAACCTTGAAAGAAGCGGGTGATAAAGCTACTGCCGATGAGAAGTCAGCAATCGAAGCTGCCTTGACTGAAGCGCGTGATACTGCCAAGTCAGATGATCTGGCGAAGATCGAAGCAGCGACAACCAAACTGACTGAAGCTTCAAGCTCATTGGCGCAAAAGCTGTACGCTGAACAACAAGCAGGCGGTGCAAACGCTGGTGCTGGCGCGCAACAAGCGGGCGGCAACAGCAATGCAGCAGATGACGGTGTTGTTGATGCTGAGTTTGAAGAAGTGAAAGACGATAAAAAATAAGCGCTCAAGCGCTTATTTATGAAGTAATAAAAACAAATGCGGGCCAGTGCCCGCATTTGTCATGTAAGAATGAGGTAAATGTAGCCCGTATAAAGCTCAATGAAATACGGGGAATGTTTTAAATGATCAAACCCGTATTACGCTAGGCTTAATACGGGCTGCGATGAAATTATTATTTGAAATGCTAAACCCATTTCTACTATCGGTGTAACCATGGCAAAACGCGATTACTACGAAGTGCTCGGCGTCAAGAAAGATGTTGATGCAGCAGAATTGAAAAAAGCTTACCGTCGTGTGGCGATGAAATTCCACCCGGATAGAAACCCGGATGATCCCAGCGCAGAAGAAAAATTCAAAGAAGCAAACGAAGCCTACGAAGTGCTTTCCGATGATAACAAGCGCGCTGCTTAAGATCGTCATGGTCACGCCGGTGTTGATGGTCAATCTGGTATGGGCGGCGGTGCTGGCTTTAATAATTTCAGTGATATTTTTGGCGATGTATTCGGCGATATTTTTGGTGGCGGCGGTGGACGTGGTGGTCGCGGTGGCCCGGCGCGCGGTTCCGATTTGCGTTACAACCTTGAGCTGAGTTTGGAAGAGGCGGTTAAAGGCACCAGCGTACAAATTAAAGTTCCTACACTGGTTAGCTGTAAAACCTGCGATGGTTCCGGCGCAAAAGCAGGCAGCAAACCTGTCACCTGTACTACCTGTGGCGGTCACGGCCAAGTGCGTATGCAGCAGGGTTTTTTCTCGGTGCAACAAACCTGTCCTACCTGTCGCGGTCGCGGTACCATTATTTCTGACCCATGTAAATCCTGTCACGGCCAAGGCCGTACTGAAGAAACGAAAACCCTTTCCGTTAAAGTGCCAGCAGGTGTTGATACCGGCGATCGCATTCGTTTATCTGGCGAAGGTGAAGCGGGCGCTGATGGTGGCCCCAGTGGTGATCTGTACGTACAAGTACACGTGCGTGAACACAATATTTTCAAGCGCGATGGTGCCGATTTGTATTGCGAAGTGCCGATTGATTTTGTCGATGCCGCACTCGGTGGCGAACTTGAAGTCCCCACACTCGATGGCCGCGTAAAATTAAAAGTTCCCGCCGAAACCCAAACCGGAAAATTGTTTAAGTTGCGCGGCAAAGGCGTAACCCCTGTGCGCGGTGGCGGAGTCGGCGATTTACTTTGTCGCGTAGTAGTAGAGACACCAGTCAATCTCACTGGCAAACAAAAAGAATTGCTGCGTGATTTCCAAACGACAATGAAAGGCGGGAAGTTCTCGCCCAAACAGTCGAGTTGGTTTGACGGGGTTAAGAAGTTCTTTAATGAGTAATTGAGGTTGAAAAGCCGATCCGATAAGGTCGGCTTTTTTTATTAAGGTAAAAATGTTAAATACAAGAATACGATGAAGCTAAGCAAAACCAATCAAAAACTAGATGACAATATCTGTAAGTCGTTAACTGTTGCTTGCGAATCCTCTTTGGGTGATATTGTTGGATTTTCTTGGTTGACGCATCGCGTGAATTACACCAACTTTCCTGGAAGTTTAGTAGTCACTTGTGTTTTTAATACCGATGAAAATATTGAGACTATGTTGGCGCTTAAGCAAGATGAAATCTTGCGTGCAAGTATACAAAAGCAACTACTTAAGGTGGGCATAGTCGTAAAAAATATAAAACAATGTGTGCGTTTTGATAGTGAGCAAGCGTGTGAGCGTCAGCACGGTGGGCAATGGTCAGATCGTTTGGCGTTAACTATCCCAAAGTATAAGCCTTGGGAAAGCGTGTCCATTAAGCATTGATAAAAAGCTGCTGAAGGAGCTACAAGCAACCATGAAGGGCGGAAAGTATTCATCCCAAACAATCGAGCTGGTTCGCTGGAGTGAAGAATTTTTTAAGTAAAACAAAAAGGCCGATTCGAAAAAATCGGCCTTTTTCATTATGTGTGCAGACTTTTGCAAGCATCACAAGACTGTTGCCCGGTCGGATCAAATGCGACAATCGTTCTTCAACTTAAACACGGGAGATTTTGGCGATGAAGGGTTGGTTATTTTTGGGTATTGCGATTTTTTCTGAGGTGATTGCAACCTCGGCATTGAAGGCGAGTGAAGGATTTTCTAAAACAACGCCGTCTATGATTGTGCTGGTCGGATATGGATTGGCGTTTTATTTTCTGTCGCTCACGTTAAAAACGATTCCAGTTGGTGTGGCTTACGCTGTTTGGTCGGGCGTGGGGATTGTTGGTGTAAGTATTATTGGCTTGCTGCTGTTCAAGCAAAAACTGGATTTTCCTGCGCTCTTGGGGATTGGCTTTATCCTGACCGGTGTATTGATTATGAATGTGTTTTCCAAGTCGGTTGCACATTAAAATATTGATGGTTCGACCCAGGGTTGGAAGAAAGTTTTTTATCTCGATCCTGCTACTGAGCTGTTACCTTAAGTTGCAATTAAATGTGCGCCGCAAAGTGCGCGTTTGGATAAAGTTGCAATGCTTCTCAAATTTTAATTTTGTCGCTATAGTCCTCGTGCATTAAAAGGTATACAGACCTTTCTCAAATCATCAAAACGCAGGAGCACTCATGAGCGACAACAATGTTTACAGTACCCCACAATCCCAATTGGTTGATCAAGTAACAGCTGATGCACCTCTCGCATCCCGCTGGGCGCGACTAGGTGCATCAATTATCGATTCAATTATTATGATGGTGGTGCTGTTGCCGGTGATGTTCCTCACGGGGGGATTCGACGGCATTATGGAGGGCGTACAGCCGGGCTTTGTTTATACCTTGGGAATGGGCTTGCTTGGGTTTGTGGTTTTCTTTGCTATTAATTATAAGTTTTTGATAACGAGCGGCCAAACTGTTGGCAAAAAAGTATTGGAAATAAAGATTGTTGATTTAAATGGTAGTGTGCCGTTGTTTCAACCACAGCTGTTAATTCGTTATGCGGTTTATTTATTGCCCGGACAAATTCCAGTGGTTGGTCAGTTTATTAGTATCATCAACATCCTGTTTATTTTTGGCAAAGAAAAGCGTTGTATTCACGATCTCATTGCCAAAACCAAAGTAGTGAAGTGCTAGATGCTCTTTAATTAGTTGCCAACCAAGGCGCATCCGTTCGGGCTGCGCCTTTTTTATGCTGGAATATGCATTGTTTCCGCATAACCATTTTAAGAGCGTCTCGCTAAATCCCTTTTGTTTTTGTTCATGGTTTATTCATTTACAACCGTTAGGATTATAAATCCCCTGCATCTTGAAAAGTGAATTAATAAAGGAGTTGTTATGTCCCGTCGTGCCCTGCCAATGCTGGCTCTATCTGCAACACTAATAAGCCCTTTGCTTCACGCGAGTTACGATAAGGATCATCCACTGTTTACTGCTTATCCGGGGGCGGATCTTGAACAGTCAAAAATGTATGACTATGAAAAGTACGCCTTCCCGGTTTCGATCATAGATGTCAGCAAAGAGCCCTACACTTTCACCCGTTTAAATGCCGTGGGCGATTTGTATCTACACAATTATGAAATTGATAATGTGTCATCGCTCAAGGTGTCTGAGAATTACATTGCCGCCGCAAAACAGGCGGGCTTTAAGCCACTGTTTTCTTGTGCACTTGAGGCATGTGGCGACGAAGCTCAGGCAGTGGCATTAGGTACCGCGGTTGCGGTGAGGGGTGACGTTTACAATCACTATCGCAAACCTTATTACTGGATAGGCGAGAAAGAATCGCCCAAGGGCAAAATTGTTGTGTCCTGGTTTTTTGGCTCCTACGAAGACAGTGTCAGCGTGCAACAGGTGATCCTTGAATCAGAGCCGCTCGAAACTGGTTTGATAAAAGTCGATGCCGCCTATGCGGGATCAACTGCGGAGCCAGTCGAGCCTCTCTCTGCGGATGACAAAGCCGTAGATAACGCCATGTTGCCGCGCTACCCCGGAGCAAAAATTCACGCCCATAAAAAAATTGATACCGAAACGGTAAAAATTCCTTTTGCGATCAATGCTACTGAAAAAACACCGCTGCAATTAACTGGTGATTTAACCAAACACACTTACACCATTGAAAATGTATCAACCTTAAAGGTGTATGAAAATTATAAAGCGGCATTGACTAGTGCCGGATTCAATTTTATTTCACAGTGTGAGTTAGCGCAGTGTGGCTCTGAGTCGCAAGTCGATAATTTGGGTGATCAGCTCGCACTGACGGGTGATGTGTATAACTGGTATCGTAAGCCCTATTACCTGTTGGGTAAAAAATCCTTGCCCACTGGCAATGTCTATGTTGCTCTGTTTATTGGTGGTTATGAATCGCAAGTCGGTGTACAGCAAGTGATTGTGCAAGAAAAAGCGGTACAAACCGGTTTGGTAAATGTGAATGCCGATGGTTTGAAACAGCAAATTGATGCAGAAGGTAAAGCACTTATTTACGGTATTTATTTTGATACTGGCAAAGCTACGATTAAAGTGGAATCCAAACCGACACTCGATGCAATCGGTGAGTTGTTAAAACGCAATCCGGATTTGCTCCTTTACGTGGTGGGTCATACCGATGACACAGGTGATGGTGCGGCCAATGTGAGCTTGTCTAAACAGCGTGCGGATTCGGTAATCGCGGCTTTGATAAAAGATTATAAAGTTACAGCAAACCGCTTACAGGCGCAGGGTGTTGGGCCTTATGCGCCGGCAGCCAATAACACCAGTGACGCGGGCAAACAAAAAAATCGCCGCGTTGAGTTGGTGAAGCGATTGAAATAGCGGCAGGCGCTAGACGATGAAGCATTGATGTGGTGCAGGCCGAACAAAAATCCCCGCGCGGCGGGGATTTTTGTTTCTGCGGAAGCCTTTCCTTGCCATGCTGTAAAAATTCTGGTCTGATAATCACTGCCAATAATTTTCCACCATACAAATAAAAACCTGGCAGCTCTAGCTAACTCTTATTGGTCAATTCAGCATCCGGTGCTTTTGCTACTGGTATGCATCGGTATTGTCTTGGGAGCCAGCCATGAAACCTATGTATGAAAAAGTCTTGCCGACCGAAAACTCGTCCTGGCGCTACTGGTTATATGCACTCGATGAAATTCCTTTCAACTGGCACTACCATCCTGAATATGAAATTTGCCTGACGCTGAACAGCTGCGGGCAGCGCTATATTGGCGATAACATTGCCAATTACACTGATCTGGATTTGGTGCTGCTCGGCCCCAAATTGCCGCATACCTGGCACTCCAAAGAATTAATTGCGCCGGGGCAGCATTTAACCTACGTCGCGCAGTTGCCCACTCACTGGCTTGATGCTGTAGTGCAAATGCCGGAATTAAAACCACTTGGGGATTTGCTAACAAAAAGCAAACGCGGGGTGGAATTTAGTTATGCAACTGCGCAGCAATGTAAAACCCGTTTTGAGGCTATGGCCGATGCAACACCCATGCAGCGGTTGTTGTGGCTGTTGGAAATTTTGCAATTAATGTTGGATGACGCAAGCGCGCGCATGATTTCCAGTGACGGTTATGCACCGGTGAATTTTGCCGATTCGGCAACCGAAAAAATTGATCGTGTTATCGCTTATATTCATCAGCATTACACCAGCGATTTGTGTGCGGAACAAATGGCCGGTTTGGCGCATATGAGTACCAATCATTTTCATCGTTTTTTTAAACAGCGCACCGAGCAAACCTTTACCGAATTTGTAAACCAGTTGCGCGTTGGTAAAGCTTGCTCGTTATTGTTGACCACCGACTTTCCTGTGTCGGCGATCAGCTATCGCTGCGGCTTTAATAATATCTCCAATTTCAATCGCCGCTTTTTGCAATTAAAACAGTGCACACCGCGCGAGTTCAAACGTAGCTATCAACAGAATTAAAAACGTAAAATTAATTCTCATGGATAAAAATAAAAAAGGCCGCAGAAGCGGCCAGGAAATCGTCTCACGGGAGAGTGATTGGATTTAAATCTTCCAATTCAAAATTAGTTGCAAACTTGGAACTCTACGATGCCAGAGCCGGAACCAAAACGTTGCATGGTGTATTTTTCCAGATCAATCAGATAACCATCGCCCGCGAGGTTAGCGGTGCAGCAGCCGCTGCAATCTGAGTCAGCACAAGCGTCGTAAACCTTTGCAGTAATGCGTTTGTTGCCTTGACGCAGGTTGATGGATTTAAGACCCAACCAGCTCCAATCTTTCAAATGCACAGCGGCGATATTGTTGGCCATCACCCATGACTCAGGTTGTTTGCCAGAGATGCCGTAGAAATATCCGCTCCACAAACAGCCGTTATAAATTACGCACTCATCGCTGCCCGGTGCAGGATAGGATTCGTAGTTAGTCAGGTTGGCGCGATACCAGGCTGAGCCGCAATCATTACCCGCAACCGATGAGCTTGATCTGCTAGAGGCGACAGATGATTTGCTGCTGGATTTGCTTGAAGGCACAGAGGATTTGCTGGAGCTTTTTGATGATGCCGGTGTTGATGACGCAGCGCCATCGCAACTGCCTAGCAGTGTCCATTCTTGCCATTGACCCGAATAACTTGCAGGGCTGTGGCCTTGTGACCACCAGTTGGCTTTGTAAGCTTTATTGCTTTGTTTAACCTGACTGCCGCCGCCATAAGCGGTGCTGCTATTCCATTCCGCCAAACCGCTACAGCTAACGGCGTGAACATTCAGACACAAAAAGCTGCCGCACAATGCAACCGAAAAAACCACAAATCGTTTTAGTGTTGCGAGAAAACTGTTACTCATTGGATGTTTCATATTGACCTCGATAATTTTATTTTTTGAAAGAAAATGGCATCCCTATTAGTTGGTCGTCCCGCTTTCATTAATCGGTCTCTCGGCGAATTCATTTTTATACAGATTGAATTCGTCACCCCAACAGGATTCTGCCAAGGTTGGTTTGGGTAAAAATATACTTTTGAATGCAAAACCGGCACTTTTCTATCAGCTGTTAAAAATTAAATACTGCGCCCATAAAAAAGCCCCCGCGAGAAATTCTCGCGGGGGCAGAGTGCGACGCAGAGCGTCAGTCGTCGGGGAAAAATCTTATTGCGGGTAGTTGCTCACCCGTGGGGTTTGTACCGCGATGCCCGGTGGGGTGGGGGCGCCAGTGTTGTTGATCACCCGTTGGATGCCGCCGTCATTGGTCAAGTTGACCGTCACCATATGTTCAAACTTCACATTGGCTGAGGTGGGCGTTTCTATCGCGCGCGATAAAAACACGTTGGGGCGCAAGAACACCGCATAAATTCCCATGCCGCGCGCATCATGCTGGGTGACGGTATCGGCAACTTTATAGGATGCCCAACCGTTTACCCCGGCAGCGCTGCGCCACTGG
>Ga0247822_10001386_pt1 | contig 14793 bp, 12 predicted proteins | sample 13C_Cellulose_Da_FD_192423 | JGI IMG/M metagenome (GOLD analysis project Ga0247822, IMG submission 192423) | Soil microbial communities from agricultural site in Penn Yan, New York, United States - 13C_Cellulose_Day30 | ecosystem: Environmental > Terrestrial > Soil > Agricultural land | place...
GGATGAGCTCCTGGCCGAGATCCGCGCCTGCCGGGCGTGTCTGGGGCGGCTTCCCCACACGCCGCGCCCGGTGGTCATGGTTGCGCCCGAAACGCGTCTTCTGATCTGCGGTCAGGCGCCGGGCCGACGGGTGCATGAAAGCGGCCTGCCCTTCACCGATCCGTCCGGCGATCGCCTGCGAGACTGGCTGGGCGTGGATCAGGCGACCTTTTACGGGGACCCGCGCCTCGGCGTCGCCGCCCAGGCCTTCTGCTTTCCCGGCACTGACCCGAAAGGCGGAGACTATCCGCCGCCGCGCCTCTGCGCCGAGCTTTGGCGGCCCCGTCTGCTGGCCGAACTGCCGAACGTCGAACTGACCCTGCTGGTCGGCGGCTACGCCCAGGCCTGGGCGCTGGGCGACCGAGCCAGGTCCACCATGACCGGGACGGTCCGCGCCTGGCGCGACTACGTCCCGGCTGTCTTGCCCCTGCCGCACCCGTCCTGGCGCAACACCGCCTGGCTGAAGAAAAATCCGTGGTTCGAGGCCGAGGTTCTGCCCTACCTTCGCGAACGGGTTAGGGGCATTCTCGGATAGGTCCTCAAATACGTTCATCCCGGCGGACGCCGGGATCCAGTGCTTTGGGCATCATGAAGCAGAGTTCGGATTTGATCGCAGCTATGTTCGCCAAGCTCGCGTTTGCGGCCAAAAAGCTGGACCCCGGCGTCCGCAGGCGTGAGCGGATGGGGGCGGCTGTCGTGCTGGCGCTCGCCCTGTCCGCCTGCGCCACCCCGCATCTGCAGTCGCCCATGACCCCGCCTGCAGGCTTCACCGGTCCGCGTATCGAGGCCGGGACGCTGGGGCGGGGCGCCTTCGTCGTTCAGGACGGCGCGCGGCTGCCCTATCTGCGCTGGAGCCCCGAGGGGCAGGAGCCGTGGGCGGTCATCGTCGCCCTGCACGGCTTCAACGACCATTACGCCTCCTTCCGTCTTGCCGGGCCCTGGTGGGCGACGCGCGGGATCGAGACCTGGGCCTATGACCAGCGCGGCTTCGGCCTGTCGCCCCATCGTGGCGAGTTCGCGTCGGAGAGTCTGACCAGCGCCGACCTGCGCACCATCGTAGCTTTGGTTCGCGCCGAACGCCCTAACGCCCTGATCGTGGTCGCCGGGGAGAGTATGGGCGGCTCATCGACCATCGCCGCTTTCGGGGGGGCGACGCCGCCCGACGCCGACCGGGTGGTCTTGCTGGCGCCCGGCGTCTGGGGCTGGTCCAGCCAGAATCCGTTCAACCGCGCCGGCTTGTGGGCCGCCGCCCGTCTGATGGGCGGCAGGACAGTCGAGCCGCCAGCGTTCGCCGTTCGCAATATCCGCGCCTCGGACAATACGCTGGAACTGATCCGCAACGGGCGTGATCCGCAGAGCATCCTCTCTACGCGGTTCGATTCCATGCACGGTCTGGTCGATCTGATGGAGGCGGCGTCCATGCGTCTGGGGGCGGTCGAAAAACCGACCCTGCTGCTCTACGGCGCCCACGACCAGATCGTGCGCAAGGGCTCGATGCGGCTGGCGCTGGAGCGGGCGGGGGAGCGGCCCAACCTGCGCACGGCCTGGTATCCGAACGGCTGGCACATCCTGAACCGCGACCTGCAGGGAGAGGTCGTCTATCGCGACGTCGAGGCCTGGCTGCGCGACGCGGCCGCGCCCCTGCCGTCCGGCGCCGGGCCGGTCCTGCCGGCGCTGCTGGCCGATCCCAAGGCGCGCTGAACCAACCTTTTCCTGACGCGAAACCGACACGCTTGCCCTGTAGGCGGGCGCGGCGTATCTCCTCGCGCAATAAAAAATACCCCAGGAAAGGCCTGTCATGGGCAAGACGCTGTTTGATTCCCCCTCTTTCGCGAACCATGAAGGCGTCCACGCTTTCCATGATGAGAAAACCGGCCTGAAGGCCATCGTTGCTGTTCACTCCACTGCGCGCGGCCCCGCCGTCGGCGGCACCCGCATGTGGAACTACGCTTCGGCCGCCGAAGCGCTGGAAGACGTCCTGCGTCTGTCCAAAGGCATGAGCTACAAGAACGCCGTCGCTGACCTCGAAATGGGCGGCGGCAAGTCGGTCATCATTGGCGACAGTCGCACCCAGAAGTCGCCGGAACTGTTCCGCGCTTTCGGCCGCGCCCTGAACGGCCTGGGCGGCGCCTACTACGCGGCCGAAGACGTCGGCACCTCGGTCGAGGACATCGCCGAGGCCCGCAAGGTCACTGAATACGTCCTGGGCCTGAAGGACGGCCCGGAAGCCTCGGGCGACCCCAGCCCCGTCACCGCCGAGGGCGTGTTCCGCTCGAACCTGGTCGTCGCCCGTCGCCTGTTCAACCAGACCGACATGACCGGCCTGACCGTCGCCATCCAAGGCGTGGGCCACGTCGGCGCCTATCTGGCCGAGAAGCTGCACAAGGCCGGCGCCAGGCTGATCATCACCGACGTCAATCAGGCCAATCTGGAAGCCGTCGCCGCTGCGACCGGCGCCGAGATCGTGGCCCCCGACGCCATCTATGACGTCGCGGCTGACATCTATGCGCCTTGCGCACTCGGTGCGACGCTGAACCTGCAGACCCTGGACCGCCTCAAGGTCAAGGCCGTCTGCGGCGCCGCCAACAACCAGCTGGCCACCGCCGACATCGGCGACGAGCTGTTCCGTCGCGGCGTCCTGTATGCCCCCGACTACGTCGTCAATGGCGGCGGCATCATCAACGTCGCCTCGGAAATGAACGCCCGCCAGTCGGGCGGCGCCTATGACGCCTCGTGGGTCGAGGGCAAGCTGTCGCGCCTGATGGACACCTTCGAGGAGATCCTCGAGCGTTCGGCGTCCGAGAACAAGCCGACCCACCTGATCGCCGACGCCATCGCCGAAGCCCGCATCAAGGCGGCTGGCGACCAGAAGGCCGAGCTGCTGAAGGCGGCCTGAGCTTTCATCGGCTGAAGCACAGGGAAGGCGACGCGTCGAAAGGCGCGCCGCCTTTTTCTTTTCCTTCCCGTTCCATCGGAAGGAAGGCTGCTGGTCGACCGGATTCCCTCAATCTTTAACGCATCTTAACGCGGCGTTTACCATCCACGCGGCACTTTCTGCCTAGCGGGGCGGTGTGGTCCTCCCGCCAGTATGAGGCGGGGACGCGTGGGCGGCTTCACGGCGGCGTTGCAGAAGTTCGGTATCGGCCGTCTGGCCGCAGTGCTTGGCGTGGCCGCGGGCGTGGCCGCCGTGCTGGTCGCCGTCATGCTGCGGGTGGGGCAGGCGCCCGATGCGCTGCTCTATTCCAACCTCGACCTGCGCGAGGCCTCCGAGATCAGCGCAGCCCTGGATCAGGCAGGCATCAAATACAGCTCCAAGGGCGACGGCTCGACCATCTTCGTCAGCCGCGACGAGGTCGGCACAGCGCGCCTGATGCTGGCGGGCAAGGGGCTCGTGACCTCGGGCAGCGTCGGCTACGAGATTTTCGATAACCAGTCGGTCCTGGGTCAGACCGAATTCCAGCAGAACCTGAACGAACAGCGCGCCCTGCAAGGCGAGCTGTCGCGCACCATCATGTCGATGCGCGGCATCACCTCGGCTCGCGTGCACATCACCATGCCGCGCCGCGAGATGTTCCAGGCCGCCGCCACTGATCCGACCGCCGCGGTGGTCGTGGGTGTCGGCGGACGCGACCTCAGCGCCGATCAGGTCCGCGCCATCCGCAATGTCGTCGCCTCTTCCGTGCCGAACCTGAAGCCGGACAAGGTCACGGTGACCGACCAGTCCAACCGCACCCTGGCGGCCGGCTCGGAGGACGCAGGCTTCACCTCGGCCACCGCCGAGGCGGCCAAAGCGACGACCGAGTCCCAGTTGCAGACCCGCATCAAGGATATCGTCGAGGGCGTGGTCGGCGCCGGCGCTGCGCGGGTTCAGGTCACGGCTGACATCGACCACAGCCGCTCGACCACCCAGGAACAGAAGTTCGATCCCGACGGCCAGGTCGTCCGCTCGACCTCGACCAACGGCTCGCAGTCGCAGGACACGACGGGTCAGGCTGACGGAGGCGTCACCGCCACCAACAATATCCCGGGCGGTCAGGCCCCGAACGCCACGCCGATCGGTTCGACCAATTCGGAAAACACCGAGACGACCAACTACGAGATCTCCAACACGACAACGACGACGGTCAAGGAGCCGGGCGAGGTCAAGAAGCTGTCGGTCTCAGTCGCCGTGGACGGCAAGTACACCCCCGCCGCCGACGGCAAGGGTGAGCCGACCTACGCGCCGCGCACGGCCGAGGAAGTCCAGCAGATCAAGACCCTCGTGGCCGCCGCCGTGGGGATCGACGAAACGCGCGGCGACAAGATCGAGGTGGTCAACGTCCGCTTCAATCGCGAACCCTCGGCGGCGCCGGGCGCGGACGAAGGTTCGTCGATGTTCAACTTCGACAAGAACGACATCATGCGCGGCGTCGAGCTGCTGGTGCTGCTGGTGACCGGTTTCCTGCTGATCTTCTTCGTCGTGCGTCCCCTGCTGAAGGCCGCGACGGGCGGCGCGGGCGCGCCCGCCGTGATCGGCGCGAACGGCATGCCTGTCACCCCTCTGGACACCCAGCTGGTGGGTGGAACCCTGCCGGGACAGCCCCAGATGCTGGCCGCGCCCAGCGATATGGATCAGCGGCTCGACATCGCCCGTATCGAGGGGCAGGTGAAGGCCTCCTCGATCAAGAAGGTCGCCGACTTCGTCGACTCCCACCCGGAGGAATCCACCGCCATCCTCCGTTCCTGGGTGCATGAAAGCTAATGACCCGTCTCGTGAGCAAAAAGGGACCGGTCGACGACATCCGCAAGCTGACGGGGCCCGAGAAGGCGGCCGTCGTCCTGCTGTCGCTGGGCGAAGAGCACACGATTCTCTGGCAGCAGCTGGACGAGGAGGAAATCAAGGAGGTCTCCCAGGCCATGGCCGGGCTCGGCACCGTGGCGGCCTCGGTGGTCGAGGAAGTGCTTGTGGAGTTCGTTTCAGGCATCGGCGGCGCCGGCGCCCTGATGGGCAGCTATGAGCAGACCCAGCGCCTGCTCGCCTCTTTCATGCCGGGCGATCGCGTCGACGCCCTGATGGAGGAAATCCGCGGCCCTGCCGGGCGGACCATGTGGGACAAGCTCGGCAATGTGAACGAGGCCGTCCTCGCCAACTATCTGAAGAATGAATACCCGCAGACGGTGGCTGTGGTCCTGTCCAAGGTCCGCCCCGACCACGCCTCGCGCGTGCTGACCGCCCTGCCGGAAGACTTCGCCCTGGAATGCGTTCAGCGGATGCTGCGGATGGAGCCGGTGCAGCGCGACATTCTCGACAAGATTGAACAGACCCTGCGCACCGAGTTCATGTCCAATCTGGCGCGTACCTCCAAGCGCGACAGCCATGAATTGATGGCGGACATCTTCAACAGCTTCGACCGCCAGACCGAAGCCCGCTTCATCGGCGCTCTCGAGGAGCGCAGCCGCGATTCCGCAGAGCGTATCCGCTCGCTGATGTTCGTCTTCGAAGACCTGTCCAAGCTGGACCCCGGCGGCGTGCAGACCCTGTTGCGCGCGGTCGAGAAGGATCAGCTGGGTCTGGCGCTGAAGGGCGCCTCGGACTCCTTGCGCGAAATGTTCTTCTCCAACATGTCCGAGCGCGCCTCGAAGATCATGCGTGAGGACATGGAGTCCATGGGGCCTGTGCGTCTCAAGGACGTCGACGCCGCCCAGATGACCATGGTCCAGGTGGCCAAGGATCTGGCCGCTCGCGGCGACATCATGCTGGCCGGCCAGAGCGGCGACGACGAGTTGATTTACTGACATGACCGGCATCCCTTCCACAGCCCGCCCCTTCATTTTCGACACCGAGTTCGACGCTTCGGGCGATGTTGTTCGCCCTTCGACCTGGCAGCCGGTCAAGCGTTCCTTCGCCCCTGCCGAGGTCGACGCCCTGGTCGCACAGGCGCGGCTCGAGGCGCGTCAGCAGGCTTTGGCCGAGGTCGAGGCCCTGCGCGCCGACGCCCTGTCGACCCTGGCCCAGCACGCGGCCCATGCGGCCGGCGCGCTCAGCACCATCGCCGAGGCTCATCGCCGTCAGTCGGCCGAACTGTCGGTCGCCGCCGCTCGCGTCCTGGCCTCGGCCGCCTTCGACCGCTTCCCGCGCCGTCCGCTGGAAGCCGCCATCGAGCAACTGGGGCAGGAGATCGATGCATCGCCCCGCCTGCTGGTCCGCGCCTCCGGCCTGGACGAGGCGACGCGGGCCCATGTGGAGGCCCTGTGCGCTGACGCCGGCTTCAGCGGCCTGATCGCCTTCCGTGAGGACGTCGGCGCGCCGGCTGCGGCCTTCACGCTGGAATGGGCTGACGGCCGGGCTGAATTCGATCCCGAGGGCGTCGCCGCCCGCGTGTCGACCGCGCTGGAGGCCGCGCTTGCGGCCGAGGCCGGTCATGCTGAATCTCTCGACAGGAGCGCCTTCTGATGGCCACCGATGATCTCGCTCTGGAAGAGTTCGGCGACTCCACCGCCCTGAACATCGCCGATGAAGGCGGCGACAAGTCCGCCGCAGATCTGGCCACCGTCTTTGACGTCCCGGTCAACATCTCCGCTGTGCTGGGCAAGGCTCACATGTCGGTCGCCCAGCTGCTGAAGCTGAATCGCGGCAGCGTGCTGGAGCTGGACCGCAAGGTGGGCGAGGCCATCGACATCTTCGTCAACAATCGTCTGGTCGCCCGCGGGGAGGTCGTCGTCGTCGAGGATCGCCTGGGCGTGACCATGACGGAAATCATCAAGACCGAGGATTCTGGCGCCTGATCGGCCGCCGGATCCTGATGCAGAATTAGAGGAGAAGACCCATGCGGCTTCTGGTGGTTGGCAGGCTCAGCGGACAACTGGCGACGGCGGTGAAGATGGCCATGGCGCACGGCGCCAAGGTCCAGCACGTCGAGCGCGCCGATCAGGCGACCGAGCAACTGCGACGCGGGCAGGGGGCCGACCTGATGATGGTCGACTACCGCATCGACATCGCCGCCCTGATCGCCGCCAACGACGCCGAGCGCATTCATGTCCCGGTCGTGGCCTGCGGGGTGGACGCCGACGCGCGAGAAGCCGCCGACGCCATCCGCGCCGGCGCCAAGGAATTCATTCCCCTGCCGCCCGAAGCGGACCTGATCGCCGCCGTCCTGTCCGCTGTCGCCGACGACGAACGTCCGATGATCTCCGCCGATCCGGCGATGAAGGCTGTGGTGGCTCTGGCCGACCAGGTGGCGCGTTCGGACGCCTCGATCCTGATCACTGGCGAAAGCGGCGTCGGCAAGGAGGTGATGGCCCGTCACCTGCACACGGGGTCGAAGCGCGCCGACAAGCCCTTCATCAGCGTCAACTGCGCCGCCATTCCCGACAACCTGCTGGAATCGGAGCTGTTCGGCCACGAGAAGGGCGCCTTCACCGGTGCCGTGGCCCGTCGCATCGGCAAGTTCGAAGAGGCCGACGGCGGCACCCTGCTGCTGGACGAAATCAGCGAGATGGACGCCCGTCTGCAGGCCAAGCTGCTGCGCGCCATTCAGGAGCGGGTCATCGACCGCGTCGGCGGCTCGAAGCCCGTGCCGGTCAATATCCGCATCATCGCCACCTCGAACCGCGACCTGGCCAAGGCCGTGGCCGAGGGGACATTCCGTGAAGACCTGCTGTACCGCCTGAACGTGGTCAACCTGCGCCTGCCGTCCTTGCGCGAGCGTCCCGGCGACATCGCCGTCCTGTGCGATCACTTCATCCGCAAGTACGCCGCCGCCAACGGCGTGCCGCCGCGCCCGATCTCGATCGACGCCCGTCGCGCCCTGGTCGGTCACCGCTGGCCCGGCAACGTGCGTGAGCTTGAAAACGCCATGCACCGCGCCGTCCTGCTGGCGACGGGGAACGAGATCGACGTCGACGCCATCCGTCTGCCGGACGGTCGCCCCTTGCTGGAGGGCGGCTCGGTCGCGCCGTCGCCGGCCGCCTCGACCTATGACGCCGGCGTCGCCGGTCATGCGGCCCAGATGGCCGACGCCATGACCCGCAGCTTCGTCGGTCAGACCGTGGCCGAGATGGAAAAGACCCTGATCCTCGACACCCTGAACCACTGCCTGGGCAACCGCACCCATGCGGCGACCATCCTGGGCATCTCGATCCGCACCCTGCGCAACAAGCTGAACGAGTACGCCGACGAGGGCACGGCGATCCCGGCGCCCCAGTCGGGGGTCGCCGCCGCCTACGGCGCGGCGGGCTAGGGCCATGCGCGCCCACCGCCGCACGATCCTGCTGGGCGTCGGGGCGCTGGCGCTCGCCGCCTGCTCGCGCGAGGTGAAGTCCGCCGAGGCTGATCTGGACGCCGATATCGAGGCCGACGTCGGGGCGCCGGATCTGGACCTGTCGGATCTCGAAGCGCGGCACGGCGGACGGCTGGGCCTGGCTGTCGCATCCGCAGGGACCAGCGCCGCATGGCGCGGTGATGAGCGTTTCGTCTATTGCTCGACCTTCAAGATGTATCTGGCCGCCGCCACCCTGTTGCGGGTGCAGGCGGGGCAGGAGCGGCTGGACCGGGCCATCCCGGTCACCGCCTCGGACATGATCAATCATGCGCCGACGACGCAAAAGGCCGTGGGTTCGACCTTGACGGTCGAACAGTTGATGAAGGCCACGGTCGAGGTCAGCGACAACCCGGCCGCCAACATCCTGATCCGCGAGATGGGGGGGCTGGACACCCTGCGCGCCTTCTACCGCGGCATCGGCGACGACAGCACCCGCGTCGACCGTCTCGAGCCCGAGATGAACCGCCTCGACGGCGACAAGGACACCATCACGCCTATCCAGTCGGTCCAGAACATCAGCCGTCTGCTGGTCGCGCCCGACACTCCGCTGAACGCGGCGTCCAGGGCCCTGCTGATGCGCTGGATGACCGAGACGCCGACGGGGCAGGGGCGGATCAAGGCGGGCGTTCCTGCCGGCTGGACCGTGGCGCACAAGACCGGCACCGGAGGTTATGGCCCGGTCAACGACATCGGCCTGATCCAGCCCGATGCAGGCGCCCCCATCGTCATCGCCGTCTATTTCCACGCCACTCGGGATTCGACCGACGCCCAGCGTGAAGCGGTTATCGCCGACGCGACCCGTCTGGCGCTGAAAGCTCTCGGCCATGGCTGAGAAGCTGCGAATCCTGTCATCAGGCGGGATGACCTTCATTCGCCGCCATGGTTGATGCGCCAGTCCTGATGAAGGACGGCTACGCGCGCCCCACCGGGCGCGATGCGCTCGGCTGGCTGCTGCGCGGTGATGTGGGCCTGGCCGTCGGCGTGATCGCGGTCATCATGCTGCTGATCTTGCCGATCCCGAAAATGCTTCTGGATCTGCTGCTGGCGATCTCGCTGGTGTCCAGCGTGCTGATCCTGATGACGGCCGTGATGATGAAACGGCCGCTGGACTTCGCCATCTTCCCGACAGTGCTTCTGGTCTCGACGCTGTTTCGTCTGGGCCTCAACCTGGCCTCGACGCGCCTGATCCTGACCCACGGTCAGGAAGGCCACGACAGCGCCGGTCAGGTCATCAACGCCTTCGGCGAACTGATGATGGGCGGCAACTTCATCATCGGGGTGATCATCTTCGCCATCATCCTGGTGGTGAACTTCGTCGTCATCACCAAGGGTTCGACCCGTATCGCCGAGGTCTCGGCCCGCTTCACCCTGGACTCCATGCCGGGCAAGCAGATGGCCATCGACGCCGACCTGTCGTCCGGCCTGATCGACGAGGAACAGGCCAAGCTGCGCCGCAAGGAGCTGGAACAGGAATCCACCTTCTTCGGGGCCATGGACGGCGCCTCCAAATTCGTGCGCGGCGACGCCGTGGCCGGCCTGATCATCACCTTCATCAACGCCATCGGCGGTCTGCTGATCGGGGTGACGCAGCACGGCATGCCGGTGGGCGAGGCGGCCAATACCTATGTCCAGCTGACCGTCGGCGACGGTCTGGTGACCCAGATCCCGGCCATCATCGTCTCGGTCGCCGCCGGCTTCCTGGTGTCGAAGGCGGGCGTCGAGGGTTCGGCGGACAAGGCCCTGGTCAACCAGTTGGCGACCAATCCGGTCAGTCTGGGCGTCGTCTCCGGGGCGGCGGGCCTGATCGGCCTGATCCCCGGCATGCCGCTGATCCCCTTCGCCGCCCTGGCCCTGGGCTCGGGCTTCATGGCGTGGAAGCTTGGGCGTGACCGGCTCAAGCCCGCCCCGGTCGAGACCGTGGACCTGGGCAAGCCCAAGGAGGACGTCGAGGAGCCGATCTCGACCGCCCTGACCATCGACGAGGTCAAGATCGAACTGGGCTACGCCCTGCTGTCGCTGATCAATGATCTGGAGGGGCGTCGCCTGACCGATCAGATCCGCGCCCTGCGCCGTTCGCTGGCCCAGGAATACGGCTTCGTCATGCCGAGCGTGCGCATCCTCGACAACATGCGTCTGCCCAATCAGGGCTACGCCATCCGGATCAAGGAGATGGAGGCCGGAGCCGGCGAGGTGCGTCTGTCGTCGCTGATGGCTATGGACCCGGCGGGCCGTCAGGTCGAACTGCCGGGCGAGCACACGCGCGAGCCCGCCTTCGGCCTGCCCGCCACCTGGATCGACGAAAGCCTGCGCGAAGAGGCGACCTTCCGCGGCTACACCCTGGTCGATCCCTCGACGGTGCTGACCACGCACCTGACCGAGATCCTCAAGGAGAACATGGCCGAACTGCTGTCCTACGCCGAGGTGCAGAAGCTGCTGAACGAACTGAACGGCGAAGAGAAGAAGCTGGTCGAGGAACTGATCCCGACCGTCGTCACCGTCACCACCCTGCAGCGCGTGCTGCAAAGCCTGCTGCGTGAGAAGGTCTCGATCCGCGACCTGCCCGCCATTCTCGAAGGGCTGGCCGAGGCCGCGCCCCACACCACCAGCGTCACCACCCTGGTCGAGCATGTCCGCACCCGTCTGGCGCGTCAGTTGTGCTGGGCCAACCGCGGCGACGACGGCGCCCTGCCCATCATCACCCTGTCGCCGGACTGGGAGCAGGCCTTCGCCGAGAGCCTGATCGGCCCCGGTGAGGACAAGCAACTGGCCATGGCGCCCAGCCGCCTGCAGGACTTCATCCGCAACGTCCGCGATGTGTTTGAGCGCGCCGCCATGGCGGGTGAGAATCCGGTCTTGCTGACGGGACCCCAGGTGCGCCCCTATGTCCGCTCCATCATCGAGCGCTTCCGCGGCCAGACCGTGGTGATGAGCCAGAACGAGGTCCATCCCAAGGCCCGACTGCGCACGGTCGGCACGGTCTGACCGCCGTCGAGGTTAACGACTGGACTCAGGGAGTTAGGTCGTTGATGTTCAACATATGAAACGTATTCGGCCGGCCCTCAGGACCTTCGGCGTCTTCCTGCGCACGCCGACCCTCAGTCGTTCGATTATCGCCCTGCTGGCCCTGGCCATCCTGCTGCTGCTGGCGGTGAACGCCGCCACCTTCGTGATGATCCAGCGAACGACCGCCTACAACGACACGGTCGATCACAGTCAGCAGGTCCGCCTGGCCGCCAAGGATGTTCTGAACCTGGTCGTGGACGCCGAGACGGGGCAGCGGGGCTTCATGCTGACCGCGAGGCCGGAATACCTCAAGGTCCATGACCGCGCCGTCGCCGCCTTGCCGGGCGTGATGGTGCGGTTGGAGGGGCTGATCGGCGAGGATCCCGAACTGGCTCCCCGGCTGGAGCTGGTTCAGGCGCTGTATCATGAGCGGATGCAGTTGATGCTCGATACGATCGAGCTCACGCGGACGGGGCGGATCGGCGAGGCGGTGTCGCTGATCCGGGGCGGACGCGGCAAGGCGCTGATGGACGCCATGCGGGTCGAACTGACGGCGATCGATGCGATTGAGGCGCGTCGACTGGTCGAGCGCACCCGCCAATCGGAACGGGCTTCAGCGATCACGGTGTCCGTCAATGCCCTGGCCGGAGTGCTCATCCTGATTCTGGCCGGCATCAGCGTCTGGCTCGTTCGACGCTACGTCGATGAAATTCAGGCCGCGCACTTCGAGCTGGATCGCCTGAACGCCGGCCTGGAGAACCAGGTGCGTGACCGGACCGCCGAGCTGACCCGCGCCAACGAAGAGATTCAACGTTTCGCCTATATCGTCAGCCACGACCTGCGCTCGCCGCTGGTCAACGTCATGGGTTACACCTCCGAACTGGAGCAGGTCGGTCTGACGCTGAACGAGCAGTTGTCGCGCATCGAGCAGACCCATCCGGACCTGATCGATCCTGAAGCCGTTCGCGCCGTGCGAGAGGATGTGCCCGAGGCCGTCAACTTCATCCGGGCCTCGACCACCAAGATGGACGGTCTGATCAAGGCCATCCTGAGACTGTCGCGCGAGGGGCGCCGGGGGCTGGTTCCAGAGGTTCTGCCCATGACGTCGCTGGTGCGCGGCATCGCCGACAGCGTCCGGCATCAGGTGGTGGAGACCGGGGGGGAGATCGCGGTGGACGATCTTCCCGTGATCGAAAGCGACCGGCTGTCGATCGAGCAGATTTTCGGCAATCTGATCGACAATGCGGTCAAGTATCGGCAACCGGATCGGCCGATCCATATTGTCGTCAAGGGCGAGGAGGAAGCGGGGGGCTGGGTGTCCTATCGCATAACCGACAATGGGCGCGGCGTTTCATCGCGCGATCATGAACGTATCTTCGAACTGTTCCGTCGTGCGGGCAAACAGGATCAGCCGGGCGAAGGCCTGGGGCTGGCCTTCGTCCGAAACAGCGTGCGTCGTCTCGGCGGAACCATCGACGTGGAGTCAGAGCTCGGACAAGGCTCGACTTTCCATTTGAAATTCCCCACACGGTTGATTGTGCTGGGTGATCAAGGAGACCCTCTGTGAGCCACTCGGTGAAGATCGTCATGGTCGAGGACGACCATGGTCACGCCAAGCTGATCGAAAAGAACATTCGTCGCGCCAATATCGCCAACGACATTGTTCACTTCGACCACGGCGATGCGGCCTTGGGCTACCTCTTCAGCGAGGAAGTGCGCGCCAATGGGCCCTTGCTGATCTTGCTGGACCTGAATCTGCCCGACATGTCGGGAACGGACATTCTGGAAAAGGTGAAGTCGGACGAGCGCCTGCGTCGTGCGCCGGTCGTGGTGCTGACCACTACGGACGACAAGGTCGAGATCCAGCGTTGCTATGATCTGGGCTGCAATGTCTACATCACCAAGCCGGTGGACTATGAGGCCTTTGCGGGCGCCATTCGCCAGCTGGGGCTGTTCCTGTCGGTTATGCAGGCTCCGGAGATCTGACCGGCGTGATCGGCACGGGGGCGTCCATCCGTCTGCTCTACATCGACGACGACCGGGGCTTGTCCCGTCTCGTCCAGAAGGAGCTGTCGCGTCACGGCTATGAGGTGACCTGTGCGCCCGACGCCGACGCCGGCTACGAAGCCTTGCGTGCGGGGACCTTCGACATCTGCGCCCTGGATCACTACATGCCCGGGCGCGAGGGGCTGGATGTCCTGCCCGACATCCTGGCCCTGCCGACGCCGCCGCCGGTGGTCTATGTCACGGGGGCTCAGGACGGCCGCATCGCGGTCGCGGCCTTGCGGGCAGGCGCCGCCGACTATGTCATCAAGGACGTGTCCGAGGATTTCACCGCCCTCTTGCGGTCGGCGATCGAGGACGCGCTGCTGCGCCGCCGTCTCGAACGCGAGAACGAGGAGGCCCAGGAGGAGGTCCGCCTGGCGCGCGATCGCGCCGAAGCCATGCTGCGTGAGGTCAACCACAGGGTCGGCAACTCCCTGCAACTGGTCTCCAGCTTCATTTCGCTTCAACTGCGCCAACTCGGCGACGAGGGCGCGCGCTCGGCCCTGCGCGAAGCCCAGGTGCGGATCGAGGCTGTGGCTCACGTGCACCGTCGCCTCTACACGTCGTCCGACATGGCCACGGTGGCGATGGATGAATATCTGGCCGGTCTGGTCGAGGAGCTGGGCAAGTCGGTCGGCCCGGGGGACGGTTCACCTCGTCTGGCGTTGCGGGCGGAAGCCATGCGGGTCACGACGGATCAGGCGGTTTCGCTGGGCGTCATCGTCACCGAACTGGTCACCAACGCCGTGAAGTACGCCTATGCGCCCGGTGACGGCGGCGAGATCCGCGTGGTGCTGGAGGCGAGCGAAGGCGGTCGCGCCGTCCTGACGGTCGAGGACGACGGACCCGGCCTGGGCGACGGTGCGCCGAAGGGCACGGGGCTGGGCGCTAAGATCGTATCCGCCATGGCGGGCGGGTTGCGTTCGGCGGTCGAATTCGACCCCCATTATCCGGGCGTTCGCGCGCGATTGATCTTTGACCTTTAAGGCTTTCGCATCGCCTTCGGCGCGCGTTAGTGTGCCGCAATGATGCTGCAGTTCGGAACGGCCCGTCCGGGTCTAGACTACACCCACCGCGCCGCGACCTTTGGTCTGGCTGAAAGGGACGGCAGGCTGGCCTGTGTCCGCGTGGATCGAGGCGAAGGCAGCTATTTCGACCTGCCTGGCGGCGCGGTCGACGGCGAGGAGAGCGAACAGCAGGCGCTCGTTCGCGAGTTCGGCGAGGAGACGGGGTTGATCATCCAGCCCGAGGATCGGCTGGCCGAAGCGGCCCAGTATTTCCGCAAGACGGACGGTTCGCCGGTCAACAATGTGGGCGGGTTCTGGACGGCCCGCATCACCGGATTTGACGCCTCGACCCAGTGCGAGGCCGACCATGAACTGGTCTGGCTGGACCCGCTGGAGGC
>Ga0247822_10001387_pt1 | contig 14792 bp, 11 predicted proteins | sample 13C_Cellulose_Da_FD_192423 | JGI IMG/M metagenome (GOLD analysis project Ga0247822, IMG submission 192423) | Soil microbial communities from agricultural site in Penn Yan, New York, United States - 13C_Cellulose_Day30 | ecosystem: Environmental > Terrestrial > Soil > Agricultural land | place...
CCTACCCGCCGCCCGCGCCGACCCTGACGCCCGCCGCCCCGCAGGCCGCCCCGCTGCCGGGAACTCCGGGCGCGGCCCAGAACCCGTGGGCGATGCAGACGCCGAACGCCGACCGGTTCGCCCACAACAAGTTCCTGCTGAACCAGAAGCTGCTCAGCCTGAACAGCAAGTACCTGATCTACGACGAGTGGAGCCAGCCGCTGTTCTACGTGGACCGCCCCCTGCTCAAGCTCAAGACGCAGATCGGCGTGTACGAGGACGAGGGCAAGACCCGGAAGGCGCTCTCGGTCAACGTCGAGTCGATGTGGTCCTTCCTGAACTACACCTTCCTGGTCAACGACGCCTCCGGCAACACCATCGGCTACCTGCGCCGCAAGGGCTGGCTGTCGATGCTGCGCCGCACCTGGCACGTCGAGGACGCCGCCGGGCGCACGCTCGCGATCGCCCAGGAGGACTCCTGGTGGAAGGCGATCCTGCGCCGCATCTTCTCCGCCACAGACCTGGAGATCATCTCGGCGATGATCCGCACCAACTTCATCCTCACCCGCCCGGGCGAGACCGAGAAGTTCGGCGAGTTCATCCGCCGCTTCTCGGTCACGGACAAGTACGTCCTGGACCTGACCGGCGACCCGCAGCAGACGCTCGACCGGCGCATCGCCGTGGGTCTCGCCATCGTCCTCGACAACGCCGAGCGCCGCTGACGCCGCGCTCCCGCCCGGGACCACTTTCCTATTCCGCCGCGCGCGCCACCGGAGGCATTTCCGGGGCGCGCGCGGAAAAGACCGGTATGGAAACGCCGCTGATCTCCCGCCGCGCCGTCGTCGGCGCGGGACTGTCCCTCGCCCTCGCCCCCGTGGCCGCCGCCGTCCCCCTGCCGCAGAGCGCCGCGCCGGAGGCCGTCGCCCCCGACTCGCACCGCACCGGCGGGTTCGCCCTTGGCTGCCAGGCCTACACCTACAACCGCTTCACCGTCTTCGAGGCGATCGAGAAGACCGCGCAGGCGGGCGGCAAGGTCATCGAGTTTTACCCCGGGCAGCGCCTCGACGCGCCGGCCGCGGGTGGTGGCGGCGGCGGCGGCCCCCGCTTCGACCACAACTCCCCGGACGACGCGGTCGCCCGCGTTAAGGAGCACCTGGACAAGAACGGCGTGCGCGCCGTCGCCTACGGCGTCGTCGGGCTCGGCCGCGACGAGGCGGCGAACCGGCGCGTCTTCGAGTTCGCGAAGAAAATGGGCATCACCACGATCACGAGCGAGCCGGACGCCGCGGCGTTCGACGTGATCGAGAAACTGGTGAAGGAGTACGACGTCCGCGTCGCCATCCACAATCACCCGAAGCAGGATCGCAACCCGAACTACCGGCTCTGGGACCCGGACTACGTCCTCTCGATCGTGAAGAGCCGCGACAGCCGCATCGGCGCTTGCGCGGACACCGGTCACTGGGCGCGCTCGGGCGTGAAGCCGGTCGACGGCATCCGGAAGCTCAAGGAGCGCGTACTCAGTCTACACCTGAAGGACGTGGACGTGCTCGGCCCCGCGGCGAAGGACGTTCCCTTCGGCACCGGCGTCGCCGACATGCCCGCGATGCTGGCGGAGTTGAAGCGGCTCAAGGTGGTCGGCCCGGTCTCCATCGAGTACGAGCGCGGCGGCGAAGGCCCGGTCTGGGAGGTCGCGCAGTGCGTCGGCTTCGTCCGCGGCTGGTCCGCCACGAAGCGGTAAGGGAACGCGCGCCGCGATGCTGCCCGCCACGTTTCACCTGGTCCCGCTTACGCCGGACGACCGGGAGTGGGTGCGCGCCCGCTGGACGAGCGAGTGGGGGGACGCCTCGCTGCTCTCGCGCGGGCGCAGGCACGTCCCCGAGGACCTGAGCGGCGGCTTCGTCGCCGTCCGGAAGAAAGGCGGCGAGCGGATCGGTCTCCTGACTTACCGCCTCGACGAGACACACGCCGGGCGGGAGTGCGAGGTCGTCTCCCTCGACAGCTCGCGCGAGGGGGTCGGCGTCGGCACCGCGCTCCTCGCCGCCGCCCGGGAGGCGGCGGTCGCGGCGGGCGCGTCGCGCCTCTGGCTGATCACCACGAACGACAACCTGCGCGCGCTCGGCTTCTATCAGAAGCGCGGCTTCCGCCTCGTCGCCGTTCACCCCGGCTCCGTGGACGAGATGCGCCGCCAGAAGCCGCAGATCCCCGAGGTCGGCCGCAACGGCATCCCCCTCCACGACGAGATCGAGCTGGAAATCCGGTTATAGCCCGCGGCGCACCCGGCGGCCCGCTTCGGCGACGCGGGCCGCGTCGATACCCGTGGCGAAGCCGCGCGACTCCAGCAGGGCGACGAGGGATTCGGTGGCGACGTTGCCCTCAGCGCCCGGCGCGAAGGGGCAGCCGCCGAGGCCGGTGGCGGACGAGTCGAAGATGCGGACGCCGTACTCCAGGGCGCGGGCGACGTTCGCCAGCGCCGTGCCGCGCGTGTCGTGCAGGTGGTAGGCGAAGTGGGGCAGGGGGAGGACGGGGAGCAGGGCTTCGGTCAGCGCGGCGACGTCGTCGGGCTCCGCGTGCCCGAGCGTGTCGCCGACGCTGACCTCGTCCACGCCGAGTGCGAGCAGCGCCTCTACCACCGGGACGACCCGATCGGGGGAGACTTTCCCCTCGTACGGGCAGACGAACGCGGTGGAGACGTAGCCGCGCACCCAGCAGTCCGCCGCGCGCGCCGCCGGGACCATCCGCGCGAACTCGGCCAAAGACTCGTCGATGCCCCTGCCGACGTTCTTGCGGTTGAACGTCTCCGAGGCGGCGGTGAAGACGGCGATCGCCTTCGCGCCCGCGCCCAATGCGCGCTCCAGCCCCTTCTCGTTCGGCGTCAGGGCGATGTAGCGCACGCCGGGGCGGTCGGGCAGCGCGGCCAGCACCTCCGCGGCGTCCGCCATCTGCGGCACCCGGTCGGCCCGCACGAACGACGCCACCTCGATGTCCCGGCAGCCCGCCTCCACCAGCGCGGTAACGAACGCGACCTTGTCCCCGGTCGGCACGACGTACGGCTCGTTCTGAAGCCCGTCCCGCGGCCCGACCTCCACGACGCGAACGGTTTCCATAGGGTGCTCTGCTCTTCCTGCGTATCCGTGTAAAAAACGCCCCGGCGGTCGAGACCGCCGGGGCGTTTTTTGTCGTATACCGACGGGGCTACTTCTTCGCCTGCTGCGTGCCGGAAGACGCCGCCGGGGGCGTATATCGGCCCCAGTGGCGCTCTAGGAAGCCCGCGTAGATGCGGAAACGGTCCTGCGCGTTGATGTCCCCGCCGAGGCCGTGGCCGCCGGTCGGGTCCAGCACCAGCTCCACGAGCGGACCCTTGCCCGTCTTCAGCAGCTCGCGGTAGACCTTGATCGTGTCCTGCGCCAGCACGTTGGTGTCTTCCAGGCCGTGCAGGAGCATGAGCGGCGACTTCAGGTTCTTCGCCAGCTTGGTGAGGCTGTACTTGTCCAGGTCGTCGGCCTTCTTGTTCGCGCCGATGACGCCGCCGACGTACCAGTTGTTGTAGTTCTGCCACTCGGTCGGCCCCGCCCCCGCGATGCCGAGGGTGAAGACGTCCGGCGCGGTGTAAAGGCACATCTGGGTCTGGAAGCCGCCGAACGACCAGCCGCGCACGCCGACCTTCTTCGGATCGACGTTGAACTCCTGCTTCAGGTAGTTCACGCCGTCCGTCAGGTCCTCGACCTGTGCGACGCCGGGGGCCTCGTAGTTGGCCTTGCCGAACGCCGCGCCGTAGCCGGAGGAGCCGCGCGGGTCGATGATCGCGGTGATGTAGCCCAGCGATTCCGACGCGAAGATGTTGAACCGGTAGTCGCCGCCGTTGCTGCCGTCTTGCACCTGCTTGCCGGTGCCGAGCGGCCCGCCGTAGACGTAGATGAGCAGCGGGCGCTGCTCCGTCTTCTGCCAGTTCGGCGGCAGCATCAGGACGCCGTGGACGTTCTGCCCGTGGCGGTTCTTGAAGGAGAACCGTTGCGGCTTCAGGCGCGACACGCGCTCCGGGGCGTCCGACGAGTGCGAGTCCGTTACCTTCGTCTCCTTGTCGCCCGCGAGTACGTACAGCTCGGGAAGCGACGCCCAGGAGTTAAAGGATGTCGCCACTTTGCGCGCGTCGTGCGAAAGCTCGGGGTCGCCGTACGTGCCGGTCTGCTTCGTCACCCGCTCCATCGCGCCGTCCGGCAGGGAAACCCGGTACAGGTCCGCGCGCGACGGGTCCTCCTTGCTGGAGCGTACCAGCAGGCTCTTGCCGTCCGGGGTGAAGCGCAGCGGGTAAACCTCGAACTCGCCGCGCGTGACCTGGGTCGCCGATTCGAGCGTCGGGTCGATCAGATAGGCGTGGCGGAACCCGCTCTGCTCCAGCAGCGCGGCGACCTTGCTGCCGTCCGGGGAGAAGAACGGGTCCGCCATCGACGGGGAGCGGTGCTCGCCCTCGGACGTGCCCTTGTAGACCACCTTCGCCTTCTTCGTCGCGAAGTCGGCGACGTGGACCTGGAGTTCCTTCTTGTCGCGCTTCCAGCTGGCGAAGACGAACCGCTTGCCGTCCGGCGAGAACGGCTCCTGGTGGAAGCTGATGTCGCCCGCCTCGCCCTCGGGGCGCTTGAAGACCTCCCACGGCTTGCCGTCGAAGTTCGGCTTCTTCACCGGGTCGTCGTCGGCCAGGTCGTAGCCGAAGACGTATGACTCCTGGCGCACCGGGTCGTCGCCCGCCTCGCGCGTGGTCGTCTTCGCCTCGGCGAAGCGGTCGCGGTACGTCAGGTACGACACCTGCCGGGGCGGCGGGCCGACGCGGCGCGAGGAGGTGATCACCATCTTCGAGCCGTCCGGCGACAGGTAGTAGCCCTGAAGACTCATGTTGTTCGGCAACTCCGGGTTGAGCTGCTCGACGAGCGGGCTGTCGAAGCGCGCGCGGTAGATGCTGTCGCCGCGGCGGAACGTGAACCCGGCGTCGTCCGGGGTAAACCGGGCGTCGCCTTCCGGCTCGCGCGTCTTGGTCAGGCGCACCGGCGCGACCTTATCACCGACGACGCTCATGCGGTAGAGGTCCCCGCGGTAGTTGATCAGAAGCTCGTTCTTCTTGTTCGCCCACCGGAAGTCGCCGATCCCGCCGTACTCCTTGACCGGCTCCTTGCGCTTGGCGCGCTCCTCCTCTTCCTTCTTCGCGTCCTCCTCGTCCAGCCGGAAGCGCTCGGCCTCGGAGAGCTTCTTGCGCTGCTCGCGAACCACCTTCTCCTTCGCGTAGCGGTCCCGAATGGCGTAGAGGTCGCGGTCGAAGGGCAGGAACGTCTCCAGCGTGGTCAGGCGGCGGGTCTTGCCTTCCTTCGTGTCGTAGAGGTAGAGGTCGTATCCCTTTTCCTCGTACGGGTTCCACAGGAAGGCAACGTAGCGGTCGTCGGACGACCACTCCGTGCCCCGGGCGGACTTGCCGAGGAAGTTCTTGCGGGGAAAGAGCCGGTCCAGAGAGAGCGGCTCGACGGCGGCGGACTGTGACTTCGCCTTGCTGTCCTCGGCGCGGGCGAGGGAAAGTGAGGCGGAGAACGGCGTGACGGGAAGCAGCAAAAGGAGGGCGACAGCCGCGCGCGCCGCCGCAGGAGAGACCCGGGACTTCATAAACTACAAAATATCACGAAGGAGCAGGGGATTCCTGCTCCGCGGGTGGCTCCACCTCTATAAGTAGCTGACCGTGTTCCACGCGGTCGCCCTTGCGCACGTGGACGGCCCGCACCACCCCGGCGCGCGGCGTCTCGACGCGCGCCAGGACCTTCATCGCCTCGACGACGACGAGCGGCGCGAACGCCTCCACCGCGTCGCCGACCGCAACCAGCACGTCCGCCACGACCCCGACCATCGGCGCGGTGAGCGCCCCGGCAGCATGCGGCCTCGCGGCGCTCCCGCGCCCGCCCGCCGCCACCTCGGGCGTGAATACGTACGACGTCCCCTGCCAGCCCAGAGTGACGCCGCCGGTGCCGCTGCCGCCCGCCTGCCGCGCCGCCGTCGGCACCCGGAACACCCGGTCGCCGTCCGCGACCTCGATCACGCCGCCGGGCAGGCGACGCGCCCGTACGACCCGGTCCGGTCCGTCCGGCAGGGTGACGCGCAGCGTGCCGTCCGGCAGGAGGGCGGCGGAGACGGGCACGGTCCGGTCGCCGGTGCGCCAGTTCATGGGCGGGCCGCCTCCCCGATGAGCGCGTCCAGCGCGTCGTCGTCCAGGTTCTCGAACTGCTGGAGGAACCGGTCGCGCTCCTCGCGGTAGGCGATGCCCCGTTCGCGGCGCATCTTCGCCTGGATGTAGCGCGCCTTGTCCTCGCGGGCGCGGCAGACCAGGCGCGGCACTCGCCGCGGCTGGTCGCCCTCCAGGGCGACCATGGTGAAGTGGCAGGTGTTGGTGTGCCGCGTCAATCCCGTGGTGATGTCCTCGGCGTGCAGAGTGATCTCCACCTCCATCGAGGAGCGTCCGACGTAGACGATCCGCGCGACGACGTGCAGCAGCTCTCCCACGTGGATCGGCTCGTGGAAGTCCACGCGGTCCACGGCGGCGGTGACGGCGACGCCGCCGCAGTAGCGCGCCGCGCAGACGTAGGCGATGTTGTCCACCAGGTGCAGGACGTTGCCGCCGTGGACGTTGCCGAAGTGGTTCGCCAGGTCCTGCGTCATGAGCTGCGCCGCGCGCACCTCGGTCTCGTCGGCGTACTTGAACTCGGAGTGCATGTTACTTGGTGTTCCTCCAGCCGTCGGCCGTCTGCCAGGCCGACCCCGGGCGTCGGCGGCGGTCCCGCGCTGCCCCGTCCGCCCCGCCCTCCGCGCCGGGAAGCGCCGAGTCCGCGGCGAGCGCGAGCAGGACCTCCTCCGGGACCGCCTCGTCGGGCCGCCAGCCCGCGAAGTGCTCGCCCAGGAACGCCGTAGTCGTTTCGCCCGCCGCGAACGCCGGGTGCTCGGCGATGGCGAGCAGGTAGGGGACGTTGGTGCGCACCCCCAGGACCGTGAATTCGCGCAGGGCGCGCCGCAGGCGTGCGGTCGCCGCCTCGCGGGAGGCGGCATATACGATCAGCTTGGCGAGCATCGGGTCGTAGAACGGTGGCACCGCGTCGCCCGCGCCGTACCCTGAGTCCACGCGCACCCCGGGACCGCTCGGCGCGTCCCAGGCGGCGATTGTCCCCACCGAGGGCAAAAAACCCGTCGCGGGGTCCTCGGCGTAGACGCGCACCTCGATGGCGTGGCCGCGCGTCGAAATCTCCTTCTGGGAGAGGGGGAGTGGATGCCCGTCCGCGACGAGCAGCTGCCAGCGCACCAGGTCGAGCCCGGTCACCATCTCCGTGACCGGGTGCTCCACCTGGAGGCGCGTGTTCACCTCCAAGAAGTAGAAGGCGTCCCCGTCGACCAGGAACTCGACCGTGCCCGCGCCCACGTACCCCGCCGCCCGGCCCGCCGTAACGGCCGCCGCCGTGATGCGCTCGCGCAGCGCGGATGTCAGCGCGGGCGAGGGACTCTCCTCCACGATCTTCTGGTGCCGCCGCTGGATGCTGCACTCGCGCTCGAACAGGTGGACGACGTTCCCGCACGTGTCGCCGAATATCTGCACCTCGACGTGGTGCGGTCGCTCGACGTAGCGCTCCAGTAGAACGCGGGCGTCGCCGAAGGCGGCCTGCGCCTCGCGCCGCGCCTCGTCCAGGCGGGCGGGGAACTCGGCCAGGTCGTCGACCCGGCGCATGCCCCTGCCGCCGCCGCCCGCCGCCGCCTTGAGGAGCAGCGGCGTCCCCACGACCTCCGCCTCGGCGCGCAGTCGCGCGCCGCCCTGGTCCTCCCCCCGGTAGCCGGGGACGACCGGCACGCCCGCCCCGGCCATGAGCTGCTTGGCGGCGATCTTGTCGCCGAGCGTGCGGATGACGGAAGCGGGCGGGCCGACGAACGTCAGGCCCGCTTCCGCGCACGCCTGCGCGAACGCGGCGTTCTCCGAGAGGAAGCCGTAGCCGGGGTGGACCGCGTCCGCCCCGAGCCGCCGCGCCGCCTCCACCAGCGCGTCGACGCGCAGGTAGCTCTCGGCCGCGGGGCCGGGGCCGATGCAGAGGGCGGCGTCGCAGAGCGCGACGTGAGCGGCGTCCCGGTCCGCCTCGGAGTAGACCCCGACGGGGGAGACGCCGTGCTCGCGGCAGGCGCGGAGGATGCGCACCGCGATCTCACCCCGGTTGGCAATGAGGAGTCGATTCACCCGTGTGCCTGCCTCCTGTCGATCGGAATTTCTCTATAGGTATTGTTGCATAAAATCTAAACATTGCATTTTTATAGCAATTGTACTTGTTTTCACAGACCGGCCCATTAGCAAATTTCTCAGTCGATTAGTGATCTTTACCAAAACAATTCCTTTATGGTGACACCTATCACGGTGTGTTTTGCCGGGTTTTGCAGCTTTAGGGAGCGAAGAAGGCCCGGTTTTTGCACTTTTGCGGTTGCGTTGTGTACGAAGCCCGCCCCCGTTTATCAGCAAATTATCGCTGCGCATTTTTTACGAGAAAGTTCCCGAAATTTCAGGCGAGCAGGGGGACGTTAAGAATCCTTTCCGCGATTCCGAAGCATTACAGCCTGCGAATTGGCAATGAGGACATGCTGCAGGCGGTGTTTCGGAAATTCGTGCGAAAGGTGTTAACGATAATTATGAGAGGACGTTCTAAGATCCTCGTTCCTGCCGCCGCCGCGTGTGTCGCCGGTATCTGCTCTCCTCAGGTTTTTGCGCAGAAGGCCTCGGGCCAGTTGGTCCCGGGCACGCCGTCGGGCCTCCGCGCCGACTACTTCGCCAATGCGAAACTTTCCGGCAAGCCGCAGGTTTCGCGCGTCGATACGACGGTCAACTTCTGGTGGATGGGTCAGGCGGCCGACCCGAAAGTCGGCAAGGACAACTTCTCGGTCCGCTGGTCCGGGCAGGTGCAGGCGCCCGTGTCCGGGCCGTTCACGTTCGCGGCCTACTCCGACGAGGGTATCCGGGTGACGGTGGACGGGCGGCGGGTCCTCGACCACTGGGACGGCCACCAGGTCAAGCACGACATCGGGACGCCGATCACGCTCGAAGCGGGCAAATGGTACCCCATCACCGTGGAGTACTACGAGGTCAAGGGAGATGCGGTCGTGCACCTCCTCTGGTCGTATCCCGGCCGCGCCTCGCAGACGGTGCCCCAGCAGTACCTGAGCCCGGACAGCTCCCGACCGGAAGAGATTCCCGCCGGCGTTCCCCTGGCCCCCCCGACCAACGTTCGCGCGTTCGGCATCTGGGACATCGGCGCTCCCGCCATCGACGTGAGCGGCGAACCGGTACAGGGCGCGCTCAACTACCGCGTCTACCGCGGCGGCACCCTTCTCGCGTCTGGCCTGACCTCCCCCCGCTTCCGCGACACCTCCGTCCGCAGCGGCGAGCTGCACGCCTACCGGATGTCGGCGATCGGCTCGGACGGCGAGGAGAGCGCGCAGAGCGACCCGGCCGCGACCGCGACCGCGCCCTTCCCGCCGACGCAGGTCGTGACCAAGTTCGGCGCGCCCACGAACCTCAGCGTCAAGGGACTCTGGAACAACGGCTCGACGGACCAACTTTCCTGGATACCGGTCGCCGACGCGGCGGGCTACAACGTCTACCAGTACGACATGCTGGTCGCCCGCGGCGTCAAGGACCCCACGTTTACGCTCCCGGCGAATCTCTTCATCCGCGGGATGACCTACAACGTCACCGCGATCGACAGCTCCGGAATGGAGAGCCTGCCCAGCAACATCGTCGGGACGCAGGGGGCGAACGATCCGGCCTCCGCGCCGTCGTGGCGACCGGGCGTGCCGACGGATCTCGGCGGCGTGACCGTGACGCCGGAGTGGAATAACGAGAAGCCACGGTTCCACGTCCGGTGGAACGCCGACGCGGGCTGGGCCCAGACCTACACCGTCTACCGCGACGGCGTCCGGATAGCCGAGGGGCTGTGGGGGCTCGAGTACGTGGACGAGAACGTCGCGCCCGGCGCTCGTCACGCCTACAGCGTCGCGGGCACCAACCTGAACTGGACGACGGTTCAGGAGGGACCCCGGACGGCGGAGGTGGCGGCCGCCGCCCTGTCGCAGGCTCCCGCTCCCGCCGGGATTCCGGTCACGATCGCGAAGATCGTTCCCAACGACGACAGCGTCATCGTTTACTTCAACGCGGTGCCCGGCGCCGTGGACTACGTGTGTTATAAGCCAGGCGTCCCGAACGTCCGCAAGTACAGCGCCGGCGGTCTCTCCATAGAGATGAACGGGATCGACCCGGCCAGCGGGGCGGACCTGGTCGTCGAGGCGATCGACAAGTTCGGTCCCTTCCAGAAGATCGACGGCGAGCCGGGCCCCGGCGGCATGCAGCACGACGGAAGCGTGCGCATGGAGATCAACGGCATCGGCCATCCCTCCAACGTGCCGAACGCGATCGCCCGCTCCTCGGTGTTCCACGTCGCCTGTTCGCCCCGGAGCCTGACGGGCGCCCAGGCGTTCTTCGACACCTTCCGCAACTCCGCGCCCTTCAAGCAGGTCTTCCCGGTGGACCAGCGCTACCTGGACTGGAACGGCGGCGGCAACAACGACGCGGACAATCCGTACGTGCGGGAGTGGCAGAACGACAAGTGGACGATCCGCGCCTACCAGGCGGACGTGACGAACTCGCGCATCTTCGTGATGTCGAACCACTTCATGGACACGCTCTACGACGGCGGGACGCCCCGGTCCAACGTCCCGATGCACAATAACAACGCATCCCTGGTCATGCAGCCGAAGTCGGTGGCGGACATCTCGGGCGGGCGCGTCCTGCACGTCACTATGGAGGTGGACCCGCACTTCAGCAACCGGCGCTGGTGCGACATCTTCGTCGCGGCGGCGGACGACCCGGTCATCCAGCCGGGCAAGTTCGCGGAGAATGGCATGCTGCCGACGGTCAGCGGGAACATGTTCCGCTGGGAGATCCTGGCCGAATTCCACACCGCGCAGATCTTCCGGGGTGTCAACGGACAGCTGACGGGCACCGGGCTGATCGACACGGGGTGGGGGGAGAACAGCGAGCGCTTTACTGCGGTCAATCGCACCTACGGGCACTTCGGACAGCCCGCCGCGAACGGCACCATGGCCAACCTGGACCGTCGAAACCGGTACGACCTTTACCTCTCGCAGAACCGGTTCCGGATCATGGAGAACGGGTTGGTCATAAAGGACGCGGTCTTCCCCAACGGGGAGACGCTGCCCTTCAGCAAGGTGGCCGTATACTTCGTCCACCAGCTCTACCACACGAACAACGAGCACCAGGAACTGCTGAAGTACAACCGGGGAGAGACCTACTGGATCAATTACCGGCCCTGGGCGGACGAGCGGCACTGGGACAACATGGGCTTCGAGGTACTGCCGGCCTTTCCCACGGAACCCGTCGGAACCGTAATGCCGCTGAATAAATAGTAACACCGGAGACAGAGGGTCACACTTGAGACGCCCTCCCCGGCGGCGACCGCCGCCGGGGAGGGCGTTTTTGTGTTTACCCCGTATATTGGGCAGGATTCAGGCAGGCGGCGGGGGAACCGGTAGGCAGAACGCGGGCAAGGAGCGAGTATGAGCAAGGACGCCGTCACCGGTCGGAAGGTGCGCATCGGGATCATCGGGTGCGGGCAGATCGCCCAGACACACCTGAAGAATTACGCGGAGATACCGGACGCGGAGGTCGTGGCCTGCGCGGACATCGACCCCTCGGCGGCGGACGGGAGCGCGGCCCGGTTCGGGATCCCGAACGTCTACTACACGGCCCGGGAGATGCTCAAGCGCGACGACCTCGACGCCGTGGACGTCTGCCTCCACAACAACCTGCACGCCCCCGCTACCCTGGCGGTGCTGGAGTCGGGCCGGGACTGCTACTGCGAGAAGCCGATGGCGGGCGCGTTCCGCGACGCCGTGACGATGCGCGAGACCGCGAAGGCGACCGGGAACCGCCTGCATATTCAGCTCGCGGGCATCTACTCGCCCGAGGTGCGGGCCGCCGAGGAGCTGATCCGCACCGGCGCGCTCGGCGAGGTCTACTTCGCCCGCTCGACGGGGCACCGGCGGCGCGGGCGGCCCTACGTGGACGGCTACGGAAAGCCTCAGTTCGTCCAGAAGCCGGTCAGCGGCGGCGGCGCGCTCTACGACATGGGCGTCTACCACATCTCGGAGATGCTGTTCCTGCTCGGCAACCCGACCGTGGAGCGCGTGACCGGGAAGACGTACCAGAAGACCGGCATCGACCCGAAGCGGAGCGAGCTCTCCGGCTACAGCGTGGAGGAGCTCGGGATGGGATTCGTGCGCTTCGCGGGCGGCGACCTGGCGCTGGACATCGTCGAAGCCTGGGCCATCCACCTCGACTCGTTCGAGGGCTCGTACGTGGTGGGCTCCGAGGGCGGCGTGCGCCTGCGCCCCTTCGGCTACTTCCGCTCCGAGGGCGACCTCGACCTCTCCAGCAGCGCGAGCATGGACGCCGCCAAGTTCCGCTGGAAGCGCCTGCGCACCGAGGACGGGGAGACCGACACCCGCGAGAGCAGCCAGAAGCACTGGATCGCCGTCCTCCAGGGGAAGGCCGACCCCCTCCCGACGGCGGACATCGCCCTGAACACGATGCTGATCTCGGAGGCGATCTACCTGTCGCAGAAGCTGAACCGGGAGGTGACGGCCGACGAGGTCCGCGAGATGTCCGCCTCGACGGCGCTGGAGCTATGAGCGCCGTGATCGGGCGGGCCGGGGCGGCCGTACCCGGCGTCGCCCTGAGGGAGCCAGTCATGCGGACCATCGCCCAGGTCGAAGTCCGACTGGAGACCGAGACCGGGGTGCGCGTAGTGTTCGCGGACTCGCTGGAAGTCTCGCTCGACTGCCACCAGTGTGAGCGCACACGGCGCACGGTCGTCTTCCCGGAGATCGGAGCGGAGGGCCGTTGCACGCCGACCGGTCACCCCTTCCCCGGGGCAGCCGTCCGCAAGCGCGTTATGGAGCCATCGGAAAAGGTCGGGGCGGCGGTCGTCTACGACCTGGAATACGAGTACCGGGCGTTCCACGACGTCAAGGAGGGAGTACCCTCGGTCGCGCACCCCACCTGGGCGCGGGTCTGCCTGACGCTCACCTGCCCGGCCTGCCGCAAAGAGGCGCGGCACTCCGTTCAGAACAACGCCGCGCGACCCTGCCGCTTCTCCTGTCCCGCCTGCGGCTGCCGCCTCTACCACGAGTGCGAGGAGATGCCCGTCTTCCGCCTGCTCGACCCGCAGGGCGCGGTGCTCCGCGAGCAGACGGTCTCCGACCTCGCCGTCGTCGTCCACGCGAGCGAGGCCGCACCCGAGGTCGTGCGCGAACTGGCCCAGATCACGGCGGACACCCCGGGCGGCGTCCGCCGCAAACTGGAAGGCGGGCAGCCGGTCTTTCGCCAGGAGTGCTACCGGATACGCAATCCCGTCGTGTCCCAGGCAATGCTGGAGGGGGCGATCGTCGCCCTGGCGCGGGCCGATCTCCCCTTCTCGGTACTGAGCAGCGGGCGCGACGTCACCGAACTGATGCGGCGTCGCCATCTGAAGAGGGGCTGAACCGCGCGTCGAACTCCGCGACGAAGTAGTCGACGGTCGGCTCGTCGATGATCGTGAAGCGCAGGTCGCGCGGGCCGTCGTCCGGGTGCGCGTCCGCCCACTCCAGGAGCGCGCCGAAGAGGACGCGCGCGCAGCGGTCCTTCGGAAAGCCGAAGATGCCGGACGAGACGGCGGGGAAGGCGACGCTCTCACAGCCGTTCCGGCGCGCGATCTCCAGCGCGTGGGTCGCCGCCGAGGCGAGGAGGCGGTCGCTCTCCTCCTCGCCCTGACCCCTCCAGACCGGGCCGACCGCGTGGAGGACGTACTTCGCGGGGAGCGCGCCCGCGCCGGTGGCCGCCGCGCCGCCGACCGCGACCTTGCCCACCCGATCGCTCTCCTCCTGAATAACCTGCCCCCCCTTGCGCACGATCGCCCCGGCGACACCGCCGCCGTGTACCAGGCCGCTGTTCGCCGCGTTCACGATCGCGTCCACCCGCTCCTCGGTGATGTCCCCCCGCCGCACCGAGACGACGTGGCCCGTGGGCAACCTCACCGTTCGGAGAATCCCCGGTTCCGGCATCGACATCCTCTCAGTACAGTTCGTAAAGCGGGCTCATCGGCGTGACCACCTCCAGCGACTGGCCGACGCCGGTCGCCGGGTTGAGGGTCACCACGACCCGCTCGCCTGCCTTGACGTCCGCGCCGGTCAGGACGCGGCCGGTGCTGGTGATGCTCGCGCCGGGGCGCAGGTCTACCACCGTTCCGTCCGTCAGCGTCACCTTGTAGCCGCCGTTCGGTAGCGGGACGAGCGACTTAAGGTCGCCGCGCTTCATGTTCGTGACGATCAGGAGCTTCGTGCCGTTGCCCACGCCGTCCCGCTCGATCCGCACCTGCTCGCCGACCAGCGAGCGGCGCAGCTCCGCCAGCGGAAGGGTCGTGGTCGGCCCCGGGCCGCCCTGGACCGTCAGGGTCGCCGTGGGGCCGAGCATGACCCGGTTGTTCTCGCCGCCGTGCACGCGGATGGACAGGGCGGACGCCTCCGGGTAGTAGCCGGTCACCTGGCCGAAGACCGGGCCGTCACCGGGCGCGAGCGGGAGGCGTGCGGCGACCACCGAATCGGTGGCGATCCTCACCGTGCGGTTGGCGCGGTCCCAGAAGACGCGCCCGCCGAGCGACTCGGAGACGAGCCGGAGGGGCACCATCGTCACGCCGTTGACCACCATCGGC
>Ga0247822_10001389_pt1 | contig 14788 bp, 8 predicted proteins | sample 13C_Cellulose_Da_FD_192423 | JGI IMG/M metagenome (GOLD analysis project Ga0247822, IMG submission 192423) | Soil microbial communities from agricultural site in Penn Yan, New York, United States - 13C_Cellulose_Day30 | ecosystem: Environmental > Terrestrial > Soil > Agricultural land | place...
GTGTATCCCGAGTCGATCGACGCCGAGGCACCGCCGTACATGATCGCGTGGGCGGTCGGCGACTACGCGAAGGCGGAGCTCGGCGCGACGACGGCAGGCACGCAGATCGGCGTGCAGTGGCTGCCGGGCGGGGAGACCGCCGCGCGTGCAGGCACCAAGAACCTCGTGAAGGTCGTCGACTGGCTCGAGCAGCACGTCGGTCCGTACACGTTCGGCGATCGCATGGAGTCCGTCTCGGTCGTGTGGGGCGAGGGCCTGTACGGCGGCATGGAGCACCATCCGTACTTCCACGTCGCGAAGGACGCGATGAGCGATCAGGTGACGCACGCGCACGAGGCCGCGCACGGCTGGTTCGGCGACGGCGTTCGCATCAAGTGCTGGGAGGACTTCGTGCTGTCGGAAGGCACGGTCAGCTACCTCGCCGCGCGCGCGCTGTCGCAGGTCGCGCCCGCGCTCGAAGCGCAGATCTGGGCCGACTATCAGGACGAGCTCGACGCAGCGATCGCCGAAGGTGGCGCGCCGGCATGGCCGCGCGGCTGCAACGAGCTCGACATCATCGAGGACAAGCTGTTCACGAACCTGCCGTACATGCAGGGCGCGTTCTTCTACAAGGACGTCGCCGACGAGGTGGGCGCCGAGGTCCTCGACGGGGTGATCGCGCGCTTCTACGCGAAGTACAAGAATCAGCCTGCACGGATGCAGGACATGGTCGATATGATCAAACGTGACACCGGCTTCGATCCCGCGGCGCTCGTCGAGGCGCGCCTGCGCACGCAGTTCTAGCCCGGCTTCTTGCGCGCGAGCCGTTCGGGCGCGATCAGCTCCGGAGGCTTCGGCGACATCGCGATCGGGTCGAGGTCGGTGCTCCCGCAGTAGAAGCAGGCGCCGTTGAGGACCACGTCGTGCTCGCAGTGGCCGCAGGCGTCACACACGCCATCCGTGCGTGAGGCATGTCTACAAGCGAGATCCTTGGCCACGGCGCCAGTGTACCGACATGGTGTACCGAAGGCGCTGTAGGACGGAGCCTGACGCCACGTTCCGCTGAGAGCTGACAGTTACGTTCGCACGGTATCGCCCATGCTGGTCGCGGTGGGAAAGGCAACGCACATGGTCATGAGCAAGGTCCTGGTCCTCGAGAGCTCCCCCGAACAGCGAGCGGGTCTGGTCGACGCGCTTTGCGAGGTTCCCGGCGTCGACGTACGCGCGAACGTGGGCGACCTGTCGAGCGCGGTGCGCTCGCTGATCATCGAGCGCACCGACATGATCGTCGCCGGCACCTCTCGGATCGACGATGTCGTCGCGCTGCTCGCCGTCGCGCGCGAGTGCAAGCTGGAGGACGTCGTGATCCACGCGCCCCGCGCGGACGAGGAAGCGAGCCGGTTGTGGCTCGCGTGTGGGGCGAGCCACGTCGTGGTCGGCTCGATCGACGAGCTCGCGAGCACCGTGGGCGCACTCGCGCACGAGCGCGCGTCGGTGCCGGAGCAGTCGACGACGCGGATGCCCGTCGCCACCGACGCCCACGGGTCGGCGGGGCCTGCGCTCGATCAAGCCGCGCTCGCGATCCGCATGGTCGCGCAGGCGCGCAACGTGAAGGCGTCGACCGAGGTCGTCGATCTCGCGCAGCTGCTGCGCGACGCGTTCGCCGTGTATCGCCGCGCGATCCCCGACGAGTTCGAGGTGATCATCGAGTCCGCCGGCGGTACGCCGCCGGTGCGCTGCAATCCCAAGGAGATGGAGCGGCTCGCGCTGCGCATGGTGCTCGCCGCGTGCGAGGACATGCCTTGGGGCGGCAAGGTGTGGCTCATCGTCGAGCCGGACGGCGAGGATCACGTGCTCCTCGAGGTGATCGACACCGGCATCGGCGTTCGCCGGCCGACGATCGATGGTGCACAGGTCTCCGCGTCGCGCCGTCACCCCGGTGCGAGGGCGCGGTTCGAGGAGATCGAGACGCTCGTGCAACAGCAGCACGGCTCCCTGTTCGTCGCGCGCGCCGACGACGGCCGCCACACGATCGAGATCAAGTTCCCCGCGGCGTGAGCCCGGCGCGGATCCGGTCCGCGAGCCCCGAGTGGCGGAGGGCGGCGCGCTTGGCACCGCCGACGAGCACCGCCTTCGCGCCGCACAGCACGGTGCCGGTACGGGCGCGTGTGACGCCCGTATAGACCAGCTCGCGCGTGACCAGCGGGAGATCGTCGTGCGGCAGCAGCAGCGCGATCTTGTCGAGCTCGCTGCCCTGGCTCTTGTGCACGGTGAGCGCCCACGACAGCTCGAGCCGATCGCGCAGCGCCTCGATGGCGAACGGCCGCAGCTCGCCACCGACGCGGAACACGGCGCGGTAGTGGTGCTTGTCGAGGCCCTCGTCGGCGCGGACGACGATGCCCTGGTCGCCGTTGAACAGCCCGCGCTGGTAGTCGTTCGCGGTGATCATCACCGGCTCGCCGGGAACGAGCTCGGGGCGCAGCGTCGTGGAGGTCGCGTCGAGTGCGAGCGCGTGGAGGTGCGCGTTGATCGCGATCGAGCCGGTCGGCAGCGCGCGCGTGACGGTGAGCAGGCGGCCATGCGAGAGCAACGCCCACAGCGCTTCGAGGTCGGCGGCCTGCGCCGCATCGATGCGGCCGTCGACGAACGTGAACACGCGCTGCGCGGCGTCGAGCGCACGGCGGCCGCCGAACGCGTGCCACGCCGTCTCCGCGACCTGCAGGGTGACCTCGAGCGGCCGCCGTGCCTTGGTCGTGTCGACCCACTCGGCCCCCGCGAACGCGAGCGTGCCCGGGGTGCGCGCGACCAGGCCGCGCATCGGCTCGCCGCTCTGCACCGCGCGCGACAGCTCGAACACGGCGCGGCCGCCCGGATCGGCGGTGTCCATGCGGTAGCTCCTGGCGAGCACCGCGACCGGGGCCGCGAGCTGCGTCTGCTCCCCTTCGCGGGGGGGCGCGAGGTCCGCGAGGATCTGGCCGGCATCGATCGCGGGCAGCTGGTTCGCGTCGCCGATCAGGATCAGCGGCGCGCTCGCGGGCAGCGCATCGAGCAGTGCGTCCATCAGCTCGAGATCGATCATCGACGCCTCGTCGACGATCACGGCGCCGACGGGCAGCGGGCTCTGCGCGTGGTGCGCGAACCGCTGGGAGCGGCCGCCGTAGCCGAGCAGGCGGTGCAGCGTCTGCGCGGCGGGGGGCGACGCCGCGAGGGCGGCATCCGTGTCGCTCGCTTGTCCCACGCGCACGACGGTGGCGAGCTGGTCGGCGATGACCTCGGTCAGCCGGTTCGCCGCCTTGCCGGTCTGCGCCGCGAGCGCGACGTGCTGCACGCCGAGCAGCGCGAGGCCGCGCACGATCGCCGATGCGACCACCGTCTTGCCGGTGCCGGGACCGCCCGTGATCACCGCGAGCGGACTCGCGAGGGCGAGCGCGACGGCGGCGGTCTGCTCGTCGGACAGCGGCCGCGCGCCCGGTCGTGCCATCAGCTCGGCGATCACCGCGGTGACGTCGCGGCGCGCGCCCGTCATCCGCGCGGCGAGCCGCTCGGCGACCCGTTTCTCGAGCCAGCGCGAGCGCTCGGTGTACAGCGCGTCGCGCTCGACGATCAGCGGCACGCGCGCATCGCCGACGCCGATCACCGAGTTGAAGCGCGGCGTCCCGGTGAGGCTCGCGATCGTCTTCAGCACCTTGTTCGCATCGATCGACAGCTTCGCGATGCGCGTGATGTCACCGACGAGCGTCTTGAGCGGGCCCTTCTTGTCGAGCGGCAGGCACGTCGAGCCCTGCTTCTGCGCGATCATCAGCGCGAGCACGAGGATCGCGAGCGCCTCGGGATGATCACCGGCGCCGAGCCAGCCCGCGTCCGCCTTGACCAGCTCCTCGGCGAGGTACAGGCCCTGATCGCCGAGGTCACACGTCCGCGCGCCGACGCCGAGCTTGCGGAACAGTTCGCCCGCGGCGACCGGCTCGAAGCGTGCGCGCAGCGTGCCGCGCGGATGCAGCGGCAGCGTCACCGGCGCGCCTCCATCACGGGCAGCGCCGCGAGCCACTGCATCCACACGTCGAGCGTGTCGTCGGCGAGGCGCACCGGCACGACGACACCGTAGCGCACGAAGGCGAACAGCAAGCCCGCGAGCTTGCGCCGGCCGCGCATGCGGTCCGCGGCGATCGCGTACAGCCGCGCCTGCACCGCGTAGTGCTCGCGCACGCGCTGCTCGGCGGCGCGGGCTTGATCCTCGCCGGCGAGCACGTCGCTCTTGTAGTCGACGACCCACAGCTCGTCGTCCCACGCGACCAGCGCGTCGATGAAGCCGCGCACGAGGCCGCGCCGCTCGTGCCCTGGCAGCGGGTACCAGATCTCGACCTCGCGCGCGATCGCCGTCGCCTCGACGAGCGGCGGCCTCGTCGTCCCGTCGATCAGCGCGAGCGGTGCGGTCAGCGTGCGGAACGCGACCTCGGCGGCGTGGCGGTGGAACTCGGCGGCCACGCCGCGCTCGCGCCCGTGGTCTCCGATCATCAGCTTCACGCCCGGCATGGCCTCCCACGCCGCGAGGTCGCGCGCGTGGCGCACGTCGTCCAGGTCCGCCGCCTCGAGCAGATCGTGCAGGAACAGACCGGAGCTCGCGCCGGGTGGCAGGTCCGTCGCGCCGACCTCACCACCGCCGCTGCCCGCGGCGTCGACGTCGGTGTCGAACTCCGCCGGATCGATCGCCAGCACGTCGCCCGGGCGCGCGGCGAGCGCGGCGGCGTCGGGCAGCGCCGCGAGCCGCGTGTACGAGACCACCGCGAGGCCGCCGCGTACGGAGGCCAGGGGCGCGAGCTCGGGAACGTCGGGCGGCGCCGGCGCGACGAAGCTCGCGAGCGCGTCGGCGGGCGGCGGCGGGGGCTCCTCGACCTCGACGGCGACGGGCACGACATCGAACCACGCACGCGGATGCTTGGCGCGCGCGTTGACGGCGGCGGTCACGCAGCGCTGGATCGGCTGGTACGCGGCGTCCTTGTTGATCGTGGGGTACTGCGGCAGGTACATGCGGACCTGCGCGCGGGTCAGCGCGACGTACGCGAGGCGCTGGTTCTCGCCGGTCGCTTCGTCCTCGAGCCGCTGCTGCGTCGCCGGATCCGGTGGGCCGACGATGAGCGCCCGTCCCGTCGCGTCGCGCAGCGTCTTGACCGAAGACTTCGGCGCCGGCCCGCTGCCGCCGTAGAGGAACACGTACGGCGCCTCGAGCCCCTTGGCCTTGTGGATCGTGAGGATGCGGATCGCCTCCGCTTCGGTCTCCGCGCGCTGCACGTCGCGCTCGTCGGGCTGGATCGTGTCGTCGGCGATCCACCGCCGCAGCTGGACCACCAGCTCGTGCAGGTCGCAGCGCGCTCGCGCGACCTCGGCGAGCAACAGCTCGATCAGGTGCCAGGTGTTGGTCAGCGCGCGCTCGCCGCCGCCGAGCACCAGCGCGCGCTCGGCGAACCGGCTGTCCTCGACGAGCCGGCGGAACAGCGGCTCGTACGCTCGGCGCACCGCGAGCTGCGCCCAGTCGAAGATCTGCGCGATCAGCGGGTGGTGGTCGGGCCCGTCGACCACGCGCATGAGGTCCGCCCACGGGACGTCGAAGTAGCGCGTGCGCAAGGCGCGCAGGCGAGCCGAGCGATCGCGCGGCGCCGCGATCGCCGCGAGCACCGCCGCCAGCTCGTAGGCCTCGCGGGTGGCGAACAGCTTCTCCGGCTCGACGAGCGCGCACGGCAAGCCGCGCCCGCGCAGCGCCGCCGCGACCTCCGCGGAGTCGCGGTTGCTGCGCGTCAGCACCATCACCTGACCGAGGGAGAAGCGCTGCGTCGCGCCGCGCAGGCTCCACGCCGGCGGCGCCGCGCGCAGCTCCTCGATCGCACCGCCGATCGCGTCGAGCAGCGCGAGCTTGACGTCGTCGGACTTGGGCTTGTCGGACTTGCCCTGCAGCTGCAGCACGGCGATCGGGGCGCGGGTGTCGTCGCACACCACGTCACCGCTCGCGCTCACCGGATGCTCGTACGTGATCGCCTTGTCGAGCAGCGGCGAGAACGGATCACCGACCAGGATCGTGTTGACCGCCTCGACCAGCGGCGCCGTCGAGCGGCGGTTGACCGCGAGCTGCACGCGGGTCGCGCCGGCGCGCAGCATCTCCTCGCGCGCCGCGACATAGGTCAGCACGTCGGCGCCGCGGAAGCCGTAGATCGCCTGCTTGGGGTCGCCCACGATGGTGAGGCCACGCGCCTCGGCGTGCAGCCACACCGTCCGGAAGATGTTCCATTGCACCGGGTCGGTGTCCTGGAACTCGTCGATCATCACCCACGGCGTGCGCGTGCGCAGCCGCGTCGCCAGCTCGGCCGCGCGCTCGCCGTGCAGCGCTTCCTCGACGAGGACGAGCATGTCGTCGTAGTCGAACAGGCCGCGCTCCGACTTGTCGTGGCCGATGCGCTCCAGGATGTGCGGCAACAGCGTGCTCGCGATCGCCTCGTCGAGCGAGCCGGTGACCAGCACTGCGCGCAGCGCGCTCGCGAGCTCGCCGTGCGCCGGTGACTTCGCGACGCGATCGAGCACCTTGCCGACCGGCTCGCGCAGCTGATCGATCACCGCGAGCAGCTGCGGCGCGGGCGTCGTTGCCGTGACCGGGGCGAGCACCTCACCGATCTGCTCCAGCCACTCGGGCATGTAGCGGCGCCCCGACGCATCCATCTTCATCGTCATCACCGCCGCGCGCTGATCCGGCGTGCCGAGGCGATCGATGAGATCCTGCACGAGGTCGCGGATCCGGCCGTCGGCGAGCATCGGCCGCACCGTCGCGTCGGCGCGCGTGCACTGCAGCAGCAGCTTGCGCAGATCGTCGACGGTCTTGCCGGTCATCAGGTACGCGGCGAGCAGCTCGCGATCCGGGGCGACGCGCGCGAACCGCTCGCGCAGCAGCGCACCGAACGCGCCGTCGAACGCGACCTCGTCGGCGACCTGCGTCTGATCGAACAGCCGCTTCGCCGCGAACGCGTCCTCGACGAGCACGCGGTGGCAGAAGCCGTGGATCGTGAAGATCGGCGCGTGGTCGAACGCGGTGACCGCGGAGCGCAGGCGGCGGCGCGCGTCGTCATCGAGCTCCCAGCACGGTTCACCCGGCTTGGCCGTATCGGTGGTCGCGCGCGCGAGCCGGTCGAGCAGGTCACGGATGCGCATGCGCAGCTCGGCGACCGCCTTGTCGGTGAACGTGACCAGCAGGATCTGCCCGAGCTCGGCGCCCGCGAGGATCAGATCGACGACGCGGTGCTCGAGGAAGAACGTCTTGCCGGTGCCGGCCGACGCCTCGACCACGACGAGCTTGTCGCTCGCCGGCGGCAGCGACGCGGGGCGCGCGACCTTGATCACCGCGACCTCCCTTCGAACCCGTGCTCACCGCTCATCCGCTGCACGAGCGGCGCGAGCCGGCGCTGCGCGATCTCGATGACGTCGGGCGGCAGGTCGAGGCCCTCGCGGCGCTCGAGCGGTCCGTAACCGAGCCCGCCGGTCGGATCGCCATAGACCTTGCGCGACGCCTTGCCGCCGGACACCGCGCGCGCGAGCGAGTCGAAGGGCAGCAGGTACCCGTGCGGCTCGTCGAGTAGCTCGGTCGCGAGCCCCGCGAGGTAGGCGCGCGCGTCGGCCTGCGTCCATGGCGCGTGCTGGATCTCGACGGCGGCGCCGCGCGGATCGAGCAGCTTGTGTGCGTGGCCGTGCGTCGCGATGCCCGCGGCGGCGAGCAGCAGGTGATCGAACGCGCCACGCAGGTGGTACGGCGTCCGCTTCTCGTGCTTGCGGATCATCGTGACCACCGACGTGTAGCGGTCGCCCGTGCGCACCAGCAGCTCGGTCTGCCCCACGAGGCGCACCTCTCGGCCATCCGCGAGCGCGAGCTCGAGCGCGGGCCTGAGCTCGGCGCCCGCCGACGATGCGCGGCCGAACCCGAGCCGCGTCGCGCCGCCCACGGGGATGAGGCCGAGCCCGGCGCGCCAGGTCTCGAGCACCGCGAGGTCGACGGTGCGCGCGGCATCGGCGAACACGCCGACCGGGTACTGGCCGCGCAGCTGCGCCGCGCGCATCGCCGCGTCATAGAGCTCGGCCAGCGGCGCGCGCGGATCGCGCAGCTGCGACGCGAACACCTCGCGCAGCAGCACCGCGCGATCGGGGCGATCGAGGTGGAACGGCTCGTCGCTGTGCGCGACGGCGGCGTCGTCGGGGAGCTCGCCGAGCCCGAGCACCGCCTGCGCCCACGCCTGCGCCGGCTTCTCGAGGAAGTCGCGCAGGTTCGCGATCGTCAGCGTACGCACGCCGCCCTTCGCCGGCACGAGCGCCGGCGGTTCGGTCACGCCGAGTGCAGCACGCAGCGCGTGCTGCGCCGGGTGCGCGAGCAGCGCGAAGATGCCGTCCTCGTCGGGGATCTCGTGGCCGGCCGCGCGCAGGTGGGCGCGCACGGCGTCACGCACGTCGCAGCCCCAGCGCTCGCGCGCTGCCGCGGGCACCACGGTCTCGCGGCCGGCAAACCGGTGCAGCGGCTCGCGCACGGTGAGCCTCGCGAGCGCCTCGCGGCTCGAGCCGGCGCCGAGGTACGGGGCGAGCGCGTCGGCCAGCTCGAGCACGACCGACGACGGCCCGAGCGGCTGGCCGCTCTTCGCCTCGACGGCGACGTACGACAGGTGCAGCTCGTCGCGCGCGCACAGCAGCACCTCGAGGAAGGCCGCGCGGTCGCGGTCGCGCGGCGATACGTCACCGGGCCGGGGCGTCCGGCGCACGTCGAGCGGGCGCGCGTGCTCGCCCGCCGGGAACGCTCCCTCGTCGAGTCCGGCGACGAACGCGAGGCGGAACGGCACCGCGCGCATCGCACCGATCGGCGCGATCATCACGCCCGCCGCGAGCGGCTCGCCGCGGTTCGCGCGCGCGTCATCGAGCTGGCGCACCGCGTGCTCGCGCGCCTCGCGGAACCCGAGGTCGCGGCCGTCGAGATCGAGGCGCGCGAGGCCGGCGAGCATCGAGCGCACGCGCTCGAGGTCACGCGTCGCGTCGGTGTCGCGCGGTGCGAGGTACGCGTCGACGAGCCCGGCGAACACCTCGGCCCACCGCGCGAGCGGCGCTTCGTACCGCGCGAGCCACGCGGCGTCGTCGGCGAGCGAGCGCACGAGCAGCGCGTACGTCGCGGCGCTCGCCTGCTGATCGGCGCGCAGCTCCTCGGGCGCGACCTCGAGGCCCGCGATCCTCGCCGGCCCACGGTCCGCGCGCTCACCGACCATGAATGCACCGAGCGCGAGCCGCCGCACACCCTGATCCCAGTGGAAGTGGCCGGGGTAGTCCTCGAGGTACGTGTCCGCGTGTGCGCGCGCGTCGGCGCCGTGCGCGATGCCGAGCCGCTCGGTCCATCGGACCCAGTCCGCGGCGTCGACGTGCGGGTGCCCGGCGAGCACCGCCGGGTGCGTCATCACGCGCAGCAGATCGCGGCGCGCCATCCCCGAGGTGGGCAGCTCGAGCAGCGCCAGCATCGCCTCGCCGATGCGCCCGCGGTCCGCGATCGGTGCATCGACGAGGTGGCACGGCACGCCGACCGCCTCGAACGCCGACGGTGCGAGAGCGAGGTAGCGATCCGTATCGCCGGCCAGCCACACGCCGATCTCGTGGGCGAGCAGGGAGGGATCCGCGTCGAGCCTGCGCCGCACGGCCGCGGCGATCGCCTCGACCTCGCGGCGCGCATTCGGGCACGCATGCACGACCACGCCGGCCGGCCCGTCGACGAGCCGCGAGGCGCTCGCGCGTGTGCGCACGTCGGCGAGGAGGCGCGCCCGCGCGGTGGTCCCCGCGTCGTCACCGAACCGCGCCTCGAGATCGCCGCCGCTGCGCTCGACGAGCGCACTCAGCGTGTCGCGCACGGGGCGCCCCCACAACACGAGCGGCAGCGGATCGAGCGTCGTCTCCGCGGCGCGCCGGCCCGCGACGTCGTCCCACAGCTCCTCGCAGGGATCGAGCGCATACACGGTGACGTCCGTGGTCGACGCGAGATCGGTCAGCGCCTCGAGCTGCGCGCGCGTCAGGTACGAGAGGCCGAACACCGCGACCGGCGCCAGCGACGGCGGTGGTAGGTGCAAGCGGCGGCGTGCCCACGGCAGCATGGGCACCAGCGCGTGGTGCAACGTCGGTCGCGCCCGCGCGATGCGCGCGAACGCCGCCGCGATCAACGTCGCCTGCCAGCGCGCCGTCGCATCGTCGGCGAGCTCCGCCGGCACGTGGCCGTTGATCAGCGCCGGCATCCAGTCCGGCCGTGTCGTCGCGTACGCCCACGTCAGCGTCGCGAGCTGCGATGCGAGCTGCACGCGCCGCGGCCCGGCGCGATCACCTTGCGCAGGTGCCGCCGCGAGATAGGTCTGCACCACGGGCGCGCCGCGCACCACGTCCGCATCGGCGACCACCGACGCGAACAGCGTCACCAGCTGCGCGCGATCGATCGCCACCAGCTCCGCCTGCGCATCGTCTGCGTCCGCGCCGCCCTTCGGCGGCGCTGCGCGCCCCGGCAAAGCCGGGGCTTGCGTCCACGCGCGCTCGACGAAGGTATCGAACGTCACCAGCTCGAGCCCCGCCGAGATACCGCGCGCGAACGCGAGCTCGCGCAACAACCACTGCCGCACGAGGTGGCTGCCGACGACGACCGTCATCGGTGCGAACGGATCCGCGCCGGGCAGCGCCTCCGCGAGCGCATCGAGCAGGTGCTCGACGCGGTTACTGTGGACCGCGCGCAACATGGCTATGCCGTCGGGGTCACCACCCACAGCGCCGACGGAAGGAGCTCGAACCGCGCGGGCAGCCGGCCCGGCGCTTCGCCGTCGACGTCGAGCTCGACCACGCTCCCCGGATCGATGGGCTCTGCCTCGACGACCCGCGCGCGCCGCGCGCTGACCTTCTCCATCGAGAGGTGCGTGCCGGCGTACAGCTTGCGCCCGCTGACCAGCAGCTCGCCGAGGCCGAGGTCACCGACGCAGATCACGTCGAACGCACCATCGTCGAGCTCGGCCGACGGTGCCATCAACATGCCGCCGCCGAAGTAGCGCCCGTTCGCCACCGCGACCGTGTTGATCGTCGCCTCGACGCGGTCCTTGCCGTCGAGGACGAGCTGCACGCGCTGGTTCTTGTACGACAGCGTCGCGCGCGCGGTCGCGAGCATGAACGACAGCCGGCCGCCGAGCCTCTTGCCGCTCTCGTTAACCAGCCGATCGACGACGCCCGACACGCCGAACGACGCGATGTTCGCGAACATGCGCGTCGCCTTCGTGCCGTCGCTGGCGACGAACGACAGCTTGCCGACGTCGATCTTCTTGCGCCGGTTCGCCGCGATCACGTCGGCCGCATCGGCGATGTCCGTCGGCAGCATCAGCGTGCGCCGGAAGTCGCCGCCGGTGCCGAACGGGATCAACGCGAAGCTCGCCTCGGGCGCGACCGGCACGCCGTCCTCGAAGAAGCCGTTGACCACCTCGTTCACGGTGCCGTCGCCGCCGATCGCGACGATCCGCTCGGCGCCTTGCTTCAGCGCCTCGCGCGTCAGCCGCGTCGCGTCGCCGGGCCCCGTGGTCCGCACCTCGTCGAACGGGAACGCGCGGCCCAGCGTCTCGGCGACCTCGCGCCAGCGCTTGCCGAGCTTGCCGCCCTGCGAATTCGGGTTGACGACGACGACCGTGCGCGGGGCGAGCATGACGGCGACGAGTATACGCGTGGGGTGCGATCCTCGACGGAATCCAGCTGATGTTCCGGAGCATTAGGTCAGCAACCGGGCCCGGTGTTCAGGCAGCGAAACCGCGCCCGCCCGGGGCCCGCGACCGCCTTGTAGGTGCCTGCACCGAGCGAGATCTGGGCATCGTCGAGCGAGAACGGCGTCGGGATCTCCGCGCGCTGCTCCCAGGCGATGCCGTCGGGGGCGGTATCGAAGTGCAGCGTTCCACCGGTCTCGCGCAGCCGCCACCAGCCGCCGTTCGTCAGATCGAGCGGCCCGGCCGGGGCCTCTTCCATCGCGATGCCTCCACGCTCGACGACGATGTGGACGACCTGGTCGTCGGTGTTGCCGATGTACATGACCGTCTGCACACCGAGCTCGGGTGCCACCGACTCCGTAAGCTGTAGACTGACCGAGTCGCAGGTCAGGTGATACGTCGTCCTGGTGAACACGAGGCAGTAGTCGGCGGCCTCCTGTCCCGCGCGCGGCGCCGCGACGAGCTCACCGCCCACCTGCGTGATGCACGCGGTGTGAAAGTACTGATCGTCGAGCACGCCGGTGTCGAAGCGATCGACGTGCGAGCTCATCGGCGGCGTTGCGAACGTGCGCTCGCTGCACGGGACCTGCGTGGCATCGACGATCGGGTCGAATCCACCGCGGCCGCAACCGGCGGCGAGCACGGACGTCGCCAGGACCCACAGCCGGTGCATCACGACCATCATAGCGGCAGCGGAGCGTAGCTGGTGTTAGCGCGTGTCTACCCGGGGCCGTCGTTGGTTGCGCGATCGATCTTGGTCTTGAGCTCGACGTAGCGGCGGAGGAAGTCGTAGTGGCGCTCGCGGAACGCCTGCGTGTAGCGGCGCTCGCGGGCCTTGATCTTCCAGGCCTCGGCGAGCTCGTCGAGTCGATCGATCAGCTGCTTGGCCTCGGTGAACGGGCTGACCAGTACGCGCGACGAATGCATCTCGATCAGCTCGACCTTGCCGTTGGCGGCGGGGCCGAGGAACGTGAGCACCACGGTGTCGGGGTGCTGGTTGCGGATCGTGCGCGCGATCGTGCGCGCGGGCAGATCGCCGACGTCCTCGGCGATCATCGCGTAGTGGAACGGGCTGTTGCTGATCCGGTCGAGCCCTTCACCGCCCGACGTCGCGTGCACGAAGTCGAAGCCGTCCGGCTTGGCACCCCCCATCGCGGTCACGAAGTCATCGACCTCGTCGATCACGAGCACGCGCAGCTCGCCGAGCTGCACCGACCTGTTTGGGTCGCGCCCCGCCGCCTTGTCCGCGAGATCGATCGCGCGACGCTCGGTCTCCATGAAGCGCTGGAGAAACTCCTCGTGCACCGCGCGCACGTCGACGAGCACGGAGTCGACCTCGCGCTTGCCGACGGAGCGCCCGGCGGCCTCGAGCACGCGGTCCTTGAGATACGCGACCGACTCGGGCGCCTTGAGGATCAGATCGATCGCACCGGCGCGGACGGCGTGGACGGCGTCGTCGAACGAGCGGCGCGGCGTCATCGCGATCACCATCGACGTCGGCGAGGCATCCTTGATCGAGCGGATCGTGTTGATGCCGTTCGCCGGCGCGGGCGTGTCGATATCGACGAGCACGACCGAGAAGAACTGGCGCGACACGCGCATCATCGCCGCCTCGGAGTCCACGACGCAGGTGACGTGGAGGTTCGCCTCCGAGAGCAGCTGGGCGATGCCCTGGTGGACGCCCTTGTCGGCGTCGACGACGAGCACCTCGATCCCGATCAGCGACACGGGGGAGGTGTTGGACGTGCTGGTCATTTCGTGGAGCTCTCCTTCGTATCGAGGCTCTGGCTCAACATCCAGGCGCCGGCCGCGGCGAGCCCGAGATCGACGACGAGGATCAAGGCGACGAGCCCCCAGCGACGTCCGCCGGCCGGACGCTCGACCAGCGACTCACCCGTGGTGCTCGACGCGATCGGGGCGCTCGTCCGCGGCCGCTGCACGGTCCCCTCGGGGAGCGGGCCCGACATCCGCACGGGCGGCGCAGCCGCCGCAACCGGCGCTGGCGGCATCTGCGGCGGCAGCGTCGAGTACTGCGGTTGGATCACCGGCGCCGGCTGCGACGCCGGAATGGGGTAGGGCGCGTCGTCGGAGATCTTGTGCGTCGGCGCGACCTGGCTCTTGGCGACGCGCGCACCACAGCCGCCGCAGAACCGGGAGTCCGGCTCGTTCTCGGTGCCACAGCTCGCGCAGCGCATCCCATTCGTGAGGGTAACGCAGTGCGCGAGGGGTCACCAGGGGGCCAGGTCGTACGTGCGCGCGTAGCCGCGCGAGACGTTCTCGATGCGCACCGAGATCCGGCCGTCGACCCCGTAGGTGTAGGTCTCGGCGATGACGTTCTCGAGGAGGTCGCTGCGCCGGCGGTTGGGCTCGCGCTCGAGCTCGCTGCGATCCGCGAGCTCGGGATCGTACGGAAAGAAGATGTCGCGCCACGGTACCAGGTCGTGCACGGGCTGGCCCGCGCCGTCGAGGCCACCGCACTCGAGGAAGCGCAGGTGCCCGATCGAGTGCGTCGGCCGATAGCGGCGCTCGATCACGAGCGCGCCATCGACGGCGCGGTCCTTGCCGATCAGCGGATCGAACACCTTGTCCGCGCCGCCCGCGCCTTCGCGCCACACGCCGAAGTGCCGCGTCACGGCCTCGCGGATCAGCACGTGCGCGTCGCGGTCGGCGGCGATCGCGAGCCCGACCGCGGTCGCCGCGAACGGCTGCGGCGCGAGCTGCAGCTTCTTGCCGAACCGCGCGCGCAGCTGCCGGCTCACCGCCGGGAACGCGGCGCCACCGCCGACGAGGTACAGCCCGCCGAGCTCGCGCGCATCCTCGGTGTTGATGCCGCGCTCGCGCAGCCGCTCGAACAGCAGATCCGTCTGCGCCAGCGTCTGCGCGATCAGCGGCTCGCAGCGGGCGTACAGCTCGCCGACGTCGACGCTCATCTCGCCGCCCGCGCCGAGGTCGACGAGCAGCTTCTTCGTCGTCGGGCGCAGCGTCTCCTTGGCCTCGCGCGCCCGCTCGAGCGCCGCGGCGCGCGCGAGGCCAAGGAG
>Ga0247822_10001390_pt1 | contig 14785 bp, 13 predicted proteins | sample 13C_Cellulose_Da_FD_192423 | JGI IMG/M metagenome (GOLD analysis project Ga0247822, IMG submission 192423) | Soil microbial communities from agricultural site in Penn Yan, New York, United States - 13C_Cellulose_Day30 | ecosystem: Environmental > Terrestrial > Soil > Agricultural land | place...
CCTGTGGATGAAGCCGGTGGCTTCGTTCGACGCGATGACCGACCTGCCGCTCGACTTCCGCGAGTTGCTCAAGGCGCACTTCAGCTTGCCACGGCTCGCGCTCGAGACCCAGCAGGCGTCCACGGACGGCACGCGCAAGTTCCTCTTTCGCATGCACGACGGGCAGGCGATCGAGACCGTCGCCATCCCCGACGGCGACCGCATGACCTTCTGCATCTCGTCGCAGGCGGGATGCGCGCTCCAGTGCTCGTTCTGCGCGACCGGCGCGATGGGTTTCGCGCGCAACCTCGCCGTGCACGAGATCGCCGGCCAGGTGCGCGAGCTCGCGCTGCTCTCGCCGCCGATCCGCGCCACGAACATCGTCTTCATGGGCATGGGCGAGCCGCTCATGAACTGGAAGGCGGTCGAGCACGTCCTCACGGTCCTCAACGACCCCAAGGGCTTCGGCATCGGCGCGCGGCACATCACCGTCTCGACGGTCGGCATCCTGCCGGGCATCGTCGCGCTAGGCGAGCGCCGCGAGCAGTTCCGGCTCGCGCTCTCGATCCACGCGCCGAGCGACGAGCTGCGGCAGTCGCTGATGCCGGTCAACACCAAGTATCCGCTCGCGGACGTGATCGGGGCGGCGGCGCAGTTCGACCGCCGCGTGACATTCGAGTACGTGATGCTCGGCGGCGTGAACGACCAGCCGCAGCACGCGGACCAGCTCGCGGAGCTGGCGCGCGAGTGCCGGGCGTTCGTGAACCTGATCCCGCTGCATCCGGGGGGCGCGCTCGGCTTCACGCCGACGCCTCCCGAGGCCATAGCGAAGTTCGCGCGCCGCATCCGCAACGCCGGCGTCGAAGTGGCCATCCGAAAGAGCCGCGGCATGGACATCGCCGCCGCCTGCGGGCAGCTACGGGTGGAACGCCTCCGGCGGCGGCCGCCAGCCGGTGCCGAGCAGGATCGTGAGGTCGAGGTGGCGTGAGCTGTCCGGGCGCGCCTCGATGCGCGCCCCGTCGAGTCCGCGCGCCGCGAGCTCGCCCCAGTCCATCCGGCCGCTCCGCACGATCACGACGGTGCTGTCATGCCGTTCCGCGCTGTTGCCCGAGCCGACGACGTCGAACCCCAGGTCGCGCAGGTGGAACGTCGCGCTGCGCGCGAGGCCGCGGACCGTCGTCGCGTTGAGCACCTCGACTCGAATGCGCACCGAGTCCGGCACGATGCGGCGCACTGCAGCGCGGGCGGCACGCCGCGGCGACGCGCCGCCGGCATTCACGTCCCGGCCGCCCCACCAACCCAGCGCGTACCATCCGGCGACGAGCAGGGCGAGCGCGAGCACGATCCACCGCCCTCGTCCTTTCATCGCACGCTGTTCCAGAGCCCGACGGCTTCGGGAAAGAGCGCCTTGCCCTCGCGCAGCGTCCACTCGAGACGCATGCGCACGACCTGCCGGAACACGCCGTCGAAATCGTGCGGCAGGTGGTCGGCCAGGAACGCTCGGTCGGCGATGAGGAAGCGGCGTCCCGGCTCGAGGAAGTCGGCCATGTAGAGCGCGCGTCCGGTGCGGTCCCAGTTGGCGTTGCCGACGGTATGCCACCGCACCGCGCCGAGCACGCTCTCACGCGTCTCGCCATCGGCGACGAGCCGGTTGGCCGCGGCGGGTCCGTGCAGCACGTCGAGCGGCAACTCCAGCGGACCTGCGAGCTCCCGCAGCTCATGCTCCGGAGCGTCGCGCAGCGCGTCATGGAGCACGCCGACGTCGTGCCACGCCACGGCCTCGTCCTCCGGCAGGTGCAGCTGCACCGCCCAGCGGTCGAGCAGCGCGGTGACCCGGGCGATGTGCTGCTGCCGGCGATCGCCGACCTTCGCCCACTCCGGATATTCCACGGGGCGCGGCGTCACTTCACGCTCGTGATGCGGCGCGTGAGATCGGAGAGCTGCAGGACGACGTCGCGCAGCACGGTGGTGGCGCCCTCGAGCCCGCGGAGCGCGGTCGCCTGCTCCGTCGACGCGCCGGCGACCTGTTCGGCGCCCGCACGATTGCGCTGCACGATCTCCTCCAGGCGTCCCATGCGCTCGCGCAGGCGCGCGACCTCGATGCCCTGGTCGTCGGAGGAACCGGCGATGCGGGCGGCCTGCACGGCCGCCCCTCCGGTGGCGCTGACGATGAGCCCGAGCGCCTCGCGGGCGCCGCCCGAGAGCGACTCGGCGTCGCGCACGAGCGCCTCGCCACGGCCCATCTGCGCGGCGGTGTCGCGCATCTGCTGCTCGAACTCGCGCAGGACGCGCTGGGCATCGTCGGCGGCGCGCCCGCTCTCCTCGGCGAGCTTGCGCACCTCGTCGGCGACGACGGCGAAGCCACGGCCCTCGTGGCCGGCGCGCGCCGCCTCGATGGCGGCGTTGAGCGCCAGCAGGTTGGTCTGCACGGCGAGCTCGCGGATGACCGCGATGAAGCCCGTCACCTGTGCCGTCGACTGCGCGAGCGAGCCTACCCTGAGGGAGCTCTCGGCGACGAAGCGCTTGGCATCGATGAGTCGCTCCATCGCCGTCTCCACCGACTGCCGGTTCTCGGCGGCGATGACGCTGGCGCGGCGCGTCGCCTCGTGCGCCTCGCGCGCGTCGACGGCGACGGCGCGCGTGCGCTCGGCGATCGTCGCGGTCACCTCGAGCCCGCGGGCGAGCTGCTCCGCCTCCTCGTGTACCGCGCGGCCGATCTCGCTCGCCGTGCGCGCGACCGACTCGCCGCCGGAGCGCAGCGTGCGCGCCGAGAGCGTCATCGTCTCGAGCTCGCGGGCGAGCCGGTCGACCGTCTCGAGCAGCGGGTTGCGCAGGTCGAGGATGTGGATCGTCGTCGCGAGCTGGTTGGCGACACGGCGGATCAGCGTCGCTTCCTTGGCGCCATATGCGCCGCGCTTGTGCGTGTCGAGTTCGAGCACGCCGATCGGGCGGTCGCCGAACCGCAGCGGCACGACGGCGCGCGAGGCGGCGTGCGCGAGCGGGCGTTCGACGCGCGGGTCGCGATTGGCGTCCGCAAGGATGATCGCCCGGCCGGTCTCGAGCGCCTCGCGGCGCATCGCCGCGCCGTCGGTGGGCGCGGACTCGGCCGGCGCGAGCAGGCCATCGCCCGAGCGGTAGATGAGCGTCAGCGCGCCATGGTCGGCGCGCAGCACGCGGAACTCGCGCCAGTCGAGCAGGCGCTGGGCCAGTAGCTCGATGCGCTGGATGGCCTCGCCGAGCCCGGCATCGGAGACGACGACGAGTTCCATCGCCAGCACCGTGTTGAGCTCCTCGGCGGCGATCGACTCCTCGAGGATCCGCTTGAGCAGCAGGCCCGCGAACGACAGCACGACGAGCACGACCGCCGCGCCGACCGTGCCGAGGAAGTTCACCGACAGGAGCACCAGCGCGAGGGCGGACGCGCCGGCGCCGGCCGCGATCACCTCGTAGCGCAGGATCAGCGCGCGCTCCTCGGCCGAGAGCTTCTCGCGAACGAGCAGCGAGAAGTAGTAGAGGCCCTTGCTGAACACGAACTGCGCGAAGACGAAGACGACGACGGCCGGGATGCTCTCCGCGTCGAGCGGCGACGCCCCTGCCTCCAGCGGCTGCCGTGCCCACACATACCAGCCGAAGGCGGCGACGAGGGCCACGACCTCGCGCGAGCTGTTGATCCACGCCGGGACCATGCCGCGGCGCAGGGAGAACGAGTCGGCGATGAAGATGCCGGCGGCCAGCGCGAGCACGGCGCCCGAGATGCCGACGAAGAGCGCGCCGGCCACGGCGATCATGCCGAGGAGGTGCACCGCCGCGTACTTCGTGACCATGAGCTGATAGCGCCGCAGGCCGACGGTGGCGACCGCGAGCAGCGCGACCGTCAGCAGGTGCCGCATCCACGTGACGTCCAGGAGCAGCGACGCCACGACGAGCGCCGTGCCCAGCACGGGGACCGCGACGCGGTTCGCCGTGAGGACGCGGTTCATCCGATCACCGGCGACTGGATGCCGTCGAGCGCGGCGCGCAGCGTGCGGATGAGCTCGAGCGCCGCGTCGACGCCTTGCTCGCCGGCCGCCTGCACGAGCGCGCTCCCCACGATCACGCCGTCCGCGATGGCGCCCACCGCGCCCGCCTGCGCCGGCGTCGAGATGCCGAACCCGACGCAGATGGGGAGATCGCACGCGCCGCGAAGCCGCGCAACCGTGGCCGGGAGGTCCGCAGCCAGCTGTTCCTGCACGCCGGTGACCCCGCGCCGGCTGATCAGGTACACGAACCCGCTGCCATGCCGCGCGATCTCGGCCATGCGGTCGGCGGGCGTGGTCGGCGCGACGAGCCGCACGAACTCGAGCGGCCCCTCCCCGATCCAGGCCTCGCGCGCCGGGTCCGCTCCTACCGGGAGGTCGGTGACGAGCAAGCCGTGCACGCCAGCGGCATGCGCGCGTCGCAGCACGTCCGGCCCGGCGGCGAGCAGCGGATTGAGGTACGAGAAGAGGACGACCGGCACCGATGTCGCCGCCTCGCGCACGAGTTCGAGCGAGGCATCGAGCGTCATGCCCTGCTCGAGCGCGCGCTGCGAGCTGGCCTGGATCACCGGGCCGTCGGCCAGCGGGTCCGAGAACGGCACGCCGACCTCGATGACGTCGGCGCCGGCGGCGGGCAGCTCACGCAGCAGGCGCAGGGAGGCGGCGCGGTCAGGATGACCCGCCGTCACGTAGCAGACGAGCGCGCGGCGTCCGCGCGCGCGCAATGCGTCCAGATGGTCCGACAGCACGTGGCTCAGAGGAAGTAGTCGCCGACGCGGATCCCATAGCGATCAGGGTCCGCCGTCTTGATGATGGTGTGGAGGAAGGTCCCGCTCTCGTCGCGCTCGGCGAGGTCGAGCAGGTGCCCCGGGTGCACGACGTTGCCCACGGCGTCGCTGACCACGCGCACGATCGGGCGCGAGACCATGTCGGGGAGCGGATTGGCGCCGTGCACGATCGCCAGCTCGAAGGTATCGAGGATGACGAGCGTGCCGACCGGGAAGATGCCGAGCAACGCGACGAACGCCTTCACGACGACGGGATCCATGCCGCGGCGGGGGCTGTCGCGCATCTCCTGCAGCACGACGGCCGGGTCGAGCGGCTCGGACATGTAGACGCGCCTCGTGGTCGCCGCGTCGAAGCCGTCGGCGACCGCGACGATCTTGCTGTAGAACGTCACCTCGGACATGCGGAGCGACCGCGGGTAGCCCGTGAGGTCGCGCTTCATGTGGTGCTGGTACGCCACGAGCATCGCCCGGTACGGGAACTCCGAGTGCTCGCGCAGCTGGAAGAGCGCCAGCACGCCGAGCCACGGGTGCGCCGCGACGAGCCGCCACTCGTCCTCGGTGAGCATGTCCGGCTTCTGGATGATGTCGATCGGCACGCGGGACTTGCCGATGTCGTGGAAGAGCGCGCCGAAGCCGAGGTCGTAGAGCTGGAGCCGCGTGAGGCCCAGTCGCCGGCCGAGCGCGACCGAGAAGATGCAGACGTTCACGCAGTGCGTGAACGTGTAGTCGTCGTAGTCGCGGATGGTCGTCAGTCCCATCAGCGACGTCTCCTCCTGGAGGATCTGGTCGACGATGCCCTGCACCACGCGCTTGATCTTCTTGATGTTGGGGCTCTGCCCCATGCGCACCGAGTTGATCACTTCCTTGGTCGTCGACACCGACTGCTGGTAGGTGCGCTTGGCGCGCTCCTTGGCCTCGCCCGCGTCGGCCGGATCGTCGGCGCTCTCGATCGGCGGCAGCACCTCGAACACCTGCACGTTGGTGTCGGCGAGGCGCTTGACGAGGGTGTCGAAGCGATCCGCCGGCCCCTTGCCCTGCGGCGACGAGAGGAACGCCAGCAGCACCGTCCAGTCGCGCACGGAGGGGCGCTCGTGGAATCGCAGCAGTCCCACGCCCGAGTCGCGGCAGCGGCCGAGGATGTAGGAGAAGCTCGTGTAGTTGTCGAGGTCGAGCTTCATCCGCGTCGAGTTCAGGAACAGGAACTCGCCCGCGAGCCGGAACTCGCACTCGCCGTCGCCGGCGATCAGCTCGCCCGAGAGCGCCGTCAGCTCCTCGAGCGCCTTCTGCACGACGGCATTCTCCAGCGGGTACATCTTGAGGTTGCGCAGCGTCACGTAGAAGCCGAGCACCCAGGTGCGGCCGATGCGGCGCACGGTGCCCTCGCCGAGCCCCGTCGCGCCGATCGACTGCGTGTTGCGCGCGATCAGCGACGGCCGCCCGTCGCCGCTCGGCGTGTTCCCTCCCGGGGGCGTCGTCATGCGCCGGCCGTCCCGCCGCGCAGCGCGCGGCTGACGGCATTGCGGACGATGATGTCCTTCTCGCCGGCCGACCGCTCGAGCGCCGCGCGCGAGGCGACCGTGTTCACCTTGCCGAGGGCGATCGCGGCGCAGGCGCGAAGCTCGGGATCCTCCTTGCGCGAGAAGAGTCCGCCTTTGGCGTTGAGGATGCCGTCCAGCAGCGGCACTCCGTTGTCCCCGCAGATGAGCCCGTAGTACTCGAATAATGCGAGCCGCTCGGTGCGATCGGCATCACGCGATTCCTTGCCCTTCACCAGGGCCTCGACGCGTGCCAACGCCGGCCGGTGCGTGCGCGCCGCGAGGGCGCGGAGGGCGGCGAGGCGGATGTCGCGATCGTCGTCCGTGAGCGCGAGTTCGAGCGCGGAGAGCGCGCCCGGCGTGCCGATGTCGGTAAGGGCGGTGACGACCGCGGCCCGCATGGGGCGCTCGGCGCCGCTCTGCAGCACCTCGGCCAGCGACGGCACCGCGGCCGCCGTGCGCATGGCGCCGGCGCGGCGGATGGCCTCGCGCGCCACCGCCGGCTTGGCGTCCTTGACGAGCCGCACGAGTTCGCCCGTGTTCGACTGCGCGAGCCGTTCCGCCGACGCCTCGAGCAGCGGCCGCAGCTGCAGGTTCTGCGTGCGGTCGATGGCGTCGAGCACGCCGGCCAGTGCGCTGGGCTTGAGCTGCGCGAAGAGCTGCGCCAGCTCGTCCTTGGGCGGCAACGTCGACGCTTCCTCGAGCGCCTGCAGCATCTGGCCGAGCGCGTCGGGGTGGCTGAGCCGGTCGGGCAACTTGCCCAGCCGCTCGCGGTCGACGGGCCGCAGCTCGCGCGCGCGCTGCATCGTGCCCTCGAGCTCGCGGAGCAGGAATGCCACGGACGAGAACTGGCCCGCCGAGAGCAGGTGCAGCACGAGCGCCTCGAGGTCGCCGGCCACCTCGTCGCGCACCAGCGGATCCACCTGCAGCTCGTAGATGTCGAGCAGCGCGCAGAGCACGAGGCGGCGGAGGTCGAGCCCGTACTCGCGCGCCGTCTCCTGCCGCAGATACTCGATCTCGTTGGGGTCGAGGAAGTAGAGCGTGGAATCGAAGTCCTCCATGCGCACGACGCCCGCCCTGGGCGCGGGTTCCTCGTGGCCTGGGTGCCCGCCCGGGCGCGGCTGCGTCTGCGCCTTCGCTTCCGCTATCGCCTGCGTCGGCGGCTCGAACGCCTTCCCCGCGGGCGCCGGCCAGCGCCCGGGCTCGGCGTTCGAGTCGAGCGTCGCCGTGGGGTCGTGCACCTCGACGTATCTGTACCGCAGGAGGAGGAACTCGCTCTCCCAGAGGATCGTCAACAGGTCGTCCTCGTGCGGCAGCGCGCGGCGCACGCGCGGGATGATCGCGAGGAAGCGCGCGAGCTCCTCGTCCTCGAACCCCGGGAGCAGCGTCAGTTCGCGCAGGCCGTCCTTGAACAGCAGCCATGGCAGGCTGTCCCCGCCCTTCTCCGCGTGCGTCAGCACAGGCACGCCGTACCACTTGAGCTGCGTCTCCGTCACCTGGAAGACGAGGCTGTCGGTCTTCGCCCACACCGGACCGAACCCGGCGCGCACGTTCTCGAGCGCCTTGAGATAGGTGGGGTTGTTGTGCATGTAGAGCTGGTGCGCACGCACGGCCTTGTCGAGGAGCTTGAGCATGTCCTCGACGATGACCGGCGGCATCGGCGGCGGCACGACTTCCTGCTCCTGCCCGCCCGCCACGAACACTTCGGTCACGCGCCGCCCTCGAGTCCGAGCATCTCCGCGACCTGTGAGACGTCCTTGTCGCCGCGCCCGCTCACGCAGAGCAGCACCGCGTCATCGGGAGCCCAACGACCCTTCTGCGACGCGATCCACGCGATGGCGTGCGAGGTCTCGAGCGCCGGGATGATGCCCTCGAGCCGGCTCAGCAGGCGAAAGCCATCGAGCGCCTGGGAGTCGGTGATCGACACATATGTCGCGCGGCCCGTGTCCTTGAGCCATGCGTGCTCGGGCCCGACGCCCGGGTAGTCGAGGCCCGCCGAGATCGAGTGCGCCGGATGCACCTGGCCGTGTTCGTCCTGCAGCAGGTAGCTCATGGTGCCATGCAGCACCCCGGGCACGCCGAGGGTGAGCGACGCCGCGTGGCGCTCGGTGTCGACGCCCTCGCCGGCCGCCTCCACGCCGATGAGTTCGACCGAGTCGTCGCCGGTGAAGGCGTGGAATACGCCCATCGCGTTGGAGCCGCCGCCGACGCAGGCCACGACCGTGCGCGGCAGGCGCCCCGCGCGCTCGAGCATCTGGGCGCGCGCTTCCGTGCCGATCAACGCCTGGAAGTCGCGCACCATGCGCGGGTACGGCGCCGGCCCCACCACCGACCCGATGATGTAGTGCGAGTCATCGGAAGTCGTGACCCAGTCGCGGATCGCCTCGCTCGTCGCATCCTTGAGCGTGCGCGTGCCGGAGAGCACCGGCACGACCGTGGCGCCGAGGAGCTGCATGCGGAAGACGTTGAGCGCCTGGCGCCGCATGTCCTCCTCGCCCATGTACACGACGCACTCGAGCCCGAGCCGCGCACAGACCGTCGCCGTCGCCACGCCATGCTGCCCCGCGCCCGTCTCGGCGATGATGCGGCGCTTGCCCATCCGCCGCGCGAGCAGCGCCTGGGCGAGCGCGTTGTTGATCTTGTGCGCGCCCGTGTGGTTGAGATCCTCGCGCTTGAGCCAGACGGTGGCGCCGACGAGCTCGGAGAAGCGTGGCGCGTCCGAGAGTGGCGACGGACGGCCCACGTAGGTGCGCAGCAAGTGCGAGAGCTCACCGGTGAACGCCGGGTCCGCGAGGGCGGCGGCGAGCGCCGCCTCGAGCTCGTCGAGCGCGGGGATCAGCGTCTCGGGAACGTACTGTCCCCCGAAGGCGCCGAAGAAATTCTTCTGGGAGTCCATCTCCACCTGCGTCATGACTCGGGAACCTCATCCATGGCCGAACGCACCGCCCGCGCGAAGTCGCGCATGCGGAGCGAGTCCTTGATCCCCGGCGCGCTCTCCACGCCGGATGAAACATCCACCACATCGGGCCGCACGAGATGCAGGGCGCGTCCGACGTTCTCCGCCTTGAGCCCGCCTGCCAGCACCAGCCTCATCCGGGGAAGCTGCGCCCTCAGGCGCCGCACGTCATCGGTGAACCGTGCCCAGTCGAGCGCGACGCCCGTTCCGCCCAGCTTGCCCGGTGCCGCCGCGTCGATCACCAGCGCATCCACCGCGGCCGCCGTGTCCGCGATGTCGGCAGGCAGCGACTCTTCTGGAAGCAGCCGAACGACCGCCCATACCTCGCCCCCGAACCGTGCCCGAAGGTCGCGCACGATCGCAGGCGTCGAACCGCCGTGCAATTGTACCACATCGACACCGGCGCTGTCGGCGATCCGTGCGATCTCGACGACTGGGTCCGCGCCGAAGACACCGACCTTGACGAGCGGCGTGCCGGCCAGCGGCGCGAACACCTCGCGCGCGCGCTCCGGCGTGAGCAGCCGCGGGCCGCCGGCGAAGATCGCGCCGGCGAATGCCGCGCCGAGTTCCGCCGCGAGTTCCGCATCGACGGCGCGCGTGAGACCGCAGAACTTGATGTCGGCCACGCGGGGGTCAGCCACGTCCACGCCGCGCCACCGACGCGAGCGCCCGCACGATCGCGGAGGGGTCCGGCGCGCCCGAAAGGACGGAGCCGACGAGCACCGCGTCCGCTCCGAGCGCGGCCGCGCGCTCGACGTCCGCCACGCTGCCCACGCCGCTCTCATAGACGGCCACCCGGTCCCGCGGCACGAGGGGGATCATCCGTGCACCCACCTCGGGTTCTATGATGAGCGTCTCGAGATCGCGATTGTTCACGCCGATCACGGCGCCGGGCACCTCGATCGCGCGCCCGAGCTCGGCCTCGTCGCGGATCTCCACCAGCACGTCGAGAGCCAGCGCCCGGGCCTCGTGCGCGAGTTCCGCGAGCAGTGACGGCGGCAGCGCCCGCGCGATCAACAGCACCGCGGCCGCGCCGGCGTCGCGCGCCTCGAGCAACTGCACGCGATGCGTGATGAAGTCCTTTCGCAGCAGCGGCACGTCGTTGCCGACGGCGATGCGAGCGGCGCGGAGGTCGTCGAGCGAACCGCCGAACCGGCTGGGCTCGGTGAGGATCGAGAGCGCGACGGCTCCGCCCGCGACGTACTCGCGCGAGCGCGCCGACGCATCGATCCCTTCATTGATGGCACCCTTGCTCGGGGACCGGCGCTTGACCTCGGCGATGACGGCGACGTTCGCGGCGCTGGCGGCGGGCGTGGATGCGGTGTTGCCGTGCCAGAGCGTGCCGGCCAAGGCGGCGCGGAACGAAGGCGGCGGCGCCATGCCGGCGACCTTCCGCTCCAACTCCTCCGCGCCTGCGGCCGAGACCGCGGCGCGACGAGCGGAGTCCGCCGTCAGCTCGCCCAGCGGGCCGACCGGCGGCGTCCAATGCGCGGCGTTGCCGCTTGATGCGACTTGTGCTTCGGTCAATGTTCGGATACCGTTACTTCGGGTAACGTTCGGGCGTCTGTACAGCACACCAACAAGGGCCACCGATGCCGCTCACAAAGCGCCAGCGCCAGATCCTCGACTATCTCACGAGCTATGCCAGTGAGAACGGCTATGCGCCGAGCTTCGAGGAGATCGCCGAGCAGTTCAACTATAACTCGCTGGCGACGGTCCACGAACACCTCAGCAATCTCGAGCGGAAGGGTTACATCAAGCGCTCGTACAACGAGAGTCGCGCGATCGAGATCCTGGAATCGGACATCCATCCCAGGGCGATCGAGCTTCCCGTGCTGGGCTCCGTCGCCGCCGGCATGCCGATCGAGGCGTTCGAGACGGCCGAGACGATCGCCGTACCTGATGACTTCGTTCGGCGCGCCGGAAGTCACTATGTGCTGAAGGTCCGCGGCGACTCGATGATCGAGGACCACATCAGCGATGGCGACTATGTGGTCGTGCATGACCGGCCGTCGGCCGACAACGGCGAGATGGTGATCGCCATGCTCGATGACTCGGGAGCGACGGTCAAGCGCTACTTCCGCGAGCGCGACGGCCGTGTGCGGCTGCAGCCGGCGAACGCGACGATGGCGCCGATCTACGTGCAGGAGGACCAGATCAAGGTCCAGGGAATCGTCGTCGGGGTGATGCGGCGGTACTAGGCGCTCACAGCCGCCGCGCGCCGCAACCGTCCGAGTGCGTCCCATCCCTTGCCGGCCTTGAGCGCGGCGCGCGCGTCGACCAGCCCCTCGGCCAGCGACGGCGACACGTCGCCCACGTAGAGCGCAGCGGCCGCGTTGAGCAGGACCGCCGCCTCGGCGCCGCGCGGTCCCTTTCCCAACAGCACACGCTCGATCACCGTCGCGTTCTCCGCAGGCTCGCCGCCGGCGAGGTCCGCTGCGTCGATGCGGGTGAACCCCAGCCGCTCCGGGTCCACGGTCCAGCGGCTGATCTCATGTCCTCGCAGCTCGATCACCTTCGTCGGGCCGATCGGAGAGATCTCGTCCATGCCCGGCGCCCCATGCACGACCATCGAGTGCGTGGTGCCGAGGTCGGCGAGCGCGCCGGCGATGAGCTCGAGGCGCGCCGCGTCCGCGACGCCGATCACCTGGCGCCCCGCGAGCGCAGGGTTGGCCAGTGGTCCGACCAGGTTCATGACCGTCTGGATGCCGATCTCGCGCCGCACCGGACCCACGTGGCGCATCGCCGGGTGCATGGTCGGCGCGTACATGAACACGATGCCCGCCTCTTCGAGCACGGCCTTCATCCGCGCGACCGGCATGTCGACGGGGACGCCGAGTGCCTCGAGCACGTCGGCGCTGCCTGAGCGCGAGGTGAACGAGCGGTTCCCATGCTTTGCGACGCGCACGCCCGCGCCCGCCGCGAGGAGCGCGGCGGCCGTGGAGATATTGAAGGTGCTGATGGCGCCGCCGCCGGTGCCGCAGGTGTCGACCAGAGACGAGGGATCGACAGCGTCGAGTCGGGACATCGCCGCGCGCAGGGCCCGCGCCGCGCCCGCCACCTCGGCCGGGGTCTCGCCGCGCACGCGCAGCCCCATCAGCAATGCGGCCATCTGCGCCGGCGTCGCGTCGCCCTGCATCACCGTGTGGAAGGCGGCCGCCGCGTCCTCACCCCCGAGTCTCTCACCCGCCGCCAGCCGCTTCAGCGCGAGCTGGATGATGCTATTGCTCACGGATGGTCCCGAGGAGGCGCTCGGGCAGCTGTGCCTCGGACGCGATCAACGAGATCACGAGCCCGAGCATTCTCACGCGCTCCACGTCCTCCTCCACGAAGAGGCCGCGCTGGGCGCGGTTCGTGAGGTTCACGACGCCCACGAGGTCGCCGTGGAGCACGAGCGGGAACGAGATGAACGAGCCGCTGGTGAGGTAGTCGTCGCCGAGCAGCGGCTGCGCCTTGGCCTCGAGCGCATCCACCACGAGCATCGGTTCGCGGCGCTGCGCCACCCGGCCGGCGACGCCCTCCCCGATGGCGATGACCTTGCCGAGATGGATGTGCGGCGCCAGACCGCGGGCGGCGGCGAGGTAGAGCGACTCCGGCCGCGCGGCGCGCAGGAAGAGCGAGCAGCGCAGCGCCTGCATGTCGTCGCCGACGAGCGAGAGGAGCCCCTCGGCGAGCCGCCGCGAGTCCGAGGTCTCGGCGGCGAGCGTCATCACCCGGTCGAGCAGGTAGAGCGTGCGGGTGCGCTGCCGGAGCGCCTCGCTGCGACGGTGCAGCTCGATGTGCGCCTGCTCGAGCTGGCCGATCGACGCCGTGAGCTGGTGCTCGAGGGCGGCGAGGCGGCGCACGGTGCGGCGGGACTCCTCGGCGCGGCGGGCCTCGTCGCGCTCGCGCGCGACCACCGTGGCGGGGTCTTCCACCGCCTCGGAGGTCGAGTTGCCGGCATCGGCGAGCTGCGCCTCGAGCGTGCCCAGGCGCTGCACGTACTCGCCATGCACGCGCTGCGTGACCTCCTCGAGCGTGCGCACGGCCTCCGAGCGCGCCTCGCGGTCGGTGAAGCGCGCGACGGCCAGCTCGAAGAGCGCGACGAGCGGTCCGAGCCGCTCGACGGCGCGCGTGCCGAACACGCGGCGCGGCTCGGAGAGCGTCACGATGGCCGTGAGCTGGCCGTCCACGCGGATGCCGCGCATGGCGAGCGACGCACCGTCGTCGAGCGGCGGCAGGCGCAGCAGTCGTGCGTAGGCGCCCGGCTCGTCGGCGAGATCAATGAAGGAGCCGCCTTCCTGGACGACGCGGAGAGCGTTGCGGGGCAGCTGCTCCAGCGAGGTCTCCAGCGGTACGCGCTCGATCCGTCCGTCGACCGTCACGAGCCGCTCGCGCAGCAAGCCGACGCGGTGGTCGTAGAGGAGCAACGCGGTGGCCGCGTCGCGGTCGCTCTCGGACAGCGATCCGGCAAGGGCCACGAAGGCGGCGTCGAGGTCAGTCGACGCGCCGAGGGAGTGTGCGAGTGATGTGAGCGTGCGAGCAGTCATGGGAGGGGCAGGCGGACATCACGCGCGCGGGGCGCCCGAAGAGGGGGAAGCTTGTTGAAAGCGGCGGCTATGTCAATCGCGCGTTGCTTGAACTCACCCTGTGCGGGCGGTAGCTTTGTCGTGATGGCGGAGCGCACTCTCCAGTTGGTTCTGCACTATGACGGCCGCGAGTTCGCCGGCTGGCAGATCCAACCGGCGCGTCGCACCGTGCAGGGAGTGCTCGAGTCGACGCTGGGAGGCTTCACCGGCGCGCCGGTGCGGGTCATGGGCGCGGGGCGGACCGATGCCGGCGTGCACGCGCGAGGCCAGGTCGCCGGCATCACGGTCGGTGAACGCTGGACGGCGGAGAAGATGCGGCGCGTGCTGAACGAGAAACTCCCGGACGACCTATGGGTGGCGGCCGCACGCGAGATGCAGCCGGCGTTCCACGCGCGTTACAGCGCGACGGCGCGCCGCTACAGCTACGCGGTGGGACTCGACGACGAGGCGAACTCGCCGTTCAGGCGACGATGGGCGCTCCCTTGGCCCGCCGACAAGAAGCCGCTCGATCGCGAGTTGCTCGACTGGTGCGCGGCGCGCGCGGAGGGGACGCACCGTTTCAGGGGGTTCGCGGTGCGCGGCACGGCGCCGGAGCACGACGACCATTCCTGCGACGTGCATTCGGCTCGCTGGCGCAGCACCGCGGCGGGGCCGGAGGGCCTCGTGTTCGAGATCGCGGCCAACCGGTTCCTCCATCACATGGTGCGGTTCCTCGTGGGCACGATGTTCGACGTGGCAACGGGCAAGCGGCCGAAGGAGGACTTCACCGCACTGCTCGACGCCGAAAGCAACGACAAGGTTTCCCCGCCGGCGCCATCGGTGGGACTCTGTCTCGAGGAAGTGACGTATCCCGCCGGACTGTACCTGAGCCCCCAAGGGTAGAACTCGTGCGCATCTTCCTCGCCACCGTCGTCGCCGACGAGATCCGCTGGGCCGCCGAGGC
>Ga0247822_10001392_pt1 | contig 14781 bp, 15 predicted proteins | sample 13C_Cellulose_Da_FD_192423 | JGI IMG/M metagenome (GOLD analysis project Ga0247822, IMG submission 192423) | Soil microbial communities from agricultural site in Penn Yan, New York, United States - 13C_Cellulose_Day30 | ecosystem: Environmental > Terrestrial > Soil > Agricultural land | place...
GTCCTGGAACGCGTGCCCGATGGAGCCCTGAACTTCCTCTATTTGTTGCACCCCGACCCCTGGCCGAAGGCGCGGCACGCCAAAAGGCGGATGGTCAATGACGGCCCGGTCGACCTGTTCGCATCCAAGCTGAAGCCCGGTGGCGAGTTCCGCCTCGCGACCGACGATCCGACCTATCTCGGCTGGGCGCTGATGGTGATGCAGCGGCACCAGCATCAGTTCGAATGGACGGCGAAGACGCCCAAGGACTTCCTCGAACCGTCAGGCGGCTGGATCGAGACGCGTTATGGCGCAAAGGCGCGCCGCCAGGGCCGACGCCCCTATTATCTGCGCTACCGCCGCATCGGCTGACACTGTAAGGCGCGGCGCGATGGATATCCGCGACACCGTTCTTGCCGCGATCGGCAACACTCCGCTCATCAAGCTTCGCCGCGCTTCGGAGGAGACGGGATGCACGATCCTCGGGAAGGCCGAGTTCATGAACCCCGGCCATTCGGTGAAGGACCGCGCGGCCCTCGGCATCATCACGGACGCGATCGACAAGGGGCAGATCGGGCCCGGCGGGCTGGTGGTCGAAGGCACTGCCGGCAACACCGGCATCGGCCTGACCGTCGTCGCCAACGCGCTCGGCATGCGCACGGTCATCGTCATTCCGGAGACGCAGAGCCAGGAGAAGAAGGACACGCTCCGCTCCCTCGGCGCGACGCTCGTTGAAGTGCCCGCGGTGCCCTACCGCAACGACAATAATTACGTGAAAGTCGCCGCCCGCATGGCCGAGCGGTTGTCGCGCGAGCACCCCCAGGGCGCGATCTTCGCCAACCAGTTCGACAATGTCGCCAACCGCGACGTCCACCTCCGCACGACGGGCCCGGAGATCTGGGCGCAGACCGACGGCAAAGTCGACGGCTTCGTCAGCGCGGTCGGAACCGGCGGCACCCTCGCAGGAACGGCGTTGGCTCTGCGCGAACGCAACCCGAACGTCGTCATCGGCTTCGCCGACATCCCGGGTGCCGCCCTTTACAGTTATTACACGACGGGCGAACTCAAGTCCGAAGGCAGCTCGATCACCGAGGGCATCGGGCAGGGGCGGATCACCGCCAATCTCGAAGGGCTGTCCGTCGACGAGCCCTTCTTCATCGAGGACCAGGAAAGCCTCGATGTCGCGCTGTCGCTCGTGCACGACGAAGGTCTGAATGTCGGCCTCTCGACCGGCGTGAACGTCGCCGGCGCCATGCGCCTGGCCCGGAAGCTAGGTCCTGGAAAGACGATCGTCACCGTGCTTTGCGATCCGGGGACGCGCTACCAGACGCGCTTGTTCAATCCAGAATTCCTGCGTTCGAAAGGGCTCTCGCCGCCCGCATGGCTCGAACAGCCGCAAAGTCTCGAACCTGACCTGCTGTAGGATTATATCGCCGCCAAAACCCTCAAGCTGGAGACCAGAATGACACTGTCTATCGGAAGCGTGGCCCCGGACTTCACGGCCGACACCACGCAGGGACGCATCAGCTTTCACGATTGGCTAGGCGACAGCTACGGCATCCTCTTCTCGCACCCGAAGGACTATACGCCGGTCTGCACGACGGAACTCGGCTATCTCGCAGGCCTCGAAGACGAATTCGCCAAGCGCAACACCAAGGTCATCGGCCTCTCGGTCGACCCGGTGGGCGCGCACGAAGGCTGGCTGCAGGACATCAAGGACGTCAGCGGCAATGACGTGAACTATCCGATCATCGCCGACCACGATCTCAACGTTGCCAAGCTCTACAACATGCTTCCGGCCGACACCGGCGACAGCTCGGAAGGCCGCACTGCTGCCAACAATGCGACCGTTCGCACGGTCTACATCGTCGGTCCCGACAAGCAGATCAAAGCGATGCTGCTCTACCCGATGAGTTCCGGCCGCAACTTCGACGAGGTTCTACGCCTGCTCGATTCCATCCAGCTCACGGCCAAGCATTCGGTCGCGACGCCGGTGAACTGGAAGCATGGCGACGACTGCATCATCGTCCCGTCGCTGAGCGACGATGCCGCGCGCGAGAAATTCCCGAACGGCTGGGAAACCGTGAAGCCCTACCTGCGCAAAGTCGCGCAGCCGGCCGACTAAAGCGGACGGCGGCGCGTTAGCGGGCCGGCTCCAGCCGGAGCAGCTTCGCGCCGTCTCCATCCTGGAGCAAATAAACTTCGCCGCGCGGTCCTTGGTCGACCGCACGGATCCGAGCGTTCATCGACCACTGATCACCCTTGCTTGCCTTGTCGCCGTCGATGTCGACGCGGATCAGCGCCTCGCCCGATAGCGCCGGGATCAGAGCGTCGCCCTTCCACTGCGGGAACAGGTCGCCCGTGTAGATCATCAGCCCGCCCGGCGAGATGGACGGGTTCCACCAAACCTTGGGCTCCTCGAATTTCTGTCCGGCGTGATCGTCAGGAATGTCCTCGCCGCTATAGTGCGAGCCGTAGGAGGCGCGCGGCCAGCCGTAGTTTCGGCCGGCTACGATCAGGTTCACCTCGTCGCCGCCCTTAGGGCCCATCTCGCTCGACCACAGACGTCCGTCCGGCGCGAAGTCGAGGCCGAGCACGTTCCGGTGGCCCATCGAGTAGTAGCTGGCGGTTCGTTCCCCTCGACTGGCCCACGGGCCAGGGATCGGCTGTCCCTCAGCGGTCAGGTGGACGATCTTGCCCAGGTCGCTGCCGAGGTCCTGCGCAGGCGTCATCTTCTGACGATCGCTCGACGAGAGGAACATCGTCCCATCCTTCGCGAAGACCAGGCGGTGGCCGAAGTGGCCGGCACCTGAGACCTTCGGCGTCTGCTGCCAGATCACCTTGAAGCCGTCGAGGCGTGGCTCGCCTTGGCCAAGGATCAGCCTTCCGTAGCCGAGCGCCGCTCCACTCGTGCCGTCCGGCCCGGCCTCGGCGAAGCTCAGATAGACGCGCTGATTACCTGCGAACTCCGGATGCACGACGACGTCGCCGAGCCCGCCTTGGCCCTCATCTACGACCGACGGAACGCCGGAAACCTGCTGCTTCTTGCCGGTCGCCGTATCAAGCAGCCAGAGCTGCCCGCCCTTCTCGGTCACCAGCGCCATTTTCGTCATCGGCAGGCCGCTTCCGGGCAGGAAGGCCATTGCCCACGGGTAGTTGAATGTCGCGACCTCGGTGGTGGTGAACGGCTGGCCCGACGCGCTCTCCGGAGCCGCTGACTGGCTCGGGGCTGCCCCGCAGGCGGCGAGTGCGACGACGGCAGTGAAGGGCATTAAGCGCAAAGTCATCCGGGACACCTCAAAAAGACCATGAAACCGGCAAGCGGCCGGCGCGCTATAAGGCTCATCGTGCAACCGTGCAGCCTTCTTTCCCTGGCCACGGCCGTCCCGCCCAACAGCATTGGACAGGATGAAGCCAAGGAACGCGCTCGCCGCGCTTTCGGTGGCAAGAAAGCGTTGTTCGACCGGCTGTCGGGTGTGTTCGACAATGCGGGCATCGCCAAACGGCACATCGTCGCGCCTTCGCACTGGTATGAGGAAGAGCACGGCTGGCGTGACCGCAACGCAGTTTATCTGTCGGCCGCAGAAGCCCTGTTCGAGGAGGCGGCGCTCTCGGCAATCGAGCAGGCGCGGCTGACGCCCGATCAGATCGACGGCGTCGTCACTGTATCGACCACTGGGATTGCGACGCCCAGCCTCGAAGCCCGCCTCGCATCCCGGCTCGGTATCAGGTCGAACGCCCGCCGCGTTCCCATCTTCGGGCTGGGCTGTGCGGGCGGCGTGAACGGTCTTGCGACGTCCGCGCGTCTGGCGGCTTCCGAGCCTGGGTCGCGCTGGCTGTTCGTGGCCGTCGAGACCTGCTCGATCTCGATCCGCCTCGACAGCGATGACCCTGCAGCTGTGGTCGCCACGGCGCTTTTCGGCGACGGGGCCGCCGCGGCCGTCGTCCAATGCGGCGGCGACGGTCTGGCGACCATCGTCGGCGGGGCTGAGAAGCTTTGGCCTGACACTCAGCGCATCATGGGCTGGGACGTCGAGGATCCCGGTCTCGCGGTCGTTTTCGACCGTGCGATCCCTCCGTTCATTGAGAATGAGCTCGCCGGCGCAGTAGAAGAAATATTGCGCGCCGTGGGCCAGCCGCGCGATGCCATCGCTCGCCTGTGCTGCCACCCCGGCGGGGTGAAAGTGATCGACGCGATCGAGACTGCGCTGGAGCTCACCAGCGGCGCGCTGGACATCGAACGCGACGTTCTGCGCGAATACGGCAACATGAGCGCGCCGACGGTGATGTTCGTGCTCGAGCAGCTCATCGATCGTGGCCTGCCGAAGACGGTGCTGATGACGGCGTTCGGACCCGGCTTCACCTGCGGCGGCCTGCTCCTGGAAGCCTCGTGATGGCGTGGGCCGCGTTCTGCATTCTCGGTTTCGTGACCCTGCAGCGTCTGTCTGAGCTCCTCCTTGCCGAGCGGAACCGCAAGCGACTGATGGCCAATGGCGCAGTGGAATATGGCGCCGATCACTACCCTTTGATCGTCGGCGTTCACGGGCTCTGGCTCGCGGCGCTTTGGTGGTTTGCCCCCGGCCAGCCCATTCACGTGGCGCTGCTGATTTTCTTCGCGCTGCTGCAGTTGGGGCGCCTCTGGGTTCTGGCCACGCTCGGTGAGCGATGGACCACGCGCATCATCGTGCTCCCCAACGCTCCGCTGGTTGCTCGTGGCCCCTATCGCTTCGTCGATCATCCCAATTACATCGTGGTCGTTCTGGAGATTGCCGTGCTGCCCCTCGTCTTCGGCCTGTGGCAGATCGCCTTGCTTTTCAGCCTCCTCAATGCGGCAGTTTTGGCGGTCCGTATCGCCGCTGAAAACCGCGCGCTTCGCAGCTTGCGCGGCTAGCTGTTCGAGCCTATATCGCAGCTCTCTCCTCGACATCGTTAGATGCCTGAGGCTGGGGCCAAGCGGCTCCGGTCCGAGAGAGTTTTTGACTGTTGCAAAGGACGATCGTGACCGATCTCGCCGCGCTGAACGACTTGCTGGAGCCGGAGGTGGAAAGCCTCGGCTATCGGCTCGTGCGCGTCGCGATGATCGGTGGCACGTCCGATCCGACGCTGCAGGTCATGGCCGAAAAGCCCTCCACGCGGCAGCTCGACCTCAGCGACTGTGAGGTCATTTCGCGCAAGCTGTCGGAAAAGCTCGACGCGCTGGAAGCGGACGGCCGCGATCCGATCGAGGGCGGCTATCGGCTGGAAGTCAGCTCGCCGGGCATCGACCGGCCGCTGACGCGGCTCGCCGACTATGACGACTGGAAGGGCCATGAAGCTCGCGTCACGCTTGCCGAGCCGCTCGACGGCCGCAAGCAATTCTCCGGCGAACTGGCCGGAACGGGCGAGGGCGGCACTGTCCATCTCGCCGGCAAGGGCGGGCAGGATTACGCCATCCCGTTCACCTCGATTCACTCGGCCAAGCTCCTGCTGACCGACAAGCTCATCAACGCAACCGCGCCGCTCAGCACCGAGGGCGCCGACACAATTCAGACTGTAGAGGACTAAACCATGGCCACTGCCGCCCCCGCCGTCGCATCCGCGAACAAGGCCGAGCTGCTCGCGATCGCCGACGCCGTTGCGCGTGAAAAGCTGATCGACCGCGGCATCGTCATCGAGGCGATGGAGGACGCGATCCAGCGTGCTGCCCGTGCCCGCTACGGCGCCGAGAACGACATTCGCGCCAAGCTCGACCCCAACAGCGGCGACCTTCGCCTGTGGCGGGTCCTCGAAGTGACCGAAGAGGTCGAGGACCATTTCAAGCAGATCGATCCGAAGGGTGCGCAGAAGCTGCAGAAGGACGCGGCCGTCGGCGACTTCATCGTCGATCCGCTGCCTCCGATCGAGTTCGGCCGCATCGCCGCGCAGGCCGCGAAGCAGGTCATCTTCCAGAAGGTCCGCGACGCTGAGCGCGAGCGCCAGCACGAGGAATTCAAGGACCGCGTCAACGAGGTCATCACCGGCGTCGTCAAGCGCGTCGAGTTCGGCCACGTCGTCGTCGACCTGGGCCGGGCCGAAGGCGTCATCCGCCGCGACCAGCAGATCCCGCGCGAGATGGTTCGCGTCGGCGACCGAATCCGTTCGCTTATCCTGCGCGTCGCCCGCGAAGCCCGCGGCCCGCAGATCTTCCTGTCGCGCGCGCATCCCGACTTCATGAAGAAGCTTTTCGCGCAGGAAGTGCCCGAAATTTACGACGGCATCATCGAGATCAAGGCCGCCGCCCGCGACCCGGGCAGCCGCGCCAAGATCGGCGTCATCAGTCACGACAGCTCGATCGACCCCGTCGGCGCCTGCGTCGGTATGAAGGGCAGCCGAGTGCAAGCGGTCGTTCAGGAGCTTCAGGGCGAGAAGATCGACATCATTCCGTGGTCGGACGATCTCGCGACCTTCGTCGTCAACGCTTTGCAGCCGGCAACGGTCAGCCGCGTCGTCATCGACGAGGAAGAGAGCCGCATCGAAGTCGTGGTCCCGGACGACCAGCTCAGCCTGGCGATCGGCCGTCGCGGCCAGAACGTCCGCCTGGCGAGCCATCTCACCAGTTCGCAAATCGACATCCTGACCGAGGCCGATGCGAGCGAGAAGCGTCAGCGCGAGTTCGTCGAGCGTACCGAAATGTTCCAGACCGAGCTCGACGTTGACGAGACGCTGTCGCAGCTGCTTGTGGCCGAAGGCTTCACCAGCCTGGAGGAAGTCGCCTACGTCTCGATCGACGAAATTGCGTCGATCGAAGGTCTCGACGACGAGATCGCCGGCGAGCTTCAGAGCCGCGCTTCCGAAGCGCTGGACCGCCGCGAAGCCGCTGCTCGCGAAGAACGCCGCGGGCTCGGGGTCGAAGATGCTCTGGCCGAACTGCCGCACCTCAACGAGGCAATGCTGGTCACGCTCGGCAAGGCGGGCATCAAGACGCTCGACGACCTTGCCGATCTCGCGACCGACGAGCTGATCCAGAAGAAGCGCCAGGAACCGCGCCGCCGCGCCGAGACCGCGACCAAGCGGACCGAGGACAAGGGCGGCATCCTGGCTGACTATTCGCTGAGCGAAGAACAGGGCAACGAGATCATCATGGCCGCCCGCGCGCACTGGTTCGAGGACGAGGACGCCAGCGCCCAGACTGAGGAGGCCGCCGATGCGGAATCCTCGCAATGATACTCTAGGCTCCAACAAAGCTTCCGCTCGTCCTGAGCGGAGGCCGCATGCCGTAGTCGAAGGGCGCCCGGCACAAAGGTCGGGGGAGCGCCTTTCGACCTCGCTCAGGACGAACGAGGGTGGCGACGGGCATATCCCCGAACGCACGTGCATCCTTTCGCGCCGCACCGTGCCGCGTGAAGAGCTCATCCGGCTCGCGCTCGGCCCGGATGGCAATGTCGCCCCTGATGTTCGCGCCCGCGCTCCGGGCCGCGGCGCGTGGATCGGCGTCTCGCGAGCCGAGCTTGACGAGGCCAATGCCAAGGGCAAGCTGAAAGGCGCTCTCCAGCGCGCGTTCAAAACCAACGACGTTCAGGTTCCGGCAGACCTCGGCGAAAAGATCGCGGCAGCGCTGCGTCAAGCGACGCTCGACCGCCTCGGCATGGAAGCTCGGTCGGGCAATCTGATCAACGGCTCCGACCGGGTTGAAACCGCGGCCCGGCAGGGCAGCGTCCACCTGCTCATCCACGCGGCTGACGCCGGCGAAGACGGCCGCCGGAAGCTCGATCAGGCGTGGCGCGTCGGAAGGGACCCGGAAGAACTTCCGAATGGCAACGGCCAAGGTCTTCTATTTCCCGAAGAACGCACCATCTTGTCGATGGCGCTTGGCCGCGAAAATGTGGTACATATCGCCCTGACTGATCGTGCTGCCGCAGCGCGTGTTCTCAACGCGCTCTCTCGGTGGCGCGCTTTCATTGACCCCGACAGCGGTCTAGAGGGCGGCAACCCCGCCTCAGGCCGCGGCTCGGCTGACGAAGATTTGACGAAGGAATAGAATGGTAGACCAGACCGATAAGCCGAAGCTTGGAACCCGGCCGCCGCTGGGCCTCAAGCGCACGGTCGAGACCGGCAAGGTCAAGCAAAGCTTCAGCCATGGCCGCTCCAACACTGTTGTGGTCGAGGTCAAGAAGCGGCGCATCCTTGGACGTCCGGGTGAAGCTGCGCCTGTCGAGGCTCCAGTGCCCGAACCGGTTGCCGAGGCTCCGAAGCCCGCACCGAAGCCGGCTGCTCCGGCTCCGCAGCCGAAGCGCACCAGCCCGGTCGACGACATTACCGCGCGCAAGGAAATGCAGGCTCGCCTGATCCGCGAGGCGGAAGAAGCGCGTCAGGCGACCCTTGAGGAAGCTCGCCGCCGCGACGACCGCGCCCGCGTCGAGCAGAGCGAGGAAGAAAAGCGCCGCGCTGAGGAAAATCGCAAGGCCGAGGAAGCTGCCGCCGAGCAGGCGCGCGTCCAGGCTGAGGAAGAAGCGCGCCAGGCGGCCGAGGCAGCTGCTGCGCCGGCTCCAGCCGCTACCTCGCCGCAGGCGGATGAAGACGATCGCGGCGCTCGCCGTCCGGCTGGTGGCCATGCCCCTGCTCCGCGCCGTCCCGAGCCTGCGCGTCCGACGCGCGGCCGTGGCGACGACCGTCGGCACAGCGGCAAGCTCACCGTCACTCGCGCTCTTTCGGGAGAGGACGACAGCCGTGCCCGCTCACTCGCAGCGCTTCGCCGCGCACGCGAAAAGGAAAAGCGCGCTCACCAGCAGTCCGGTCCTGCCGCCAAGCAGTATCGTGACGTCGACGTTCCCGAGGCGATCACCGTCCAGGAACTCGCCAAGCGTATGGGCGAACGCGGCGCGGACCTCGTGAAATCCCTGTTCAAGATGGGCACGCCCGTCACGATCACGGAAACGATCGACCAGGATACTGCCGAGCTGCTGATCGAAGAGTTCGGCCACCGCATCAATCGCGTCAGCGAAGCCGACGTCGACATCGACACGTCCGTGGACGTCGATCCGGAAGATACGCTGAAGCCGCGTCCGCCGGTCGTGACCATCATGGGCCACGTCGACCACGGAAAGACGTCGCTGCTCGACGCCATCCGCGGCGCGTCGGTGCAGTCCGGCGAAGCCGGCGGCATCACGCAGCACATCGGCGCTTATCAGGTGACCCTCGCTGACAAGTCGAAGGTAACCTTCCTCGACACGCCGGGCCACGAGGCCTTCTCGGAAATGCGCGCTCGCGGTGCGAACGTCACCGACATCGTCATCCTGGTGGTTGCGGCCGACGACGGCCTGCGTCCGCAGACGATCGAGGCGATCAATCACACCAAGGCGGCCGGCGTTCCGATGATCGTCGCGATCAACAAGATCGATAAGCCGGAAGCCAAGGCTCAGCGCGTCCGCGAGGAGCTGCTGCAGCATGAAGTGATCGTCGAGGACATGGGCGGCGACGTCCAGGACGTGGAAGTCTCCGCGACCAAGAAGACCAACCTCGACAAGCTACTGGAAGCTGTTCAGCTGCAGGCCGAAATCCTGGAGCTGAAGGCCAATCCGGATCGCTCCGCCGAAGGAACGGTCATCGAAGCCAAGCTCGACAAGGGCCGGGGTCCGCTGGCGACCGTTCTCATCCAGCGCGGCACGCTGCGTGTCGGGGACATCTTCGTTACCGGCGCATCAAGCGGCAAGGTCCGCGCGATGATCGACGACCAGGGACGCCAGGTGAAGGAAGCCGGTCCGTCCTTCCCGGTCGAAGTGCTCGGCCTGTCGGCGGTGCCATCAGCCGGCGATCCGTTCACGGTCGTCGAGAATGATGCGCGCGCCCGCGAGGTCGCGGCCTATCGCCAGAGCGTCCTCGACCGGAAGCGCACGACTGCGGCGCCGGTGAGCCTCGAAAACATGTTCGCGGCGCACACGACGACGATCAAGGAAGTGCCGATGGTCATCAAGGCCGACGTGCAGGGCTCGGTCGAAGCGATCGTACATGCGCTCAATCGCCTTTCGACCGACGAGGTGCGCGTACGCATCCTCCACTCCGGCGTCGGCGCGATTACCGAAAGCGACGTGACCCTTGCCTCCGCGAGCGGCGCGCCGATCATCGGCTTCAACGTCCGTCCGAACGCCAAGGCTCGCGAAGTCGCGAACCGCACCAAGGTCGAGTTCCGCTACTACGACGTCATTTATCACCTGACCGATTGGGCCAAGGGTGCAATGGCGGGCGAACTCGGTCCGGAGATCATCGAGACGGTCGTCGGCCGTGCCAAGGTTCAGGAAGTCTTCCCGGCCGGCAAGAAGGACAAGGCGGCCGGTCTGCTCGTCCTCGAAGGCGTGATCCGCAAGGGCCTCAACGCCCGCCTCACGCGCGAGGACGTCATCGTCTCGAAGACCACGATCAGCTCGCTGCGGCGCTTCAAGGACGACGTTGCCGAAGTCAATTCGGGCCTCGAATGCGGTGTGCTCCTGGCCGACACGAACGACATCAAGGCTGGTGACAGCCTGGAAGTCTTCGAGGTCGAGGAGCGCGCTCGGACGCTGTGACTCGGGAAACCGAAGAAGAAGTGATCCAGCGCCGTTCTGAGAACGCAGAGGGTGTATTTGCTCTTCTATACGATGCGTATGAGTGGTTCTGGATTCTCGCGGGAATTGTGATTGGTCTGGGCCTGCTCGCCTTTTGGGCCCTAGGATAACTAACTGATGCGCCGTCAGGAAACAGCAGAAGGCCGTTCGGTACGCCTACTCCGCGTTGGCGAGCAGGTGCGCCAAGTGATCAGCGAACTGCTGCAGCGCGGCGACGTGCATGACGATGTGCTGCAATCGCACCTCGTCAGCGTGACCGAGGTGCGCATGTCGCCGGACCTTCGTCACGCGACCGTTTTCGTGAAGCCCTTGCTCGGCCAGGACGAGGAGGTGGTGCTCAAGGCGCTCCGCCAGAACACGGCCTTCCTGCAGCGCGAGGTCGCGCATCGGGTCCGCACCAAATATGCGGCGAAGCTCAAGTTCCTCGCGGACGAAAGTTTCGACGAAGGCAGCCACATCGACCGTATCCTGCGGTCCGAGCATGTGGCCCAGGACCTCGACGATTAAGGTCTTTCAATCGCCGGCTGCCCGGGCAGGCATCGGCTTTGGCTTGGCGATTTTCGCGCAACTGCTTTCATTATTCCTGGTGGGTGCGGGCCACGGCTGGGTCGCGCCGCTCTATCTGTCGGTCGCGCTCTGGTTCCTAGTTCCGCTGACGATGCTGGTCGCCTGGCCGACCGCTCCGGCCAGCCGTGCGGCGTTGCTGGTGATCATGGTAATCGCTCTCGGCGCAGACGCCTTGTTAATCGACCGCACCCTCGCGGAAGCGAGTGCGATCCGCGAATATGTTCAGGTCAATCGCGCCATCGGCCTGACGATCATTGGCTTGTGGCTGGCACTGTGGTTTTTCTGGCAAATGATCCTGCTTTATTCGCTCATCATCGGACCAAGGCGTGTCGATGTCGCTGATTGATCAGCTTGCGGAGCCGATGAACGGCGACGGCTGCAGCGCCATATTGTTCTCGGAAGATTATCGCGACGCGTTGCGCGCGGCCTGCGAAGAAGACCGGGAAATCTGGAAAATCTACTCGATCAACTTCGGTCCTCCGGATTTCGACCGGACGATCGATCTCTTTTCCGGCCGGCCCGACATTCTGACTTTCGTTCTCTTCGAAGGCGACGAGCTTGCCGGCATGTCGAGTTTCATCAGCATCGATCCTGGCCGTCAGAGTCTGGAGATCGGCGCGACCTATTATCGCCCGCACCTGCGCGGCAGCGGCTTCAACCGCCGAGTGAAGAACATGATGCTGAAGCGTGCGTTCGAAAGCGGGATCCGCCGCGTCGAATTCCGCGTCGACATGCGCAACGAGCGAAGCCAGGCCGCAATGAAAAAGCTCGGCGCCGTCCGCGAAGGCGTTCTTCGCGCGGACCGGATCACCTGGAACGGCCACACCCGCGACACCGTCCTATTCGCCATCCTCAAGGACGAATGGCCGGTATGAGTCTCCTGATTGCATTGCTGCTTGCTACTGCCCCGGCGCAGGCGTCCGGTCTTACTGTCCGCACTGGCGAAACCTGGTTCTTCACGATCAAGAACGGTGAGCCGGCGCAGGCCCGTAAGGTTCTGCCGAACGCGAAGATTCCGAAGGGCCAGATCAAGGTCTCGGTGCGCCAGCTTGGCGGAACGTCGATGATGGTCACCAACAACAGTCCGATCGCCTACACCTTTCGCGCCGAGCTGATCTCAAACGGAAAGGCGACGGTCGCCCGCGCCTGCACGCTGCCGGCGAATGCGCGGCCCGCGTTCGAACAGTGGCAGGAGAAAGCCGACGCAGTGCGGATCGGCAAGTTCGCGGCAGCAACCGAAGACGGTCGCTGCTGATGGCCAAGCTCTACTTCTACTACGCTGCGATGAACGCAGGGAAATCGACCACGCTCTTGCAGGCCGACTATAATTATCGCGAGCGTGGCATGGAGACGATGCTGTGGACGGCAGCGCTCGACAGCCGGGCAGGGGTGGGGACCATCGGCTCGCGCATCGCCTTGTCGGCGCCCGCGCATACGTATGACGAGAGCGTAGATCTGTACGAGGCCATCGGCGACGAACTGAAGCGCCGACCGCTCCACTGCATCCTCGTCGACGAGGCGCAGTTCCTGACCCAGCGGCACGTGCTGCAGCTCTGCGAAGTCGCGGATCAACTCGGCATTCCGGTGCTCTGCTACGGCCTACGCACGGACTTTCAGGGGAAATTGTTTCCGGGCTCCGCGGCCTTGCTCGCGCTGGCGGACACGCTGGTCGAGCTCAAGGCTGTCTGCGAATGCGGACGCAAGGCGACGATGAACCTTCGCGTCGACGAAGAGGGCAATGCCGTCGCTGCCGGAGCGCAGACCGAAATCGGTGGCAACGACCGCTATGTCGCGCTCTGCCGCCGCCACTTCTTCGAACGCCTTCGCGAGGGCGAGGCACGACAGCTCACGCTCGGCCTGCCCCGGCGCTGATCCTTACTCCTCGTCGGGTTCCTCATCCTCGGCGCTCTCGCCGCCGAAGCGCCACCAGAGCAGCACTGCCGTTCCTGAAGCGGCCAACCGCGCGAATGCCGCCGACGCCAAAATCGTGGACGGCTCTCGCGCGACGAACAGGAAGAACGCCGACGTCCCAGCAGTGCCCAGGGTGAAGAGGACGAACCCCGACTTCTTGCGCGGAACGAGTCTGGCGAGACGGCTGTCGAGTTTGCCCATCTCGCGACCGGTCCGCGCCGCCAGATTGCCGAACGGTCCAAGCATCAAACTGGCGAGCGAACTGATCAGCCGGTAGCTGAGCTTCTGCCGGGCGCTTCCTTCGGTGCGACGCGCGGCCTCTGCGAACGTGAGGGGCTCCGTCCAGACACGGCCGACCCGCTTGCGCGGCGGTGCAAAGAGCAAGGTCGCGACAAGACCGCCCCATTCGCGCAAGGCGAGCACCGCGGCGGCCGCCGCCCAGTGCCAGCCGAACAACAGCACGAGCCCGCTCCCGATCGCAAAGGTGACTGCCGAGCCGAGGCGCCAGGTCGCTACTCGCTCGCGCTGCGCGACCAGTATGGCGGTGGGTGTGCGGGCAGGGATCGCGAAGGCCACAATGGCCACCATCGCCGCAGCTTCGTGCAGTCCTCTCCCGTCAAGCAAAGCGTAGAGCAGTCCGGTTGCGACAATGCAGGCGACCAGCGCTCCCGTTTCGATGCGGAGTGCCGCGCGCCGCGCCGCCTTGAAGACCGGCTTCTCTGCCCCGGCACGCCGACCAAGAACCTGCATGGCTTCGACCGTACAGACGTGACGAATGGCCTGAACGAACGCATTGGCTGCCAACAGCCTGACCGCATCGGCGTGCCCCACGGCAAGACCGATCATGAACCAGCTGAGGATCCAGCTTCCGAGCGGCAGATATTCGCGCACCGCGAGCCGCTTCGCGGTGCCGACCGCCTTCTTGCGGCGAGACTTTGCGGTCGGCGGGTCGCTCACGTTCGCGCCATTCCCGCGACCAGTTCGGCGTAAGCATCGAGCGCGATCGTCCGGTCGTATGCCCTCGCCCGGTCGCCTGGCCGAACCGTGTCCGGACCGACTTGCCTGAGAATTGCGGCAGCCAGTTCCTCCACGCTACCCGGCTCGACAAGCAATCCGTAGCGATCGTCAGCGACGATTTCCGCTGCGTTGCCGGCCGTCCGCGACGCCACCACCGGCGTCCCGGAGGCAATCGCTTCCAGCAGGACGTTCGACGACCCTTCCCACCAGGACGGCAGAACCACGACGGCTGCATGCTTCATCAGAGGAAACGGATTCGTCACCGGATCGATCAGGCTCACTGCGCCGGCGATGCCCAAGTTTTCGGCCTTGGCCAGCAGTTCGGCGCGAAGCGGTCCCTTTCCGATCAGGACCAGCCGCAAATCTGTGGACTGCCGCGCAATGGCGAGCGCCTCGAGCAGGGTCATGAAATTCTTCTGCCGAACGAGACGGCCCATCGCGAGCACGACTGGGGCGCCTTCGAACATGCTGTCAGGAGCAGCCTCCCTCGCGCGCTCCTCGACCATCGCCAGATCGACGCCGTTGGCAATGACGACCGCCTTGCGCGCTAGCTTCGGATCAAGCGCCGTGACCTGATGAAGCAGCTTCGAAGAGACGAGGACCACGCGGTCGGCCAGCGTCAGAATCGTCCGGAATTTCAGCCGGCGGCGCCATTGCTTCCACGCCGTGGCATCGGTCGTCCTGCCGCGGTGATGGAGGTCGTTGCTGATCCGGACGATCGTCTGGCAGGGCAGGAACCATGTTCCCGGCA
>Ga0247822_10001396_pt1 | contig 14771 bp, 10 predicted proteins | sample 13C_Cellulose_Da_FD_192423 | JGI IMG/M metagenome (GOLD analysis project Ga0247822, IMG submission 192423) | Soil microbial communities from agricultural site in Penn Yan, New York, United States - 13C_Cellulose_Day30 | ecosystem: Environmental > Terrestrial > Soil > Agricultural land | place...
GGAGAATTGGGTAATTTTGTGAACATCAAGCAAGACTGATTTGTCGGGATAATGATGGCGAATTTGAATCAGTGGCTGACTGATAAGCACTTCAATCGCAAGCTCTTCTCGCAGCTCACGCACCAATGCCTGCTGGATGGTTTCATTAGCATCTACTTTACCGCCAGGAAATTCCCATAAACCGCCCTGGTGAACATCAAGCGAGCGCTTGGCGATAAAAATTTTGCCGTCGTTATCCATAATGACACCGACGGCAACATGAACTAGTTTAGTCACGATAAACAGTAGAAAAATTAAGAGCGATAATCGGCATTAATACGAACATACTCATACGATAAATCAGTCGTCCATACAGTTTCAGCAACATCACCACGCCCAAGATTAATATTAATCGCGATCTCAGCTTGGCTCATTACCGCTTGGCCCTGCTCTTCAGTGTAAGTTTTAGCGCGGCCACCATGCTCCACGATTAATGTATCATTTAAATGAACACGCACTTTCGTAGCATCCAAATCAGGTACACCGGCATAACCAATCGCTGCAACAATTCTTCCCCAATTTGGGTCAGACGCAAACAGAGCAGTTTTAATTAATGGCGAGTGCGCAACGGCGTAGGCTACATCAAGGCACTCATCACGATTAGCTCCACCGCTGACGGCAACAGTAACAAACTTGGTAGCGCCTTCACCATCACTCACAATACTTTTCGCAAGGTGAATATGCGCGGCAAAAATAACCTCGCGCAACTTTTCATACAGTTCGCCGCTAGCAGTAGTTACTTCAGGCAAATCTACTTGGCCAGTAGCAATTAGAATGCATGAATCATTTGTCGATGTATCACCATCGATAGTAATGCGATTGAAAGATTTATCTGCAGCTTCACGCGATAAACCTTGCAATACCTGCTGTGAAACTTTTGCATCGGTAGCGATGTAACCCAGCATGGTTGCCATATTAGGTTTAATCATCCCGGCACCTTTGGAGATACCATTAACCGTGATGGTTTTTCCCTGATACTCAAACTGTTGGCTAAAACCTTTCGCACACGTATCAGTGGTCATGATGCCTGCACCAGCATCATCCCAACCATTTTCATTTGCTTTTGCCAACGCATCTGGAACAACAGCAATAATTTTTTGTACCGGTAATGGCTCACCGATAACACCGGTAGAAAATGGCAGTACCTGCTCTGGTTTAACGCCTTTTAGCTCTGCAATAGCAGCGCAAGTAGCCTTGGCATCTAACAAGCCTTGATTACCAGTACATGCATTAGCATTACCAGAGTTAATGAGCAAAAAGCGAATTGGCGCTGCAGCGAGATGTTCTTTACATACCGTCACCGGGGCAGCACAAAATGCGTTTTTAGTAAAAACACCCGCAACACTACTTCCTTCGGCAAGCTCAAACAGAACCACATCACGGCGCCCCACTTTTTTAATGCCCGCGCTCACGGCAGTTAACTTCACCCCTTTAACAGGATGCATATGAGGAAAAGGATAATCACCAACAGCCATAATTTAAATCTCAGTATTTTTTCAAGCTAAATGCATCACTCGGACAAGCAAACCATCAGGCTTACTCTAACGCGCCATGACAACTTTTGTATTTTTTACCTGAACCACAAGGGCACGGATCATTGCGCCCAATCTTACGGCCCTCGCGCACAACCGGTGATTGTGCACGCTGGGCTGCTTGAGGCTGCTCTTCTGGTTGACCCATAGCGGACAACTCATCGTGGCGCAATTGCATTTTCTGGCGAGCCAATTCTTCGCGACGCTGATTTTCCATTTCTTCCATTTGCTCACGCGAAACCGGCTCAACGCGCGCAATCAAATGCACTGTTTCACGCTTAACAGTAAGTAGCAAACTTTGGAATAATTCGAAAGCTTCGCGTTTGTATTCTTGCTTCGGATTCTTTTGGGCATACGAACGAAGGTTTATTCCCTGACGCAAATGATCCATGGTGGCAAGGTGATCTTTCCACGCATTATCCAACACTTGCAGCATCACTTGCTTCTCAATCTCAAGCATGATGTCGCCAACACGCTCGCATTTAGCATCGTAAGCGCCCTGAATTTCAGTGAGAATTCGCTCGCGTAGGGTTTCTTCATGTAAGCGAGTGTCTTCTTTTAGCCAATTCACAATTGGCAAATGCAACCCAAAGTCAGTCTGGATTTGTTTTTCCAAACCTGGAACATCCCACTGATCTTCAATCGAGTTAGGCGGAATGAATCCATTGATGAGATCTTCAACAACTTCCACGCGAATGGCGGTCACTGTTTCTCTAATGGAATCAGCATCAAGCAGCTCGTTACGCTGATGATAAATAATCTGACGCTGGTCATTTGAAACATCATCGAACTCAAGTAATTGCTTACGAATATCAAAGTTACGACCTTCAACTTTGCGCTGAGCTTTTTCGATGGCGTTATTTACCATGCGATGTTCAATAGCTTCACCTTTTTCCATACCCAACGCCTGCATAAAATTACGCACACGTTCAGATGCAAAAATGCGCATCAAATTATCTTCCAATGACAAATAGAAGCGAGTTAAACCCGGGTCACCTTGACGACCAGCACGACCACGCAATTGGTTATCAATGCGGCGAGACTCATGGCGTTCAGTACCGATGATATGCAAACCACCAGCAGCTAACACCGCATCGTGACGAATTTTCCATTCCGCTTTAATAGCTTGAATTTGCTCAGGTGTAGGGTTTTCAAGTTTGGCAACATCAGATTCCCAACGACCCCCCAACACAATATCAGTACCACGACCCGCCATGTTAGTTGCAATTGTCACTGCAGCTGGGCGACCCGCTTGAGCAATAATTTCTGCTTCCTGCACATGGAATTTAGCATTCAAAACTTGATGTTTAATGCCAGCGCTAGTGAGGCGACGCGACATTTCTTCCGAGGTTTCAATCGATGCAGTACCCACCAGGATAGGAGCATTCTTTGCCTGAAATAATTTAACGTCTTCAACAATTGCCAGATATTTTTCTTCCAACGATAAGAATACTTTATCGTTCATATCCAAACGTTGGATAGTTTTGTTGGTAGGGATTACCACCACATCCAACTTGTAAATTTCACGGAACTCATAAGCTTCAGTATCCGCAGTACCGGTCATACCAGCTAAGGTTGGATACAAACGGAAATAGTTTTGGAAAGTGGTTGATGCGAGAGTTTGGCTCTCACTTTGAATAGCAACCCCTTCTTTTGCTTCAATCGCTTGATGCAGACCTTCAGACAAACGACGCCCCGGCATCGTACGACCAGTATGCTCATCAATTAATACCACCTGTCCTTCTTGCACAATGTATTCAACATCAAGATGGAAAAGCGCATGCGCGCGCAGTGCAGAATTCACATGATGCAATAAAGAAAGATTGTTAGCGGCGTAAAGATTTTGATCGGGCGGTAACAAGCCTGCTTGGATCAACAAATCTTCTACGGTTTGATGACCATCTTCAGTTAATTCAACCTGACGAGACTTTTCATCAACAGTAAAATGTCCTGGAGTTGAAATTACTCGGCGATCACCATCTTCACCATTGTCAATTTGGCGCTTCAGCTTTAATACCAACTGATTAACACGCTTGTACATTTCCGCACTATTTTCTGTAGCACCGGAAATAATAAGGGGCGTACGGGCTTCGTCGATAAGAATCGAATCCACCTCATCAATTACCGCAAAATTTAATTCGCGTTGAACTTTATCGCGCTTGCTCAGCGCCATGTTATCGCGCAGGTAATCAAAACCATATTCGTTATTGGTGCCGTAGGTAACATCGGCTGCATAGGCTGCGCGCTTAACCGATTGCGGCTGCATAGATTGGATTACACCAACTGTCATGCCCAAAAATTCGTACAGCGGCATCATCCAGTTTGCATCGCGGCTGGCCAGGTAATCATTCACTGTTACTACGTGTACACCTTTGCTCGCCAACGCATGCAGATAACTAGGTAAAGTAGATACAAGCGTTTTACCTTCACCTGTGCGCATCTCCGCGATACGACCTTCATGCAATGTCATACCACCGATCATTTGCACATCAAAATGGCGCATCCCAAGTACGCGATGCCCCGCCTCACGCACAGTTGCGAATGCTTCAGGTAACAATTGGTCGAGAGTCTCGCCTTTTTGATAACGCTCACGGAATTCTGCTGTTTTTGCTTTAAGTTGCTCGTCAGTGAGCTTTTGCATCTCAGGTTCGAGCGCATTAATCCGTTGCACCACTTTATTCATGCGCTTTAATTCGCGCTCATTTTTTGAACCAAAAACTGCCTTGATTAACTTACCGATCATTTTTTATACCGTAAAAATCCAATAAACTGAGAAAATTTTGCACAGCGAAATAGAGGCGAAATAACCTGAATATGCCCGAAGGCAAGGCTGGCAAGTAAATAGGAAGGTGCCGACTAAAGCAAGAGTGAAATCTGCTGTCAGCTTAAGATGTGAACTTAGCGGTTGGTGCGGCGAATGTAACTGGCAGGGTCAACTACTCGACCATTTTTATACACTTCAAAGTGAACATGCGGTGCCGTTGATCGACCTGTCGATCCCGACAGAGCAATCACCTGACCTTTTTTTACTACATCACCCGCTTTAACAAGATTAGAGGTGTTGTGCGCATAACGAGTAACAAGCCCATCGCCATGCTTGATCTCGACCATATTGCCGTATTCGGGATGACGGCCAGACCAATTAACTATACCTGCAGCAACGGTGCTGACTTTACTGCCTTGACGTGCCGTAAAATCAATACCTGAATGGAATTCGGTTTTACCTGTGAAAGGATCTTTACGATAGCCATACTGTGAGGACACCCAAGCATTGGCGACCGGGGCTCCAGAAACCAAGGTTTCCAACTGCAAACTGCGATTATTAAGCAGGGCATCTATAGTATTAAGTTGCTGTTCGCGGCTATCAACCTGATGGGAAAGTTGGTCTACTGCGGCAAAGAAATCGGGGGTGGCATAAACAGTATCGGGACTTGCTTTGGAGGGACCGCCAAGAGCAGGAACCTGACTGAAATCGAACTCGCCCTGCTCTAAATTCGCTGCGGAAGTAAGCTTTTCACCCAAAGCATCAAGTCGCATTAATCGGGCCTGTAGCTCGCCCATTTTGCTGGTCAACGCTGCAATTTGCGCTTCGGAGGCTTCGCGCTCCTGTTCAATTTCAGATTCGCGGGCGGAAAGAATATCCATCCACGCTTTGGAGTCTGTATCAAAGAAGCCATCGCGCTGGTCTGACACCAACCAACTGTAGCCCCATGCGCCAACAAATGTGGGAATACCCAGCAGACACACAGACAGGAACGCACGAGTCCACCCACCAAGGGTAAAACTACGGGCCTGCGCATGATCTTTGTTGACGATAATAATCTTCATTCAGAAATCTACTTTTTTATGGTTAAAAAAACCGTTCTCTTCGGATTTACCCGATGGGATTTTAGATAAAAATTTCGACTTTCAGACCGCGACCTAACATCCTGTTAAGACGCTTATAGACATCCATTGCAAACGCTTTCTGTTTATTGAAACACCCTATAAAAGCGTTACAAAACAATCGGTTACACACAGTTCACGAGGAAAATTTTACAGTGCGGAGATTCCTTGCATAACACCCAAACGAGTGCATGCCCGAAATATCGCACAGATAGGAAGGTTTTAACAAGCAGAAATTTAGGCAGCGTTCACAAAAAGAACACTGCGCAAAAGTACGATCATGCAGCAGCTATAGGTTCAATATAAGTAATAGGTAACTCCTGATTTTCTTCAAAAGTGACTATTTCCCATGCGTCAGGTTGCTCAATTAACTGACGCAAAACACGATTATTTAGCGAGTGACCCGATTTATGTGCCCGGTATTCACAGATCAAACTGTTACCAAGCATGTACAAATCACCGATAGCATCGAGCACTTTGTGCTTCACAAACTCGTCTTCAAAACGCAGGCCATCCTCGTTAAGAATCCGGTATTGATCAACAACAATGGCGTTATCCATACTGCCGCCACGAGCAAGCCCTTTGGAACGCAAGTACTCAATTTCATGCATAAAACCAAAGGTACGCGCGCGACTAATATCTTTCACAAATGTCGAGCTGGAAAACTCTAACTCGGTCTGCGGCCGACGATCCTTAAATACAGGATGATCAAATTCAATGGAAAACGACACTTTGAAGCCATCAAAAGGGATAAAACTCGCAAATTTGTCGCCATCCCTCAGAGTTACCTCTTTTTTAATGCGGACGAATTTCTTGGGCGCATCTTGTTCCTGGACACCGGCAGATTGAATCAAAAACACAAAGGGACCGGCGCTGCCATCCATGATCGGAATTTCAGGCGCATTTAATTCGACAATCGCATTATCAATTCCTAATCCAGCCATAGCCGACATCAAGTGCTCAACAGTTGAGACACGGACATCATCTTTGATCAGGCAGGTAGAAAGCGTCGTTTCACCTACATTTTTAGCGGTCGCCTTAATTTCTACGGGAGGATCTAAATCCACCCGACGAAACACTATGCCGCTATCGACTGGTGCAGGCAAAAGGGTTAGGTGAATCTGGTCACCTGTATGCAAACCTACACCAGAAGTGCGTATCGCGTTTTTAAGCGTTCGCTGTTTGATCATTCTCATACCCCTACTATTCCAACCGAATGGTTGTTTTAAGCAATCTAAAAACAAACATCTATACCGCACAGTTGCTTACCACACATACCGTAAAGTATACGGTTTGATTTTCATGGGTATGTTACCTATCAGAAGGGGTGCCAACCAGTTGAAACTGGCAATCCCCCCTATAGCAAAGAACCTACTGCCTGAAACTATTAATCTGCCTGACGACGTAGAAATGCCGGGATATCCAGATATTCCAACTCTTTATCACCCAAAGGTGCAGCCAGCGCCGCAGCATTAGAAGAATGAGCATTTGCGCGTAAATGTGCAGGGCGATCAAGAGTGGTGTAATCCACTGGAGCAGCAGCGCGACGAGCTGTGTTGTCGACCACTACTTTAGTTGGTGCTGGCTTGGTTTCTTTTACCGGCGCAACCATCTTCTCTACTGCACCTAAACCTGTAGCAACTACAGTTACACGCAATTCGTTAGTCAGCTCTGGATCAATTACGGTACCCACTACAACAGTCGCATCACCTGAAGCGAACTCTTCAATAATGCTGCCCACTTCGGAGTATTCACCGAGAGACAAATCAATACCGGCAGTAATGTTAACCAAAATACCGCGCGCGCCTTGTAGATTTACATCTTCCAGTAACGGACTGCGGATAGCAGCTTCAGCCGCTTCACGTGCACGATTCTCACCGGTAGCACGACCAGTACCCATCATTGCCATGCCCATTTCAGACATCACAGTTCTTACGTCAGCAAAGTCCACGTTGATCATACCCGGGCGAATAATCAGGTCTGCAATACCCTGAACAGCACCGAGCAATACGTTGTTTGCCGCTTTGAAAGCGTCCAGCAAACTGGTTGATTTTCCCAGTACTGACAACAATTTTTCGTTAGGAATTGTAATCAGTGAATCGACACGCTCGCCTAATTCTTTGATACCGGCATCAGCAATTACCATGCGCTTTTTACCTTCGAAAGGAAAAGGCTTGGTCACTACCGCAACGGTCAGGATGCCAAGATCGCGCGCGACTTCAGCAACAACTGGCGCTGCACCCGTACCGGTACCACCACCCATACCTGCAGCGATGAATACCATATCGGCACCGCGCAATACTTCTGCGATACGCTCGCGATCTTCCATCGCTGCTTGACGACCAATTTCCGGATTTGCACCAGCACCCAGACCTTTGGTCATTGAGTTACCGAGCTGCAATACGGTGCGAGCATCGATATCTTTTAATGCTTGTGAATCGGTGTTAGCGCAAATAAATTCTACGCCTTCGATTTTACTCGCGATCATGTGCTTGACCGCGTTACCGCCGCCACCGCCTACACCGATCACTTTAATTACTGCGTTTTGATGAATGCTATCAACTAATTCAAACATGGCCACACCCCTTTTGTTTCCCTTGACTCAATCTGTGAAATTTAATTTGGTTAGAAGTTGCTTTGGAATATTTTTTTGATCTTGCTAAAAATTGAACCTTGCGACTCTTTGGTCGTAGTCGATGAGCGACTACTGCCTTGTTGTTGCTTCATGGCGTAAATCAATAAACCTACACCAGTCGAATAAATCGGGTTATTTACTATGTCAGATAGACCGCGAATATTCTGTGGGGCACCGAGCCTAACTGGCATGTGAAAAATTTCTTCCGCCAACTCGATAACACCTTCCATTTTGGAAGTGCCACCGGTCAATACGATGCCCGCCGCAATTAAATCTTCGTAACCACTGCGACGAAGTTCAGCTTGGATCAAGGTAAACAATTCGTCGTAACGCGGCTCGACAACCTCTGCCAGTGCCTGACGGGATAAATCACGCGGTTGGCGATCACCGACACTTGGCACTTTTATGGTTTCATCCGGGCTGGTTAATTTCGCCAGCGCACAGGCATATTTAATTTTAATTTCTTCTGCGTTTGGAGTCGGAGTGCGCAGCGCCATGGCGATATCGTTAGTTACTTGATCGCCCGCAATCGGAATTACACCGGTATGGCGAATTGCGCCGTCTTTAAAAATAGCGATGTCCGTTGTACCGCCACCGATATCGACAACACACACCCCCAATTCTTTCTCATCATCGGTCAATACCGAATAACTCGAGGCCAGCTGTTCCAGAATGATGTCTTCTACTTCCAGACCACAGCGGCGAATACACTTTTCAATATTTTGTGCAGCATTGACCGCACAGGTAACCAAATGCACTTTCGCTTCCAAGCGAACGCCAGACATTCCCAACGGCTCTTTTACGCCATCCTGATCATCAATCAAAAATTCTTGCGGCAAAATGTGCAGGATTTTCTGATCCGCTGGAATCGCTACCGCTTGTGCAGCATCGATTACGCGCTCCAAATCCTGGGAAAACACTTCGCGATCGCGAATTGCCACAATACCGTGGGAGTTCAAACTGCGGATATGGCTGCCTGCAATACCGGCATAGACAGAATGAATCTGACAACCCGCCATCAACTCTGCTTCTTCAATTGCGCGCTGGATCGACAACACGGTCGATTCAATATTCACAACCACGCCTTTTTTCAAACCATTGGAACGGTGCGAACCTATTCCAACAATTTCCAACTGGCCTTCCGGGGTGATAGCACCAACAATAGCCACAACCTTGGATGTGCCTATATCCAGGCCTACAATCATTTTGTTGTCGCTAGCGTTTGCCATTCAATAAACCTCATTTGCCAGTTGTAAGCCAATCATGCAGTAACTGGCGAATTTCCAAATCAATTTAGCTGTGGTGCAGTTCGTGGAGCAGGAACCGGAACACTCGTTTTCGTTTGGCTCTTAATGTATTTTTTTGCCATTTCCGAGTCAGTTACCCAACGCACTGCCACTCCGTTGGTATACCTCACATCAATCGCTTTTACATCCATCCAAACATTACTTAAATGCGTGTCGTATACAGTAACAAATCTACGTATTTTTTCCATCACTTGATCGCGTCCAAGTGCGATTTCTACGTGATTTTTTATCGTTAATCGCCATGATTTTTTGTTATCGCACTTTAACGCAATAACTTCCAACCCACGCGAGCGCAAAATCTGGGATAAATCCTGATATTGCTGCAAAATTTCTGGCGCATCTGCTTCACTTCCTTGCAGCCAAGGCAAGCCCGAAAGCTTGCTCGCCTCTTCAACGCGAACAATTTCTCCGCGCTGATTTAGAAAACCATCACCCCATCGGGCAATAGGTTTTTGTTCAGTAATTTTGACCACCAACGTATCTGGCCAACGACGATTCAAGGTTACTTTTTCCACCCAGGGATCACCGAGCAATGCATTTTTCAGTTGCATCAGATCCAACTGCAAAAAATCACCATCAATTTCATTGCTGATCAGTTCGGTAGCGCGCTGTTTGGAAATTAAATTGAAGTCCCCCTCAACAACAACACTCTTAATGGGCCGCTCAAATACTTTTGCGACAGGACCACTTACCCAATAAGCACCAAACCCCAACGCAATCACAAAAACCACTGCGCCCAACTTGCGATTGACCCAGGAAAAATTCCATGATGACCAAAAATAACTTCCCGCTCGCTCTGTTTGTTTCCGCTCGCCACTACTTCTTCGTCCTTGCGGAGAAACTTTGGCATATCCACGCTCACGTTTTGCAGGTGCATCGGGGCGAGCGATAGGTAAATCCGGTGCAACATAACGCGATGAAGGACTTTCCAATAACACATCGCGGACAACACGCGTTTCGGCAGCAGGTTCTTTGCGACTATCGCGTGCCGATTCAGCAGCGCGATCACGTCGCGCCGATTTTGCAGCCTCGACATTTGCCCGCTCATTGCCGATCCTCGGCTCGATGCGATCTCCCTTCATATCACGCATGCTGATTACACATCATGTTTTACACTTTCACCGCGAGGCTAGCGCGCAAAATCGTGAGCACTAATTCTGTAAACGAAGATCCTATCGCTTCAGCCGCCATGGGAACCAAACTGTGTCCGGTCATTCCAGGTGCGGTATTCACTTCCAACAAGTAGAAATTTTGCTGCGCATCAGCCATTACATCCACACGCCCCCACCCACGACAACCAACAGCATTGAATGCGTTCAGCGCGAGGGTTTTCAATTCCTGCTCCTTCTCGGGAGATAAACCACATGGACAAAGATAGCGAGTATCGTCAGCAAGATATTTTGCGTTGAAGTCGTAGAACGTATGGTCAGTTTCCAATTTGATGGGAGGCAAGGCTTCGCCATCAAGAATTGCGATGGTGTATTCGCCACCCACAATTAATCGCTCAACCAAAACACTACCCTGATACTGCGCCGCCATTTGAAAAGCAGCTTCTAATTCAGCAGCATTACTGACGCGCGACATACCAATACTTGAGCCTTCATTCGCTGGTTTCACCATCGCCTCACCACCAAGGGTTTCGAGCACTTTGGCGAAATCAGAACCCTGGGTAAGCACTGCGAATTCCGGAGTAGGCAAACCTTGCTGCCCATTAATATCCACGCCGCGCCACAATTGTTTGGTGCGCAACTTATCCATCGCCAACGCGGAAGATGCAACATCGCTTCCGGTGTAAGGAATATTTAAAAATTCCAGCAATGCCTGCATGCGGCCATCTTCACCACCGGGTCCGTGCAAAATGAGAAAAGCACGATCAATATTTGCCGCTTGAATATCCGCAATAATGTTGTCGCCCACATCGATAGCGACATGATCAACACCTGCCTCTTCCAATGCCGCGATAACCGCAGCACCACTTTGCAGGGAAATTTCACGCTCAGCCGATAGACCACCGTAGAGCACACCCACGCGGCCCAATTGTTTTTTGAATGATTCACTGATCGGCAGTGTTACTGCTTGCATCACTTATTAACCTCTAACGCAATTGTCGTTTTGCTAATTCGGGGGACAAAACACCCACATTACCTGCGCCCTGCGTAATGACAATGTCACCCGCACGCACTATGTCTTTCACAATTGTTGGCACACCATCAACTGTCTCAACAAAAATTGGCTCGATCACACCGCGCGCACGAATGCTGCGGCAAAGATGGCGACTATCTGCACCGGGGATGGAATCCTCACCCGCGCTATACACTTCCAACATAATTAATGCATCGGCAGTTGAAAGCACCTCAACAAAATCTTCATACAGATCGCGGGTGCGGGTGTATCTGTGCGGTTGGTAAATCATGACCAAACGACGATCAGGCCAACCATCGCGCACCGCTTTGATAACCGCGGCAACTTCACGCGGGTGATGACCGTAATCATCCACCAACATGGCTTCGCCCTCACCTACCGGAAAGTTGCCATAAACCTGGAAGCGACGACCAACACCTTGGAAATTTTCCAAGCCGGATTGGATAGCTTCATCGCTAATACCTTCATCTGTCGCAACTGCGATTACCGCCGTTGCATTCAATACATTGTGGATACCGGGAATATTGATACGGATATGCAATGGTTTTTCATGACCCGGGCGAATCACATCAAACTCGGAATGCATTTTGTCTTGTTTGATATTGATCGCTCTGAAGTCACAATTTTCAGAAAATCCATAGGTCAAAATTGGACGTGCCACTTCCGGAATAATGTCGCGGATTACCGGATCTTCGCCACAGAGCACTGCCAATCCGTAGAACGGCAAGTTGTGCAAAAATTCGATAAAGGTTTTTTTCAATTTGGAAAAATCGCCACCATAGGTTTCCATATGGTCGGCATCGATATTGGTGACAATCGCGACCATCGGCTGCAAATGCAGGAAGGACGCATCACTTTCATCTGCTTCAGCAACCAAATAACGGCTTGCACCCAATTGCGCATTGGTGCCGGTACTATTTACCAAGCCGCCAATAATAAATGTTGGGTCTTGTTTTGCTGCAGCAAGAATGGAAGCCAACAAACTGGTGGTGGTGGTTTTTCCATGAGTACCCGCTACGGCAATACCGTGGCGATAACGCATCAGCTCGCCCAACATTTCCGCACGGCGGACAATTGGAATACGCAATTCACGCGCACCAATCATTTCCGGATTAGTTGCATGTACCGCACTGGAATTCACTACCACATCAGCGTTGCGCACATTTTCAGCGGAGTGACCAATAAAAACGGTTGCGCCTTTTGATACCAATCGCTCGGTTACGCTGGATTCTTTTATATCTGAACCAGAAATTTCATAACCCTGATTCAATAACACTTCAGCGATACCACTCATACCGGCACCGCCAATCCCAATAAAATGAATGCGGCGAATACGGCGCATTTCCGGAACACAATGACCAGTGGTATGACTACTTATAGATTGCTGCGTAGAATTACCCACGGGCTACCTCCTCACAAATATCAGCAACTTGTGCAGCAGCAAAAGGTTTGGCCAACTGCTGCGCTTTTTCCGCCATCGACATCAGATGATCGCGGTCAGCTAATTCGGTTAACAACAAAGCAGCTAATTTTGCTGCCGTTAAATCTCTTTGGACGAGCGCAATACCTGCGCCCACATCCGCTAAATTTTTTGCATTAAAGGTTTGGTGATCATCAATCGCGCTGGGCAACGGAATTAATACCGAAGCAACTCCGGCCATCATCAGCTCTGATACAGTCAATGCACCCGCACGACAAATCACTAAATCTGCCCATGCATAAGCCGCTGCCATATCATCAATAAACTCTGCGACTTTGGCATTGACCTGATGCTGCATATATAAAGCAGTGGTTGCCTCCGCATGATTTTTTCCAGTTTGATGCCAAACAGTTGGACGAGACCCCAGCGGCAACTCTGCCAAGGCTTGCGGAACCAGTTCATTGATTGCTTTTGCGCCCAAGCTTCCACCAACAACCAGAATTTGCAACGGCAGTTTTTGCTGCGCGCGCGTACCGTAACGAACCTGCACCGCATTAAGATTTTTAATTTGCTCACGCACCGGGTTGCCAACAACCAATTCACCAACGGCACCATCGAATGCACGAGGAAATGCAGCCAATACTTTATTAGCCACTTTTGCCAACAAACGATTAGTTGTACCGGCCACTGCATTTTGTTCATGAACCACAAGTGGTTTACCTGATAATTTTGCAGCTAAACCACCAGGGCCAGATGCAAAACCACCAAACCCTAACACCACATCAGGTTTCACCTGGCGAATAACACTCAACGCTTGTAGTAACGCATACACAATTAAAAACGGCGCCTTTACTAAACCAGTAATACCGCGACCGCGAACACCTTCTACTTTAATAAGGTGTAATTGAATATTTGCTGAAGGCACCAAGCGATTTTCGATACCGCGCGCAGTTCCCAGCCAATTCACTGTTGCTCCGCGCGCGCGCAACTCATCAGCTACAGCAAGCGCAGGAAACACATGTCCGCCAGTACCACCAGCCATAATTAATACGGAAAGTTGTTTAGTGGTGGTCGCATTCATGCGGTCGCCTCCAATAAACTTCTGCGCTGTGGTTTGGCAACTTCAGGCACTGTCGGCGTAAAACCGGCAAGCTCCCATTGCACACGCATCACAAATGCCATGAGCACGCAGCACATCAACAAACTACTGCCGCCGTAACTGATGAAGGGTAGAGTCAAACCTTTAGTGGGCAACAATCCGGAAGACACGCCCATATTGATGAAGACCTGGAATGAAAACAGGATTGCAATACCGAAGGTCGCCAATGCAGCAAACATTTTTCCTGCTGCAAGATTTTGTTTGGCAACATTAAAAATTCGCAGGATCAATGCAGCAAATAAACCTAACAATACAATTGCACCAATCAAACCAAACTCTTCCGCTATAATGGCGAAAATAAAATCGGTATGTGCCTCAGGCAAGAAAAATAGCTTTTGCAAACTATTACCAAGACCCAAACCAAACCACTCACCACGCCCAAATCCAATTAATGACTGGGTTAATTGATAGCCGGTGTTAAATTGATCGGCCCATGGATCAAGGAAGGTGATCAATCGCTGCATACGATAAGGCGAGAGAATTGCTACTGATGCCAACCCACCCACGCCAATAATAATCAGCAAGAAAAAGTGCAACATGCGTACGCCAGCGATAAACATCATTGCAAATACGGTAGCGCTAAGTACAACTGAACTGCCAAAATCAGGCTCAAGCAAAAGCAGACCAACAAACACACCGACAACCAGTAAAG
>Ga0247822_10001399_pt1 | contig 14752 bp, 13 predicted proteins | sample 13C_Cellulose_Da_FD_192423 | JGI IMG/M metagenome (GOLD analysis project Ga0247822, IMG submission 192423) | Soil microbial communities from agricultural site in Penn Yan, New York, United States - 13C_Cellulose_Day30 | ecosystem: Environmental > Terrestrial > Soil > Agricultural land | place...
GGTTGGCGCCGGCGACCCGGCCGCGATCGATCCGCTGCGGCCGCTGTTCGACGCCGTCGGGAGCCGCACGCTGGTCGTCGGGGCCATCCCCGCCGGCGCCAACCTGATCAAGATCGCGTGCAACGCGATGATCGCCACGGTCATCGAGGGCCTGGCCGAGACCTACGCGCTGGTCGCCAAGTCGGAGCTCGTCGATCCCGGCGCCTACGTCGACGTGCTGCTGTCGACCGTGCTGGCCACGCCGATCTACCGGCCGTACGGCGAGCACGTCCGCGACGGCGACTTCACGCCCGGGTTCCGCATGCCGCTCGGCCTCAAGGACATCGAGCTCCTGCTCGGCGCCGGCGAGGACCACCGGGTGCCGCTCCCGCTGGCCAGCTTGCTGCGTGATCACATGCTGGTGGCGATCGCCGGCGGCCTCGGCGACCTCGACTGGGCCGCGCTGGCGCTGGTCGCCCAGGCCGAGGCGGGCCTGCCCGCGCGCTGACCCCTGGCCTCCCAGGCGACCACCGGTCGCCGGCTGGTTACCAGTTGGTTACGAAGATCTTTGCTTTCCGGCGATTAGCAAGCGACCACATTGCCTGGTGGAGTTGCTATGGATGCGGCGATGCAGCTCTTTCCCACCGCGGCTGTCGGTCGCGCCACCGAGGCGACCCGGCGCCTCGGGATCACCCACCCCATCGTGCAGGGGCCGTTCGGAGGCGGGCTGTCGACCACCCGTCTCGCCGCCACCGTGTCGAGCCTGGGTGGGCTCGGCTCGTTCGGCGCCCACATGCTGGCGCCCCAAGAGATCGTCCACATCACCGCCGAGCTGCGCGCCCTCACCGACCGCCCGTTCGCGATCAACCTGTGGGTGTCTGATCACGACCCCGGCGGCCTGGCGCTATCGCCCGAGGACTTCGAGCGCGCCTGGCAGCTCTTCGCCCCGTACTTCGCCGAGCTCGGCGTCGACCGCCCGGCGCCGCCCGCCCGTTACGGCCCGCGCTTCGGCGAGCAGATCGACGCGCTGCTCGAGGCCGCACCGCCGGTGTTCAGCTTCGTCTTCGGCGTGCCGCCGCCGGCCGTGCTGGCAGCCTGTCGCCGGCGCGGGATCGTCACCATCGGCGCCGCCACCACCGTGGCCGAGGCGCTCGCGCTCGACGACGCCGGCGTCGACGCCATCGTCGCCAGCGGCTTCGAGGCCGGCGGCCACCGCCCGTCGTTCCTCGCCCGCGCCGAGGACTCGCTGATGGGCACGCTCGCCCTGGTCCCGCTGGTCGCCGATCGCGTTCGCGCACCGGTCATCGCCGCCGGCGGCATCGGCGACGCCCGCGCCGTCCACGCCGTGCTCGCGCTCGGCGCCGGCGCGGCCCAGCTCGGCACCGCGTTCCTCGCCTGCGAGGAGTCGGGCGCCACCGCCGCCCATCGCGCGGCCCTGTTCGGCGAGCGCGCCCACGCGACCACCCTCACCCGGGCCTACACCGGCCGGCTGGCGCGCGGCGTGACCAACCGCCTGGCCCGCGAGCTGACCGCGCGCGCCGCCGAGCTGCCGCCATACCCGATCACCAGCTGGTTCCTGGCCCGGCTCAAGCCGGCCGCGATCGCCGCCGGCAACACCGAGCTGCTCTCGCTGTGGAGCAGCCAGATCGCCCCCAACCTCCGTCACCGCTCGGCGCCCGCCCTGATGGCGGCGCTGCTCGATCCACCTGCTCCCTGACGGCGCGCCGGCGCGCCCCGAACACCGTCACGCTCCTACGCCGCGTGCGTCGCCGCCGCCGCCGGCAAGGCGGCCGCGAGCAGATCGGCCCACGCCCGCAGGTACGCGACCACGTCCTCGCGCTGGTTGCGCCGCAGCCAGCGCTTGCCGCCGGGCAGGGCGGCGAGCACGGCCTCGTCGCTCAGCTTCTCGAGGTGGGCGAGGTCGTCGGTGGTCAGCCCGAGCTCGCACAGGCGGCCGATCACGTGATCGATCGGCAGGCCGCTGGTCGGGCAGTAGTCGTTGGCAAGGTCCTCCCAGTCGCCCTGGCGCTCGAAGGCGCGCTCGGTCGCCCAGCGGTGGATCGCCGCCGGATCGATGCGGCAGACGGTCTGGACCAGGTGGCCGCAGTTGCACTGGCCGAGGTGACCCCACTGGTAGGTCGCGCCGGCGTCGAGGCGCGCGGCGGTGGTCCGCAGGGCGTCGATGAGGGCGAGCGATGGATAGGCCATGATTATCAAGTAGAGCACCAATCCCGATTGGCGGCCGGCGGAGATCCGCGCCACCTTGCGCCCATGAACCCGACCAAGCACGACCTCCCCGAGGCCACCCGCGCGAAGGTGGTCGACATGCTCAACGTGGCGCTGGCGACGGCGATCGACCTGACCCTCGCCACCAAGCAGGCGCACTGGACGGTCAAGGGCCCGCACTTCTTCTCGCTCCACGGGCTGTTCGATCAGGTCTACACCGCGGCCGCCGACTGGAGCGACGAGCTGGCCGAGCGCGCCGTGCAGCTCGGTGGTCAGCCCGACGGCACCCTGGCGACGGTGACCACCCGCACCCGGCTGTCGGGCTACCCGGCGGCGATCACCGCCGGGCGCGAGCACGTCCTCGCCGTCGCCGAGCGCCTGGCCGCGTTCGCCGCCCAGACCCGCGCCGGCATCGACGCCGCCAGCGACGCCGGCGACGAGGTCACCTCGGATCTCTTCAACGAGATCACCGCCGGGGTCGACAAGCAGCTGTGGATGGTCGAGGCCCACCTGCACGGCTGAGCCCACACCGGCGGCGCATGTGCGATACTGCGCGCCGCATGACCAGCAGCAGTATTCCTGTCGTCGACCTGCGCGACTGGCACGAGGGTGGCGCGGCCCGCGAGCGCTTCGTCCACGGCGTCGGCGAGTCGCTCGCCGAGATCGGCTTCTTCGCGCTCGCCCACCACGGCGTGCCCGAGCCGCTCAGCCACGCCGCCTACGACGTCGCGCGCCGGTTCTTCGGCCTGCCGCTGGACGACAAGCGCCGCTATCACGTCCCGGTCGCCAAGGGCCAGCGCGGCTTCACCGGGTTCGGCACCGAGCGCGCCAAGGACTCGCAGACCCCCGACCTCAAGGAGTTCTGGCAGGTCGGCCGCGTCGACGTCCCCGACGATCACCCGGTCCACGGTCCGTACGGCCCCAACGTGTGGCCCGACGACGTGGTCGCCGACTTCCGCCCGGTGATGTCGCAGCTCTACCAGGCCCTCGACGGACTGGGCGCGATCTGCCTCGAGGCGTGCGCGCGCTACCTCGGCGAGGCGCCCGACACCTTCTCGAGCATGGTCACCGAGAGCGACACCATCGTCCGGGTCATCTACTACCCGCCGACCATCGGGGCGCCGCCCGGCGCGGTCCGCTCGGCCGCCCACGAGGACATCAACCTGATCACGCTGCTGTCGGGCGCGACCTCCGAGGGCCTCGAGCTGCTCCGCCGCGACGGCACCTGGATGCCGGTCCACGTCTCGTTCGATCACATCGTCGTCGACTCGGGCGACATGCTGCAGAACCTGACCAACGGCCTGTACAAGAGCACGACCCACCGGGTGGTGAACCCGCGCGACGCGTCGACCGATCGCTACTCGATGCCGTGCTTCATCCATCCTCGGAAGGAGGTCGATCTGACCCCGATGCCGAGCGCGGTCGCCCGCACCGGCGGCACCGCGGAGTACCCGGGGCTGACCGCCGGGGCGTACCTCGAGAAGCGGCTGCGCGAGATCGGCCTGGGCTGAGCCGCTCGAGCATCGCGAGGACGCGTGCGCAGCTGACGAGAGACCCCGGACACGCAGAGCATTTTCGAGCGCTCGCCTGCGGCGGCACCGCGAAGTACCCGGGGCTGACCGCCGGGGCGTACCTCGAGAAGCGGCTGCGCGCGATCGGCCTGGGCCGACGGGCTCGTCACCCTACGACCACGTTGAGAGCGCTACCTCGCGAGCCGGCGCAGGTAGACGCGCGTCTTGCCCATGTTGCTGGCGGCGATCGGCCGCGGCAGCGCGCCGTGCGCGACCACGCCGGTGAAGGTCTGGGCCAGGTAGGCGCCGAGCGCGGCCGGCGAGGTCCGCCAGCCCTGCTGGACCTCGACCTCCTCGAGGGCCTCGGCGAAGTCGCCGGCGGCGTCGTGGCGATCTTCGGGGTCGTAGCGCAGCGCCCGATCGATCACCGCGGTCAGCGCCTCGGGCACGTCCGAGCGCGGCGCGGTGCGCGACGGCGACGAGCCGCGCCAGCGCGGCCAGCCGGCGCCGGCCGCCGGCGGCGCGCCGGTGATCAGCTCGTGCAGCACCGCCGCCAGGGTGTAGACGTCGCCGCGGCGATCGACGCGCTGGCCCATGGCCGCCTCGGGCGACGCGCAGCCGACGTCGAGCTGGGGCAGCGGCGTGGGGTGGGCGCGCTCGGTGACCTCCCAGGTCGCGCAGCCGAAGTCGATGATCTTCACGTGGCCGCCGGCCGCGATCATGAGGTTCTCGGGCGACAGGTTGCGGTGGATCAGCCCGGCCGTGTGCAGCGCGTGCGCGCCCGACGCGGCGTCGCGGACGATCGCGACCGCGACGTCGACGGCGATCGCCCGCCGGCGCAGCGCCAGCGTGGCGGCCAGCGCGCGCACGGTCCAGCCGCGCACCAGCTCCATCACCAGGTAGTAGCGGTCGTCCTCCTCGACCAGGCCGTGGGCCTGGACGATGTTGGGGTGATAGACCGCGGCGGCGGCGCGCGCCTCGTGGAGGAACTGCGGCAGGTGACTCGCCGACCGGGCGATCGAGGTGCGCAGCGCCTTCACCGCCACCGGCTGCGCGTAGCCGCCGGGGCCTTCACCGACGGCCGCGTAGACGTCGGCGGTGGTGCGCTGGGCGAGCAGCTCGGTGATCCGGTACGAGCCGATGCGTTCGATGCGGTCCATGGGGGGCCTCGCGGTTCGGCACACCGCAAGCGTCGAAAATGCAATGGCTAAGCCATCTTGCGACGTCATGATCTCGCTGAGTTGGGCTCCGTGTGCGGAGGCGACCCACCCCGCAGCGGGGAGGAAGAACCCAGGTCTCGACCTGGGAAAAAGTGCGCACTCGGGGTCGCGCCCGGACGCTCGCTGTGAGCCCGCCTGCGCGCGTCGGCACCGCCGCTGCGGTAGTGTGCGCCGATGCGGATGCCCTTGCGGATCCTGGTCGCGCTCGCGCTGGTCGCCGCGCTCGCCACGCCCGTCGCCGCCAACGGCCGCTCGCCGGCCAGCATCAAGGTCGTGTTCCGGCCGGGCAGCACGTCCGAGATCCTGGTCGGCACCACGTTCGGCATGCTGAAGACCACCGACGACGGCGCGACCTGGCGCTGGCTGTGCGACTCGGTGGTCGGGATCATGGGCACCTACGATCCCGACTACGAGATGACGTCGACCGGGCTGATGCTGGCGACCTCGTACGACGGCGTCTACACCAGCCGCGACGGCTGCACGTGGACCAAGCCGGACGGGCCGCTCGGCACCGGCACCACCTCGTCGATCGCGGTCGCGTCGAACGGCTGGATCTACGTCGCGCTGTCGGATCCGGTCGCCGGCTACAAGATCTTCAAGAGCACCGACGACGGCGCCAGCTTCCAGGAGGTGCCGGGCACGCTGCCGGCGAGCGACTGGTGGAACTCGATCGAGGTCGCCCCCAGCGATCCCGACCGGATCTACCTGACCGGGTTTCGCTTCAACGGCCAGGACCCGCGCTCGCGCATCCTGATCCGCAGCACCGACGGCGGCCAGTCGTGGGAGGAGCTGCCGACCACCGCGTTCGTCGGCACCAACAACTCCGACCTGATGATCGCCGCGATCCACCCGACCGATCCCGACACCGTGTTCGTGCGCATGACCCTGACCGGCACGACGCTACAGGAGAAGATCTACCGCACCACCACCGGCGGCGCCGCGCTGCCGGCCGGGCCGACCTGGACCGAGGTGCTCCAGGCCGGCGACTACCTGGCCCAGGTCGCGATCCGCGACAACGGCGACGTCTACGTGCCGTCGATGATGCTGCAGAAGCTCCACAAGTCGGTCGACGGCGGCGCGACGTTCGCCGAGGTCCCCGGCGTCACCTACCAGAGCGCGTGCGTCGCCGAGCGCCGCGCGGACGATCGGTTGTTCCTGTGCGCCAACAACCAGATCGGCAGCGAGCCGTTGACCTACCTGGCCAGCTCGACCACCGGCGCGGCCGGGTCGTGGACGTCGCGGCTGCGCTTCGTCGACGTCGTGGGTCCGCTGCGCTGCGCGGCCGGGACCATCCAGCACGACGACTGCGAGGCGAACCTGTGGTGCGGGCAACGCGAGCAGCTCGGCGCGACCAGCACCGAGATCGACTGCGCGCCGCCGGTCGAGGGCGACGACACGGCGCCGCAGCCGCCGCCCAAGAGCTGCTGCGGGATCGGCGGCGCGCCCGGGCTGGAGTCGGCGTCGGCGCTGGTCGTCCTGGTCTTCCGGCCGTGGCGCCGCCGGCGCCGTCGCGATCGCGCCGCGCGCGCGTGACCGATCCCGGGATGGTGGTACGCTAACCCTCGTTCAATAACCGAGGAGCGTCGCATGCAGGCCCTGTCCCGGCTCGACCGCGTCGCGTATCGCGCCCAGCAGCTGTCCTTCCTCCTCAACGCGACCGTGCTGCAGGAGACCGCGCGGTTCCTGTCGCGGTCGCCGCGGCCCAAGCTGTCGTCGGCGGTGATGACCGCGCTGCGCCACCGCCTGGACGCGCTGTTCGACCGCGACCTCGCCAACGTGCGCGCCGATCTGTACCCCAAGGAGCTGCTGTTCCAGATCCCGACCCGCGACTACGCGCGCGCGTTCCCGCGCCTGGTTTTCGACACCCCGCGCATCGTGCGGCGCCGGAAGCGCGGCGAGTACAAGGACATCCCGCCGGTCGACAAGGGCCGGTTCCCGGCCTACTACCGCCGCACCTTCCACTGGCAGACCGACGGCTACTTCAGCGAGCACTCGGCCGAGGTCTACGATCTCGGCGTCGAGCTGCTGTTCCGCGGCACCGCCGACGTCATGCGCCGGCAGGTGATCCCGCCGGTGACCCGCTTCCTGCGCGACGCCGCGCTGCCGCCGGGGCGGGTCCGCCTGCTCGACGTCGCCTGCGGCACCGGGCGCACCCTGCGCCAGCTCGCCACCGCGCACCCGGACCTGCGCTACCACGGCGTCGACCTGTCGCCGTACTACGTGATGGCGGCGCGCCGCCTGCTCGCCGACGTGCCCGAGGTGTCGCTGGCCGTCGAGAACGGCGAGGCGCTGCCGTACGCCGACGGCGCGTTCGACGTGGTGACCAGCGTGTACCTGTTCCACGAGCTGCCGCGCAACGCGCGCCGCAACGTGGTCGCCGAGATGTGGCGCGTGCTGCGCCCGGGGGGCCTGCTGGTGATCGAGGACTCGTGCCAGCCGGCCGACAGCCCCGAGCTGGCCGGCGTGCTCGCCAACTTCCCGGTCGAGTTCCACGAGCCGTTCTATCAGGACTACCTCGGCGACGATCTCGCCGCGATCGTGCGCGAGCACGGCTTCACCGTCGACTCGGTCGAGCCGCACCTGGTCGCCAAGGTGGTCGTCGCGCGCAAGCCGGCCTGAGCCGATCGGCGACGACGCCGATCGCGCGGCCCGGGGACGATTCGCACGAGGAGTCCTCGTGTGCATGCGGCGCACGCTCGCCTTGGCGGGCGGCTTGCACCGGTTTCGGGCGTCGTTTCACAGGAGGACGAACGTGCAACGTACCTGGAGAACTCGTTGTGTGCTGGGGATTGCGTTCGCGACCATGGCCGCGACCGGGGTCGCCTTCGCTCAGCAGCAGATGCCCCAGCAGCCGGGCCAGCAGCAGCCGCCGTCGGGCCAGCAGCCGTCCGAGCAGGCGCCGCAGGGCCAGCAGCTCATGGCCGAACGGATGAGCGCCACCGCGACGGTGGTGAAGGTCGACACCAAGGAGCGCAGGCTGACGCTCAAGGATGAGCGAGGGACCGAGTTCAGGGTCCACGTGCCGGAGCAGGTGTCGCGCTTCGAGGCGATCAAGAAGGGCGACAAGATCCGCGTCGACTACTACGAGGCGCTGGCGCTCGCGATCAAGAAGCCCGAGGAGGGCAAGGCGCCGAGCGCCGGTGAGATGCAGATGGCCGAGCGCACGCCCGGTCCGCTGCCGGGCGGCATGGTCGCCCGCAAGCTGACCGGGACGGCCGAGGTGGTGAAGGTCGACGCCGAGAACAACCGGATCACCCTCAAGGGTCCGAAAGGCGAGGCCGACACGATCGACGTGACCGACCCGGCCATGCAGCAACAGCTGAGCCGGCTCAAGAAGGGCGACCGCATCCAGGTCAGCTACACCGAGGCGGTCGCGATCGACGTCATGCCGCAGCAGAAGCAAGAGAAGCCCGAGAAGCAGCGGTAGCGCGCTCGAGCGTGCACCGATCGCGCACCGTCAGGGCTGCGCCGCCTCGGCGAGCAGCTCGGCGCGATCGGTGCGCTCGAACGGCAGCTCGGCGCGCGGCGTGCGCGGCGGGCGGCCGCGCCGGCGCGGTGCGACCGGTGTGGCGAGCGATCCGACCGTGCGCTGCGCCGCCGCGGCGACGGTCGCGTCGAGCTTGCGCGCGAGCTCGACCTGATCGGGGTGGGCCTCGGCGTAGATGCGCGCGTAGGCCAGGCCGCGCGCGGCCAGCTGCGCCAGCGCCGCCGTGCGCTGGGCGAGCGCGCTCTCGGCGAGGGCGAGCGCATCGCGAGCGCGCGCGACCTCGCGGGCGCGCGTGCTCAGCACCTCGACCTCGCGCTGGAGGACGGCGGCGTCGACGTCGGGGAACGACACCTTGGCCAGCTCGCCGGTGAAGAGCTCGACGACGACGCGAAGCTCGGCGGGGACGGGATCGGGCTCGAGCTCGCGAGACGTTGACGTTGTGGTCGCTGTGGTCATTGAACATCTGTTCAGTACATGAGGCCCGGCGAGCGGTCAAGTTCTCGATCGAGCCTCACCATCACGTCGCGAGCTCGATCGTCGCGGGCGCGGTGAAGCAGCACACGATCGAACGGCGCTCGGTGATGCAGCACCTCTGTCGCGCGATCGACTGACGCCGACTCGCAGTGCGTGCGGGTGCGAGCGCAACGAAACGCCGCGTGCGCGCCACAAACGGCTCCTTGTGGCGAACGCGCGAGGGCGCGTACCATCCGGCGCCATGAAGAAGGTGAGGGTGATGCTCCCGCTGTTGCTGCTCGCTGCCGCCACGGGGTGTCTCGACGCCGCGAGCGGCGACCCTGGGTCGGGCGAGCGCGTCGCTGCGCGCGCCGCGCAGACCGGCCCCAACGCCGGCGCCGTGCGCGCACCCGTGATGAGCGCCGAGGCCGACGGCAACGGCCTCGAGATCATCAGCGCCGTCGTCGACGCCGCGGCGGCGAGCCCGACGCTGATCATCAACGGCTCGGGCTTCGGGTTGACGCCGCAGGTGTACCTCAGCGACGCCAGCGGCAACTGGATCGCGCTGACCGTGCTGTCGTCGGACGGCAACCAGATCATCGCCGAGCTGCCCGGCGTCGAGGCGGCGTCGCTGCGGCTGCTCGTCCGCAACGGCGCCATCCGCTTCGACATGCTCGACGTCACCTTCGGCGGCGGCGTGCCCGGCCCGCAGGGACCGCAGGGCGACGTCGGTCCGCAGGGCCCTGCCGGTCCCGCTGGCCCGGCTGGCCCCGCCGGTCCGGCGGGCGCGCTCGGTCCCGTCGGTCCGCAGGGTCCGCAAGGGTTGATGGGTGATGTCGGCCCGGCGGGTCCCGCCGGTCCGCCCGGCGCGCAAGGTCCGCAAGGCGAGCCCGGTCCTGCCGGTCCCGCCGGTCCCGCCGGTCCGCAGGGCGAGCAAGGTCCGCAGGGCCTGATCGGGTTGATGGGCGAGATGGGCCCGCCCGGTCCGCAGGGTCCCCAAGGCGAGATCGGTCCTGCCGGTCCGGCGGGACCGCAAGGCGAGCAGGGCCCGCAGGGTCTGCGCGGCTTGATGGGCGAGATGGGCCCGCCCGGTCCGCAGGGACCGCAAGGCGAGACCGGACCTGCGGGGCCCGCGGGTCCCGTCGGTGCAACCGGCCCGCAGGGTCCGCAAGGCGAAGTCGGCCCCGCCGGCCCGCCCGGTCCGCAGGGCGAGATCGGTCCTGCCGGCCCCGCCGGTCCGCAGGGCGAGATCGGTCCTGCCGGCCCCGCCGGTCCGCAGGGCGAGCAAGGCCCGCGAGGTCTGATCGGCCTGATGGGCGAGATGGGCCCGCCCGGTCCGCAGGGACCGCAAGGCGAGGTTGGCCCTGCCGGTCCGCCGGGACCGCAAGGCGAGCAGGGGCCGCAGGGTCTGCGCGGCTTGATGGGCGAGATGGGCCCGCCCGGCCCGCAAGGTCCGCAAGGCGAGACCGGACCTGCGGGTCCCGCGGGTCCCGCGGGTGCAACTGGCCCGCAGGGTCCGCAAGGTGAAGTCGGCCCCGCCGGCCCCGCCGGTCCGCAGGGCGAGATCGGTCCTGCCGGCCCCGCCGGTCCGCAGGGCGAGATCGGTCCTGCCGGCCCGCCCGGTCCGCAGGGCGAGCAAGGTCCGCAAGGTCTGATCGGCCTGATGGGCGAGATGGGCCCGCCCGGTCCGCAGGGACCGCAAGGCGAGATCGGTCCTGCCGGTCCGCCGGGACCGCAAGGCGAGCAAGGCCCGCAGGGTCTGCGCGGCTTGATGGGCGAGATGGGCCCGCCCGGCCCGCAGGGCCCACAAGGCGAGACCGGTCCCGCGGGTCCGGTCGGCGCGACTGGCCCGCAGGGTCCGCAGGGCGACGTCGGTCCAATGGGACCGATCGGCCCCGCCGGTCCGCAGGGAGAGCGCGGGCCGCAGGGTGAGGTCGGCCCGGCGGGACCCGAGGGGCCGCAGGGCCTGCAAGGCCCGCCCGGTCCGCAGGGCGCGCTCGGCGAGATCGGCCCGACGGGACCGCAGGGCCCCGCGGGACCGCAGGGCCCCGTCGGTCCGCAGGGCGCCCTCGGCGAGGTTGGCCCGAGCGGCCCGCAAGGACCTCAAGGCGACACCGGTCCGCAGGGCCCCGCGGGTCCGCAAGGCCCGGCCGGTCCACAAGGCCCGGCGGGTCCCGCGGGCATGTCGGGCCTCACCATCAGAAGCCTCCGGGTCTCGCTCAGCGCCAACACCCCCCCACTGAGCCGCCGCAATTACGAGGTGGCGTGCCTCGACACCACCCAGAGGGCGATCGGCGGAGGGGCGAACCCGAACCCGCCCGACGTCGTCGGCACCGGCGGCGCCCTCGTTGGCTCGTGGCCCCACCCGACTCCTCACATCTGGAACGTGGTGCTGGAGAACCGCACCACGACCAGCCAGCAGTTCGACGTGTACGTCGTCTGCGTGAACGCCAACTGATCGGGGACACGTTCCTGGATCGCAACCCAGCGGTATCCGACAGCTTTCAGGGCATACCGCGACGAATTCTCGGCGACGCTGCGGCCGGTGGCGACGCACGGGTTGCCCGCGCCGCCGCAGTCGGTGTCGTCGCGGCAGGTCGCCACCACGAGCGCACTCCTGGCGGGCAAGGCCAAGGACCTCCCGACGGCGGCGGCGTCGCGCTCAGCGGCCGGTTCTGATGCGCTACGCCTGCTGGTAGCGCGCCAGATCGCTCGCGATCAGATCGATCGCGCCGTCCCAGAAGGTGCGGTCGCGCAGGTCGATGCCGAGGGTGTCCTTGGCGACGTCCTCGGCGCCGGCGGAGCCGGTGGCGCGGAGGAGGGCCTCGTAGCGTGGCAGGAAGCTGGCGCCCTCGGCGCGGAAGCGGGCGACGATGCCGCGGGAGAACAGGTACCCGAAGGTGTAGGGGAAGTTGTAGAAGCTGACGTCGGTGATGTAGAAGTGCAGCTTCGACGCCCAGAACCACGGGTCGAGCTGGTCGGCGGCGAGGGCGTCGCCGTAGTTGGCGCGCTGGGCGTCGAGCATGAGGGCGACGAAGCGATCGACCGACAGCTCGCCGGCCGCGCGCTCCTCGTAGACCTTGTGCTCGAAGTCGAAGCGCATGGGGATGTTGAGCAGGAACACCGCGGCGTCGGACAGGCGGGTGTCGAGGATGGTCAGGCGATCGGCGGCGCTGGTGTCGGGTGACGCCAGGGTCGCGTCGAGCACGACCTCCTCGGCGAAGGTCGACGCGGTCTCGGCCAGGGTCATCGGGTAGCTGCGCGCCCACAGGCGGAGGTCGCGCATGACCCAGTTGTGGAAGGCGTGGCCGAGCTCGTGAGCCAGGGTCTGCACGTCGCCGAGGGCGCCGTGGTAGGTCATGAACACGCGCGACTCGCCGAGCAGGGGCGAGCTGGTGCAGAAGCCACCGGGGCGCTTGCCGGCGCGCGGGCTCCAGTCGATCCACCGCCGGGTGAACGCGCGCTCGGCGAGGTCGCGCAGCGCGGGATAGGCCGCGCCGAAGGCGTCGCGGACGCGGCGGGTGCCGTCGTCCCACGACACGCGCGCCGCGTCGGGTCGGGGCAGCGGCGCGCCGAGATCCTGGAAGCCGAGCCGGGGCAGGCCGAGCCGCTGCGCCTTCTCGCGCAGGTAGCGGCGGGCGACGTCCTGGCGGGCGCGGACCGCGCCCAGCATGGCGTCGAGGGTGGCGCGCTCGATGCCGGCGTCGAACAGCGCCGGATCGAGGAAGTGGCCGACGCCGCGCCGCTTGTACAGCGTCAGCCGGGTGCCGCTGATCGCGTTGAGACAGGCGGCGGTGACGTCGGCGACGCCCTTCCACGCCGCGCCGCTGCCGGCGAGCGCGGCCTTGCGGACGGCGGGGTCGGCGTCATCGAGCAGGGTGCGGGTCATCGCCACCGGATGCTCGACCGGGGCGCGGCCAGGGACGGCGAGGGAGAACCGCAGCGTCCCCGACAGCTGATCGTAGAGGCGGCCCCACGCCCGCAGCGCGGTCGGCGCCAGGTCGGCGGCCAGGCCCTCGAGCGCCGGCTCCATCGACCACGCCGCGCGCTGGCGGATGCGGTCGAGGTAGTAGCCGGCGCCGGCGAGGCGGGCGTCGCCGAGCAGGGCGGTGAACGCGGCCGCCGGCGCGGCGGCGAACGCGGCGCGCACCGCCACCAGCGTCTTGTCGAGATCGACGCGGACCGGATCGAGTCCGGACAAGGCGCCGGCGGCGGCCTGATCGGCGGCGTCGGCCGACGTCCGGCACGACAGGTACGCGGTCACGTGGCGCAGGCGAGCGCCGAGATCCTCGAGGTCGACCAGCAGCGCGGCCCAGCCGTCGCGATCGGCGGCGACCGGGGCCAGCGCCTCGGCGCGGGCGCGCAGCGCGGCCGCGTCGCGGTCGAGCTGGGCGCGGAACGTCGCGAAGTCGGGCGCGACGACGTCGGTGAAGAACGGCGTGAGATCCCAGTCGGCGAGGGTCGGGGCGGCGGACATGGCGCCCGAACTCTACCCCCGATCGCGCGCTCAGCCCGGGGTCTCGCGCCGCTCGAGGTAGGCGCGGCCGCGCTCCATCAGGGCGCGGAAGCCGGCGACGTCGCCGGCGCGCACCACCGAGCGCAGGCGCTCGACCGCGAGCAGCAGCGCCGACAGCGACTCGGTGCCGTAGTCGTTGAGGTGCTGGATCTCGAAGTAGAGATCGGGGTTCTCGGCGGCGACCTTGCCGGCGACCTTGAGCTGGGCGTCGAAGGTCGTCGACGACAGCGTGGCCAGCCGCGGCGCGGCCTCGCCGCTCTCGGCCAGGGCGGTGAAGAACGCGATGTTGAGGGCGTGCGACAGGCCGAGCACGTAGGCGATCAGGCGGTCGTGGCTCTCGAGGTCCATCTCGACCAGGGTCGCCATCGTCGACGCGAACAGGTCGCGCGCGGCCCGGGTCGCCTCGGCGACGCCGACGTCGACGAAGATCACGTGGCGGCCGCTGAGCAGCTCGGTGTCGGGGCCGAACATCGGGTGGACCGAGGTGACCCGGCCGCCGGCGGCGCGCAGGGCGTGCAGGCCGTCGCGCAGCGGGCTCTTGAGCGAGCCGACGTCGAACACCACCCCGCGCGGCGGCGACGCGGCCAGCTCGTGCAGGATGCGGTTGGTCACCGGCATCGGCGCCGCCACCACGATCAGCTCGTGATCGAGCGGCAGCGTCCGCCAGTCGGACACCGACGGGAAGCCCTCGACGGCGCCGCCGGGGTCGGCGACCTCGACGGCGAAGCCCTGGGCGGCGAGGAAGCGCACGAACCAGCGCCCCATGCGGCCGGCGCCGCCGATCACCAGCACCCGCCGCCCGCCGCCGGCGCCCTGGGCGGCGACCCGATCGCGCTCCTGCACGGTCAGCGACTCGCGGATCAGCGCGAGCACCAGCTCCTCGCCGAGCGCGGGGGCCAGCCCGAGCTGGGCCGCGCTGGCGCGGGCGCGCTCGAGCACCTCGCGCTCCTGACGGAAGTCGCGCACCGGCACGCCGGCGTCGCGCTTGAGCCGGCCGATCTCCTGCGCCACCTGCTGGCGGCGCGCGGCCAGCGCCAGGAGCTCCTTGTCGATCGCGCCCAGCTCGGCTCGCAGCTCGTCGAGAGATGGCATGGGCGCATCCTAGCCCGGATCATTCACGACGCTGGCGGCTGCTGGCCGCATCTCGTCGGGAGCATTGGTCCTTCGACAAGCTCAGGATGCGCGGAACATTCTCGAAGTGTTCCTCGGCGGGTTCCAACCGCGCCTGCGGTGCTTCTCCGGGCGTGCGCCCAAGCCTTCTCGACGATCTGCGGTCCTCGCTCGCCATCGTCATGAATGATCCGGGCTAGCCGAGAAGCGCGCGCCCGCCCGTACCGGGGGTCAGGGTCGGGCGAAGGTC
>Ga0247822_10001400_pt1 | contig 14750 bp, 10 predicted proteins | sample 13C_Cellulose_Da_FD_192423 | JGI IMG/M metagenome (GOLD analysis project Ga0247822, IMG submission 192423) | Soil microbial communities from agricultural site in Penn Yan, New York, United States - 13C_Cellulose_Day30 | ecosystem: Environmental > Terrestrial > Soil > Agricultural land | place...
GGCTGGCTCGCCGTCACCCGCTTCCCCAGGGGCATCCCACCCAGCATCGAGGTTCGCGTCGGATGCAACAGCAGGCGCCGCCTCGGACTGTGCAGGGCCGCGACGATCGGCGCGCGCGTTCCAGTCGCGGCGCGGTCGGCCGTCCGGCGCAGAGCCGCCGCTCGTCGAACCGCCGGCGCTCGACGCATCACCGCTCGATGCGTCGCCGCTGCCCGGCGCGCTCGCTGCGTTCGCTTCACCGGCACCTTGGCGACGGCGGCGACGCCGGCGCCGCCGCCGACCTTCGGACGCACCTTCGGTGGAGGCCGCGCCATCGGCGGGGCTGTCATCGGGGCCGTCGTCTACGTCGTCGGTGCTCACGGGGATCCAGAGGTGGGCAGGCTCGCCAGCTGTGCGATCAGCGCCTCGACCGCGAGCTGGGGATTCGCGTTGTGGATCGCGACCGCCGTATGCCACGACATGATCGCGTGGGCTCGCGCGGCGGCGTGGCGCGCGACCTCGACCTCGGCGCGGGCTGCGGCGGCCTGAGCGCGGGCGTGGAGGCTCGACGCCGCGGCGATGAGGACCGGGCCGGTCTCGCCCTTGGCCTCGGCAATGCGCACGGGCAGGGTCGGATCGTGGCGATCACCGGCGAGCTCGTCGCCGAGCGCGGCGATCCGCTCGAGCTTCTGCGGATCCGCGTCGCTCGCGACCGCATTGCCGGCCGCGAACCGCACGCGCTGACAGCGGCTGCGGATCGTGGGGAGCAGCTGCTCGGGCGCCGTCGTCCCGAGGATGAACAGCGTGCGCGCGGGCGGCTCCTCGAGCGTCTTGAGCAGCGCGTTCGCGGCGGGCGGCGCGAGCGAGGTGGCTTCCTCGACGATGAACACGCGCACCTCGCCCTCGTGCGGAGGCAACCCCATCCGCGCGATGACCTGGTTGCGCACGCTCTCGATCGGCACGATCTGCGCCGCGCCCTCGCGCACGAGCGTCACCACGTCGGGGTGGATGCCGGTCGCGATCTTCGCGCAAGCGTCGCAGTCGCCGCAGCCTTCGCCGGGCGCGACGCGGCAGGACAGGGCGGTCGCGAGCGCGATCGCCGTGTCGTAGATCGGCGCGCCGCGAGGCCCGGAAAACAAGTAGGCATGGGGCACGCGCCCGCGCTCGATGGCTCGCCGAAGCTGAGCCACCACGCGGTCTTGGCCGTGCACGCCTTGCCAGACAGACACGCACGCACGCTAGCACACGGAGCGAACCTGGCGCGCACGGCCGCGCAGCGATAGGGTTGCGCCGCATGTCGCAGTTCCCCCGCGCGAAGACAGGCACCGGCGACCACGCTACCGAGCCCACGTTCCAGGCGTTTCGCGACGTCCCGCGCACCGGCGTCATCTATGTCACCACCGAGGCCCAGCGCCGCGGCTACTCGCCGGCGTCGGACGAGTGGTGCAACCTCGGGCAGGGCATGCCAGAGGCCGACGCGCTGCCCGGTGCACCGCCGCGCATCGCGGAGCTGCCCGTCCTCGAGGGTGACCAGGAGTACGCGCCGGTCGCCGGCCTGTGGGAGCTGCGCGAGGCGATCGCCGGCTACTACAACGACCTGTTCCGCCGCGGCATGGGCAGCAAGTACAGCGCGGAGAACGTGGCGATCTCCGGCGGTGGACGCTCCGCGCTCACGCGCGTCGCCGCCTCGCTCGGCAACATCAACCTCGGGCACTTCCTGCCCGACTACACGGCGTACGAGGAGCTGCTCGGAGTCTTTCGCTTGTTCTCGCCGATCCCGATCCTGCTGGCGCCCGAGCGCGGCTACGCGTTCTCCGGCGCCGAGCTGCGGCGCGAGGTGCTCGGCCGCGGGCTCGCCGCGATCCTCGCCTCGAATCCGGCGAACCCGACCGGCAAGGTGATCGGCGGCCACGACCTCGCCGAGTGGGTGGCCGCCGGCCGCGACCTCGACTGCGCGCTGATCTTCGACGAGTTCTACTCGCACTACATCTGGCGCCCCGATCTCGTCGCCCAGGGCTCGGCGAAGGTCCTCGACGCGAGCGGCGCGACGACGGCGGCCGGCCCCGTCGAGACCGCCGCGCGCTACGTCGAGCACGTCGATCGCGATCCGGTCGTCATCCTCGACGGCCTGACCAAGAACTGGCGCTACCCGGGATGGCGTGTCACCTGGACGGTGGCGCCGAAGAAGGTGATCGAAGGCGTCGTGTCCGCCGGATCGTTCCTCGACGGCGGCGGCTCGCGGCCGCTGCAGCGCAAGGCGATCGAGCTGCTCTCGCCGACCGCCGCCATGGCGGAGACCAAGGCGATCCACGCGGTGTTCAGCAAGAAGCGCGCGAAGCTGCTCAACGGCCTGCGCGACCTCGGCTTCACGGTCGACCTGCCGCCCGAGGGGACGTTCTACGTGTGGGCCTCGGCGGAGCATCTGCCGTCATCGATCAGCGACGGCATGTCGTTCTTCCGCGCCGCGCTCGAGCGCAAGGTGATCACGGTGCCCGGCGAGTTCTTCGACGTCGATCCGGGGAAGCGCCGCGGCCTGCGTCCGTCGCGCTTCCGCCGCCACCTGCGGTTCTCGTTCGGTCCGGCGATGCCGCGCATCGAGGCCGCGCTCGAGCGGTTCAAGGATCTGATCGCGAACGCGAGCTGAGCCGGCGGACCTGCGCGCACGTCGTCGGGCATGCCCGCGACCGCGGTCAGCGTGCCGATCCGGACGCCGACCCCGACGCCGAGCCTGAGCCCGACGCCGCCCCCGAGGCCGAATCCGAGGCCGAGCCCGAGCCCGAGCCCGAACCCGAGCCCGAGCCCGAGCCCGAGCCCGAGCCGCCACCCGGCACCTTCAACACGCTGTCCGGCGGCGCGATGACCCTGAACTTGCGCACGCCGACGAGCTGTCCGCCGATCGTGAACGTGGTGCACGCCCACCTGCCGGTCGGATCCTCGGGCATCAGCTGCGCGGGGAACGTCGAGCGGAACACCTCGCCATCACCGTCGCAGCGCATATGCTCGGGCGTGACCGTGACCAGGCGGCGACCGTTGTGCGACCACTCGTGCACCACGCTCTCCTTGAGGCCGCCGGGCTCGCGCAGCAGCGATCCGCAGCGCAGCCCATCGAGCTGATCGGCGCGGATCTCGTGCTTGCTGCCGGGCAGGCACTCGTACGAGCCGAGCGTGCCGTGCCCCACCGAGCTCTCGGGCATCGCGAGCGGGGCAGGCGGGATCAGCGCGCGGCCGTACCACACCGCGCCGAGCAGCGCGCCGCTGGTCGCGATGGTGAGGAGCACGCCCTGGGGCGACAGCACCTGCTTCACGGAGAACGTGAGCAGCGCGACGGAGGTCGGCGTCGCGAGCGCCGCGATGATGAGGCCGGTGCGGTGATCGAAGCCCACGACCAGCGGCAGCATCACGTTGAGCACGCCGAACATCGCCAGGCCGTACATCGCGGAGGCGAGCCACCGCCGCTCCATGATGACGTTGTCGAACACGAGATCCATCGTCGAGACTACCGCGCAGGCGAGCAGCAGCGGCGCGATCCACCAGTTCAGCGACGCGAGTGACCACGTCGCGCTCGACGCGTACAGCGGCGTCAAGAAGAAGAACATCTGCTGGTAGAACTGCTTGATGATGTAGTTCGTCGCGACGCGTACGCCCTTGCGCGCGACCGTCTCGTTCTCGCGGCGGTTCGCCGGTCCGACGATGAAGCGGAGCGCGACGAACATCAGCGCCCACGACACGAACAGCGCCATCATGACCTTGTCCGCGTGCGCGAGCCCCGCGCGCGCGAACAACATCACGCCGACGCCGAATGACAGCGCGAACAGCGAGTGGAACCACCACAGCTTGCGGACGATCCGCCGCAGGCGAGACGGCGGGGGTGCATTCGGATCCGGCTCGGGCTCGGGTCTCCCCACGCGTCGAGTCTAACCGAAACGAGAAGAGCCGCCGGGCGGGCTGCGCCGGGCGGCTCGGGGGAGCTACGAGCGAGGACTACAGCTCGCAGTGACCCGTCATCGGCCCCGGGTCCACGCAGCGCAGCGGCGCGCAGCACTGCGCATCGCTGGTGCACTTCCCACACTCGCCGGCCGTGCACGCCTGGTTGTCGCAGTCGCGGCAGGTATCGCACGTGCCCGAGAGCGGCGGGCACTCCTCGCCGTTCTGCACGACACCCTCGTCGTAGTGGACCTTGACCTCACCCTGCAGGTGGAACGAATTGGCGAACAGTGCACCGAACATCTCGAGCGAGTTCGACGCGCGGATGTCACCGTGGCCCGCCCAGAACACGCCGTTCAGGAACGTGGAGCCGCCGGACAGCTTGAGCGACTCGCCGGTGCTGTTGACGCCGCCGATATAGAACCGCGACAGGCGCGGGTAGTTCGGGTTGCCGAGCGTCATCGACTGCGACGTGTTGAGGTAGCCGGCGATGAACACGTCGAGCGTCGCGCCCGGCTCGAGGTCGATGTACAGCTCGTTCGAAAGGTCGACGTTGCCGCCGATGAACAACGCCGTCCGCCCGTGCACGACGATCGTCATCGGCGCCGAGCCCGCGATGGCGTTCAGGTAGTAGTAGCCGCACGGCAACTCGAGCCGCTGTGCGTTGGTGTTGTTCAGCGCGTTCGGATCGAGCCCGATGAGCTCGTTGTCGTTGGTCGCGGTGGTCGAGAAGTGCTGCACGATCGACCCGACCGGGATGTCCTCGAGCGAGCACGTCGGGTTGACGAAGAACGCGTCGACGGCGGCCTTGTTCTGGATACAGGGCGCGTCGTAGATCAGGGTCGCCGGCAGCCCCAGCGGGTTCATCGCGGTCATCGCGGCGCAATTCGAGGTGCCGACCACCAGATCGTGGACGCGCGCCTGAGGCTGGCCGCCGGCCGACGTGATCGTCCCGCCGATGTACGTGTCGATCACGTCGGCCGGGTCGCTGTCGTCGTCGGGCTCGGACACCGTGAGGAGCTTGTTCACGACGAAGTTGTGATAGACGAGCATGCGCTGACGGATCGTGGTGTTGCCCGCGGGGGTGAAGCCGCTCGCGCCGCGCACGAACAGGTCACCGCCGATCACCGTCGTCTTGTTGTTCTCGTAGAACCCGTTGACGCCGATGCTGCCGCCGAGGCCGCCCGGCACGTACGGACCTTGCGCGGAGTTGAACGCGTCGGTGGTCAGGTTCTGCGTGAGGTTCTGGATGTCCGTCTTCGAGCACATCGCGAACGTGAACGACACCGAGCCGAGGTTGCCGGTGCACGTATCCTCGCCGCCGGTCGGCACGAAGATCGGTGGGCCGCCGCCGACACACTTGTCGGGGTCCGCGCCGACATTGACGACCGGCACGCAGGCGCCGTCGCTGCAGCCAAGTCCGTCACCGCATACCGAGTTCGCGCCCCCGCACGAGCCGCAGTGATCGCTGTCCGTGCTGGGGTTGATGCACTGGCCTCCGCACTTGATGAGCGGGGGCGGGCAGGTGCTGGCGCACCCGTTGGACACGCAGACGTCATTCGTACCCGTACACTTCACACCGCAACCACCGCAGTTGTTCGGATCCGTCGCGGTCGGGATGCACGCGCCGTTGCACGAGTCGAAGCCGTAGCCGCACTCGCAGACGCCGTTGTTGCAGGTCTCGCCATCGCCGCACGCGTTGCCACACGTGCCGCAGTTGTCGGGATCCGTCTTGAGGTTCGAGCACGTACCTGGGCTGCAGCTCGTCTGGCCCTGGTCGCAGCAGGTGCCGCTCGAGCATTGATCGCCGAAGTCGCACGCGTTGGGGCAGCTCCCGCAGTGCTCGGGATCGTTCGACAGGTCGACGCACCGGCCGTTGCAGTCCACCTGACCGCTCGGGCACTGGCAACCACCGTTCGTGCAGGTCGCGCCGATCGGGCAGGCGCTGCCGCACGTGCCGCAGTTGAGCTCGTCCTCGTCCGTATCGACGCAGCTGCCGTTGCAGTTCGTGGTGCCGCCCATGCAGTTCGGCACGCAGGTCCCGGTCATGCACAGCATGCCCGGCGTACACGGGGCGCCGCACGCACCACAGTTCAGCGGGTCGCTGTTGGTGTTCGTGCACGCGCCGTTGCAGTCGTCCGGCGTCGCGCCGAAGCACTCGCAGTCGCCGCCGAGGCACTGGCGGTTCGCAGCGCAGCCGGCGCCGCACGTGCCGCAGTTCTGCTCGTCGGTCTGGGTGTCGGTGCAGAAGCCCGGGTTGCTGGCGGTCGCGCCGCAGCGATCATCGTTGGCCGCGGGGCCGCCGCTCGGCGGGCAGTCGGTGAGGCAGACGCCGTTCGTGCAGGTCTGGCCATCGCCGCACACCTTGCCGCAGACACCGCAGTTGGCCTCGTCGGTCTGGAAGTTCGTGCAGATGCCAGGCGCCATGCCGCAGCGATCCGGCATCGAGCCGCCGCACACCGTCTGGCACACACCCGTGTTGCAGCTCTCGCCCGTGCCGCAGAAGGCGCCACACGAGCCGCAGTGCGCCTCGTCCGACAACAGATCGACGCACACGCCGTCGCAAGCCACCGTGCTGCCCGGGCACACGCACGCGCCGCCGGTGCAGGTCGCGCCGATCGGGCAGGCGTTGCCGCACGCGTTCGCGGCCGTGGTGCCGCAGTTCTGCTCGTCGGTGCTGATGTCGACGCAGGCACCGAAGCAGTCGGTGCCGCTCGCGCAGGCCGACGTGCACGTGCCGCCGCTGCACACCTGGCCGGCGTCACACGCGATGCCGCAGTTGCCACAGTTGAACGGGTCGGTGTTCGTGTTCGCGCAGCTGCCGTTGCAGTTCTGCGCCGGCGCCTGGCAGGTGGCCGTGCACACGCCGTTGCTGCACACCTGATTGCTCGGGCACGCGTTGCCACACGTGCCGCAGTTCGCCGGGTCGTTATCGACGTTGGTGCACGTCGTGGTCGTGCCGTCGGTGCACGTGTCGGGCGTGTCGCACTCGCACTGGCCGTTGTTGCAGGTCTCGCCCGGGTCGCACGCGTTGTTGCACGCGCCGCAGTGGTCGTTGTCGCTCTGCGTGTCGACGCACGTGCCGGGCGCGGCGCCGCAGTTCATCTCGCTGCCGCTGCAGTCCGCGCGGCACTCGCCGCTCACACACGACTCGGTCCCGGCGCACGCGGTATCGCAGTCACCGCAGTGCATGTCGTCGTTCATGAAGTTCGCGCACGTCGATCCGCACGCGGCCTCGTCCATGTCGCAGCAGATTCCGCTCGTACACATCTGGCCGGCATCGCACATCGTGCCGCACTGCCCGCAGTTCGTCGGGTCCATGCTGACGTCGGTGCAGCCGCTCGGGCACTGCATCGGGTTCGTGCCCATGTCGCACGCCGCGTCGATCATCATGTCGGGGGCCATGTCGGGCACGTCGATCGGGACGTCGGTCGGCACGTCCGTCGGAGCGTCGATCGCGTCGATCGGCGCGTCATCGTCCCCGCCGCCATCCCTGTGGTTGATCCGGTTATCGCCGCACGCGACGAGACCGACCGTGACTAGAAGCAATGTCTGGACGAGCCAGCGACCACCCATTTCAGCAATGTCGCTGAAGGGTGCAAGCAGATCAATCGGATGGGCACCTGATCATCGCGCTGTCCACCCCGCGAGATCGAGCGTCAACGCCTCACCGTACCCGCGCGTAGACGGGGGGTGTACTAAATCCGCACAGCGAGGAAGCCGGCCGGCGAGAACGTGCCGCCGTGCGCGAGGTCGTCGAAGCCGAGTGACAGGCCGAGATCGAGGAACTTGCGCGGGGTGTACTGGAACCCGCCGCGGATCGACGTCGTGATGCCGCCGCCGCCATCCGTGCGATTTGGCGAGAAGTCCTCGAGATGGACCGCGGCCCGCCCGATGATCGCGAGCTTCGGGAGGTACTGGTAGATGCCGTAGCCGGAGAAGTGCAGGGCGCCGCGCGACTGGATCGTGTTGCTGTTCAGGCTGGTCGCTGCGGCGAGCGCGTTGAAGCCCTCCTGATAGAGCGAGGGCGCGAACTTCTCGACGGCGACGTGGACGAGGTCATCCATGCCGCCGATCGTGAGCCGCTCGCCGAACCGGAACCGCATCGGCGCACCGAGCGTGACGCCGACCGCACCCGGATCCACGTACACCGGCACACCGACCTTGACGCCCATCCACTTCTGCACGAGCACCGTGACGTCGATCCCGACGGCCTTGCCCGGGTGGAACGCCGTCTTCTCCATCGGCGTCTCCGGGTCGTCATAGAGCCCGCCGAACAGGTACGTCACGCCGAGCTGCACCTGGCGCGTGATGCCGTAGCGAGCGCGCAGCGCCGTCGACGCCATCGCCGGGGAGACCTGGATGTGCGGGTCGAGCGAGACCTCGGACATGTTCTGCGGCAGCGTGATCGGGCGCGCGGCTTCCTCGATCGGATAGCCGCCGGTCAGCTTGGCCGGCGCCGTGACGGTCACCGACGCGCTGTCGCCACCACCGAGCGTCTTGGGCGCGTCGGGGTTCTCGTTGACGCCGTCCATGTCGGCGGGCGGTGGCTCGTCGGCCATCTGCACGGCGCTGCCCGCATCGGGGGCGGCGGGCGCCGCCGGATCGGCGGGAGCCTTGGGCTGTGCGACCACCACGGTCGCGCTCGCGACCACACCGACGACCACGCTCAGCGCGGAGACCAATCGACGAAGCGACATGGCGCCGACGATACACGATCTCGCATGGGGTCGCGGAATTCGGCGCGCTTAGCAGTGACCGATCCACCGCGTCTTGCCGGACCAGGTGCTGCGCGGGGATTTCTCAGGCGCCACTTTCGGTACGACGATGGCCACCGCGGCGCCGCCGAGCATCGCCACGAACAGCCGCCGCGACGGGCGTCCCGCGGTTGCGGCCGACGTCGTCGGCTTCGGATCGTCGTCGCGCTCGCTCATTGCGGACCGCACTCCGGGGCATCGTAGCCGAGCACGAGCTCGTTGAGGCCGAGGTTCTTGTTGCACGGATCGTCGGCCGCATCGACGCTGGAGCGCGCCGAGCTGCCGTCCTTGTCGCCGAAGTCGTCGGTGATGCTGTCCGGCACCTTCGAGGTGTCGTTCGCGCTGAGGTCATCCTTGGGCGCCAGCGCCTGCGCATCGAGCAGCTGCTGGTTGAACCAGCTCACGAACCGGACGGGGTGATAGTGGTGCACGACGCCATCGAGCGGCAGCCGCGCGTGCTGGGCGACGCGCGCGTCCCACCACAAGCCGGGCGTGATCTGCTCGGCGACCATCGCGTCGATCTCCTCGGCCTTGAGGTCCTTGAAGTCGGCGGGCAGCCTCAGCGCCTCGGCCCAGCTCGGCTCGGCGGTCCACTCCGAGACATGGAACGTGACGACGTTGCGCGTCTGCCCCGCGCCGCCGCTCTCGTAGAACGCCTTCAGCTCGCTGCGCGCGAGCTTGCCGTCCTTGTTGGTATCGATGAGGTCGTTGATCTTCGGCGTATCGCAGAACCGTCCTCCCGCGCTGCCGTCGACGTACTCCCACGGTGAGCCCGGCACGTCGGTGAACAGCTCCGAGTTGGAGAAGAACTCGACGTGGATCTGCGCCTTCGCCAGATCCGCGGGCCCGGCCGAGCCGATGTGGCCGATGATCGCACCGGCCTCGATCGGCTCGTCGAGCAGCGCGACGTTGCCCGGCTTGCCCTCGGTCTTCCACGCCTCGCTCTTGGTCATCCACTCGACGGGCGTCGCGGCCTTGAGCTCGTCGGCGAGGTGCATGTAGAGCGAGTAGAACTGCACCTTCGCCTGACCGAGCGCCATCTCGTGGCGCAGGAGCACGAAGTTGTTCGAACCGATCGCACCCTCGGCGCCCATGCGCGCCACGACGAGGCGGCCCGGGAACGGCGCGTAGACGCCGCCGTCCTTCCTGCCGGTCAGGTGAATGCCGCCGTGCCACAGCCGCGAGTCGCCCCACGGCCCGACGGGGAAGAAGCCACCGTCGGCGCGCTGCTCGTTGGCCTTGAACAGCTCGTCGCTGGCGGCCTTGAGCTCGCTCGACTCGGTCGGCACCGGCGGGATGTCGCGCGGATCCTTGGGCTCCTTCGTGTGAATGATCATCGAGAACGTGCCGCGCAGGTTCTTGAAGAACTCCTTGAAGTTGAACGGCCCCGGATCCCACTTCTGCTGCGTCAGGTGGTAGTGCGAGATGTAGCCGGCGAAGCCGAACGATGCCTGCTCGGGCAGCGTCTCCCAGCTCTGCTGGCCCGGGCTCGACTGCGGGAACTCGAGCGGCAGGTTCGGCAGCAGGCGCGTGAGCGCGGTCGCCAGCTTGCCGAACGCATCCAGCTGCGCCTTCGTGTAGCCGTACGACAGGATCTTGTGCCCGTTGATCTTGATCGGGATCTTGTCGCGCTTGGGGCCGCGCTTGCCCGACTCGTAGAACGTCGGCTGCGCGTTCGCGTCGCCGTAGTTACACAGCTCGACACCGATCGAGCCGAGGTTCCACTGCGCCGCGTGCCACGCCGCGAGCGCGAGATCGATCGTCTGGAAGATCGTGCCGTCGTTGTCGATCAGGAAGTGACACGACAGACCGCGCTCGTTGTGCAGCACGTTGAAGCACATGTCCGACGAGTGGCAGCCGTCGTGGTGCACGACGAACTGACGGATCACGGCCTTGGTCGCGGCGAGCGCGGCGGCGTCGTTCGCCTTGAAGTCGGTGCCGTACCGGCGCAGGGCAGGGCGCAAGGAGTAGCGCTGGACGATCTTCGGGCCGTCGTACGGGAAGTGGCCGCCGCCGGGCGCGGGCGGACACGCGGGAGCGCGCTCGGTCTCCGTCGGGATGCAGTACTTCGAGGTCGCGTCCCACCCGGACTCGCGCCAGGTCACGACCGGCGCGTTCGTGGCGAACGTGTGCCCCGCGATGATGATGTTGCCGGATGTTCGGAATCTGCCCACGGGTCGCGTCCTATTGTGCCAGGAACCGGAAGTCGGTCGAGCCGATCCTCAAGGTGACGCCGGGCTCGAGTGCAGACTCGGTGACGCGGACGCCGTTGACGAAGGTGCCGTTGGTCGAGCCGCGATCGTAGAGCCGGGTGTTGCCGAGCTGGTCGACGGCGAACTGCGCGTGATGACCGGAGGTGTAGCCGTCCTCGAGTAGCAGGTCGCACCCGGGCGCCTTGCCGACGAGGAACCCGTGGCGCAGCGGGACGCGCTCGCCCGCGCGCGGGCCGGACAGGAACATGAGATGTGGGATCGCGGCGGGCGCCATCGGCATCGGTGCGCCCTTCGGTGCCTTCGGCGCCTTGGCCTTCTTGCCCGGCTTGGCGGGTGGCGTCGGCATCTGCATCCCCGGCGGCATCTGCATCCCGACGGGATACGGGATGGGCTTGGTGCGCTTCGACATCAGATAGCCGATGAATCCGAGCAGCACGATCGCGCCGACGATGGCGCCGCCGATCCAGAGCAGCCAGCCGAGCACCCCGCGCCCCTCGGCGACGCGCGGCACCGCGCACGCGTCGCCGGCGCAGTAGCCCGTGCACGCCTCGCCGTTACACGTCGCGGCCGGGACCTTGGCGTCGTTGAGCGACGTCGTCTCGGCGCGGCCCTGGACCGCGATCTTGAGCTTCTTGCCGGTCGGATCCTCGTCGGCGGACAGGAAATACGTGAGCACGTACTGCTTCGCGAGCTCGTCCTGCAGCTGGACGAACGCCGGCGTCCACGACTCCGCCTTGGCGCCGCGCAGCCAGCGGAACGTGCCCAGCGAGCGCTTGGACAGCTCGCCGAGCAACAGCAGCGGCCGGCGCTGATCGGTGGGCGAATACGCGAACGAGTGGATCCGCACCCCCTCCTTCGCCGCGCGCTGCCCGACGCGCGTCACGCGTTCGCGCTCGGCGGCGCGGTCGCGACCGTCGCTGATCACGACGATCATCTTGCGCAGCCCGCGCCCCTCCGGCTTCGCCTTCGCCTTCTTCAACATCATCAGCGCGCGCTCGATCGTCTCGAGCAGCGCCGGGTCGCCCGAGCTGCCGTCGTGCGTGAGCTGCTTGACCCGCGCGCTCGCCGCCTTCGCCGGCTGCAGCTTGCCGGCGCCGACCGCGTCACCGTACGGCAGCACGGCGACCTGCGTCGCGTCGTCGAGCGTCGCGAGCACGCTCTGATCGAGCGTCTCGGTGATCACCGGCAGGACCTCGGCGTAGTCGAGGGTCGCTTGCACGACGACCACGATCGCCGTCGATCCGCCCGCGGCCGCATAGGTGCCGAGCGCGAACGGCGCGTCGAGTGCGCTCGATCCCACCAACGTCTTGATCGACTTCGGCTCCGAGAGATCGAGGCGGCCACCGTTGAGCGTCAGCGCCGACACGAAGACGCGGAGCCGGGTGCCGCCGATCGACGCCGGCTCGTGCTCCACGCGATCGACGACCACGCGGTAGCTCGGCTTGGTCGCGGCCTCATCGTCGGCGCGTGCGGGTCGCGCCACGACAAGCAGCGCGGCCGTCACGAGCCATAAGGCCCCTCTCATCGGCCCACGAAGGTATCACGTCGTCAGCGCGTCGACGCGAGGCGGAACCGGTGCAGCACGGGGACGAAGGTCAGCAGATCCATCTCGGCGGTCGTCGTGCCGTTCGTCCAGTTGTTGATCACGAGTGGCAGCCCCGCGTCGCCGATGCGGTCGGAGATGATGCCGATGTGATCGGGCCCCGAGCGGCTCGAGATCGTGTCCATGAAGATCACGTCGCCGGGGCGCAAGGGGTCCGCCGGATCGTCGAGCCGCGCGCTATGCCGCTCCCAGTGGCGCTGGAAGTAGGGGAGCAGCGTGCGCACGCGGCGGTGATCGATGTGCGTGTCGCCGTTGCCCTTGACCATCGGGTATCGCTTGCGCGCACGTCCGATGTCCTCGTGCAGTGCCTTCTGCAAGTCGACCCCCGCATTGCGCACGGCGCGCACGACCACGTCGGTGCACACGCCGATCGTGCGGGGCACGTCCCCCATCGGATACTTGATGGCGACGTAGCCCTCCGTGTAGTCGTCGGCGTTGAGCACCGTCTTCTTGGCGCCGATCAGGACATCGAGCGGATCGGGGATGCCATCACGATCCGCGTCCGGCGCCGCCGCGCCCTCACGCATGCGCGCGGCGGCGAGCAGCGGTGCGAGCTCTGCCTTGTCCCCCGTGCGTAGCGCCAGGCGGTGCGGCCCGACCTCGAGCACCGCCGGCCCGGCGAGCGGGTAGGTCTTGCGCGGGAAGCCGTCGATCTCGAGCACCAGCAGCGCGTGCTTCTGATCGACGGTGGCGGTCACCCGCTCGGCGCTGACCGGCGGGAGCGCGAGCTGGACCTCGTCGTCGAGGTCGCTCCAGATGCCCCGGTCGGCGACGCCCAGGCACGTCTCCGTCGGGGCCGCCTCCCCGGAGGAGACCCAACTCGGCGAGATCACGAGCGCGATCCCGCACAGCAAGATTCGGGAACCGATGCCAGCGTGTGGTGTCATAGCGCCTCGTCGTGGGCTGTCCAGACAACCCGTAGACACGCAGACGCAGGCGGAGATTGCACGGTCTGTTGTTTCCCTCTAATGATCGACGTACCCGGAGGATCTGATGAGCTTTAGTGATTTTTCGTCCTGGCCCCGCGACCAAGAGCAGTCCCTCGTCCCGTTCGAGCAGCACGTGACCGAGTCGCAGTCGAAGGCCTGGACGATCAGCGGCATCGTCGCCGGCGTGTTCCTGGTGTTCGCCCTCGGCGTGTACTTCGGCGTCGCGCCGAAGCACAACAACCCGATGAAGGACACGGACATGTCCAACCTGACGAAGAAGAAGTCGGACGCGCCGGCGGCCGAGGCGCCCGCGGCCGAGAAGAAGTAGCCACGGCTCGTCTCCTTCCATTCTTCGTGCTGCTCGGTGCGTGTGGCGCTCGTCCGCCTGCCGCGCCCAGCGCCGACCCCGACCGCTTCGCGATCATCGCGTCGGAGCGCGGACCGTCGGGCCCTCGCCTCGTCGCGATCGACGAGCAGGGTGATCGCCGATTCGCCCTGCTCGCGCCCTCCGCGAGCTCTGCGCGCGACTCGCACCCCGCGCTGTCGCCCGACGGCACCTGGCTCGTGTTCGCCTCCAGCCGCGGCCGGCCGTTCGCGGAGACCAGCCTGTGGATCGCGCGCGTGGGCGTCGAGGCCACGCCGGTGCGCCTGACCGAGGGCGCGTGGATCGACGCCCACCCGGCGTGGACGCGCGATGGCACGGCGATCGTGTTCGCGTCGACGCGCGACGGCGGTGACTTCGATCTCTGGCGGCTGCCGATCGCGAACGGGCGCGCCGCCGGCCCGGCCGTGCAGCTCACCCACGGCGCGGGACACGAGGTGACGCCGAGCGTCGCCGCGGACGGCGCGGTGCTGTACGCCGCGGTCGCCCAGGTCGCAAGCCCCAGCTCTGCTGGGGGGCGCAGCGACGCGGACGCGTCGCGGAGGTCGATCGCCGAGCGCGAGCTCGAGAGCCACCTCGAGGAGCGCGCGCCCGACGGCACGATCACGCGGCTCACCGATGGTCCCGCCGATGGCGCGCCCTCGCTCTCGCCCGACGAGACGACGGTCGCGTTCTCGCGGGCGGTGGTGCAGGTGGGCGGGCCGAGCGCCGAGCTGTGGCGCATGAGCCGGCGCGGCGGCGAGGCGACGCCGATCATCGCGCTGCCGACCACCGAGGAGAGCGGGCCGGTATGGTCGCGCGACGGGCGGTTCGTGTTCGCGACCTCGGTCCTGCGCGGCGAGCGCTCGGTGCTGTTCTCGTCGGTGATCTACGTCGACCTGCGCGCGCCCATGCCGATCGCGCGCATGCTGCGCGATCGCGCGGGGGCCGCGGCCCGGCTGACCCCCGCGATCGCGCAGCATG
>Ga0247822_10001401_pt1 | contig 14747 bp, 12 predicted proteins | sample 13C_Cellulose_Da_FD_192423 | JGI IMG/M metagenome (GOLD analysis project Ga0247822, IMG submission 192423) | Soil microbial communities from agricultural site in Penn Yan, New York, United States - 13C_Cellulose_Day30 | ecosystem: Environmental > Terrestrial > Soil > Agricultural land | place...
CGACCGCAATTGGGGCGCTTTGAAGTCGTTATGCCCGCCGCTCCGATCTACGAAGTTTGTTCGGTAAACACCGTCAACGCTTCCCCCGGCTTCCGGCTGCGCACGATCCGCGAACCGGCTGGTCGCTCTCCGATCCGGAATACGGATAGGAGCGCAAGGTCGGCCGAAGGATTGTGTTGCGCGGACAGCAGCCGGTTCGTCTCGTCCCAATCTGCCAGCACCGAAATCGGGCAGGCAGCAAAGCCATGGCGCTCCAGCGTTAGCCAAGCCCGGTAGAATGCGCGCCCGCTCACAAGCGCACTCTCGCCCCTAGGCCGGAAGAACAGGGCGATCGCCGAAGCCGCTGCAGTCTTCGCCTTTTCCGACAGCAGCGTCCGCGCCAATCCTACGCGGTCCAGCATGCCGAACAGGGGGCCGAGCACCAGTCCCGCAGCCCTTGCTTCGATCGGTCTCAATGCCATCGCCTCGGCATTCAGACCGTCGCTGTCCCATTGCGGATGAGCGCGGGTCAGCCGCATCCACTGGAGAAGCTCGCGCCGGTGCCGCGCATCGCGCAGGAAGTGCATCGCGGCATCGTCGCCAAGCGTCGAGATGCGCTCAATCGCTGGCTCCCCGCGAACCAGCACCAGGTCGGGGCTGGCTCGCTGCAGTCTGTCGAGTGCGGAAGGATCGGACGGCCGCACAAAGGCGCCGCGCCAGCTTGCCCGGCGATCCACCTCGGGCATCGCATCCGCGACCGTGTCGCGCGCCACCCGGATCGCGGCGAGCGCGCCGTTTTCCGCCGCGGCTTCGACCTCTCCCGCCCATCCCGCTTCGGCGAGAGCGATCAGCGTCCCCTCAAGCGCCGCGCCGTGCGAAATCAGGATATCGCGTCCACTGGGATCGGCGACGGGCAGACGGATCGACGGGCTGTCGAGCAACAGGATCCGCCCCGCGCCATCGAGCGACCAGCGCGTCGGCTGGACATTATGGACGCTTGGCGCCAGCCGGGCACGATCGACGATGCGTTCGAGCAGCGCGCGGTCAATCATCGATCCGTTTCCCGAAGATGCCAAGCTCGTGGAGCGGCCGCGCGCCGATCTTCTCCGCCTGGCGCAGGCTCGCGCCGTTGACGTCGGCGATCCAAGTGCCCCCTACGCTCTTGTAACCCGCCTGCTTCAGCGCGGTGGCAAGTCGAAAGAGCATCGCACCGTTCAGTCCGCGATTCTGATGCTCGGGATCGACCGAATAGAGCAGGATCACCGCGCGTGTTCGCTTCATCCGGTGGCGCAGGAAATGAAATGGCGTCGCGATGCCGATCCGCGCCTTCGTATCGCGAATGAATGGGTTCATGTCCGGTACGCACAGCAATGCACCGACCGGTTTCCCGCGGTGATGCACGATCACCGGCAGGCGGAAATCCATGATCCACATCATCTCGCCTGCTTGGAAATTGAACTCCTCGGGCGTCAGTGGCACGAACATCGGGTTGCGATCGAACCCCGCGTTGAGCACGACCCGCGCATCCTCCATCCGCGCGGCGAAGGTCCGGCGCGTCACCGAAAGCCAGCTATAGTCCGGGTCGGCCAGTATATCGCGCTGCTTCGGCCCCAGCAGCATCGCCGGGTCGAGCCGGTCGAGATCATAGTCGAAGGTCGTCATCTCGAAGATCGAGCGGTAGCCGTGCTCGTCGAGCAGCCGCGCAATGTGCGGCGGGGTCCACATCATGTCGGTATAGGGTGTGGCTTCGAAGCCGGCGGTCACCACGCCGGTCATCTGCATCGCGGTCAGGTTGAAATTCCCCGCGATCTCGCTGGCCCCGCGCGCCCGGGCCCAGGTCTCGACCGCCCCAAGCAAGGCTTCGGCGACCTCCCCATCGTCGCCGCAATCGAAAAAGCCGAATTGCGCCCGGTTTGTGCCGTGCCGCGCGTTCGAGGCGTCATGGATCGTGGCGACGATCCGCCCGACCGGCACATCGCCGCGATGTGCAGTGAACAACTCGAACCGGCCATGCCCCTGCGTTACCAGCGGATTGCGCGCGGGATCCAGGATGCGATCAAGATCGCCCCACATCGGCGAGACATAGGGACTGTCCGCCGGATAGACATTGCCGGGAACCGCAAAGGCGGCGGCGCGATCGCCATTGCGCAGCGTAATCAATGCCGTTCCTCTCCATGCGCGGCGCTCAGCAGCCGTTGGACGAAGGCGAGATCGGTCTCCATCCCCTCGCTGGCGGAGAGCGCCGGCAAATTGACCGCCAGCAGTGCTATTGGTGCGGAGTCCACCAACAACAGGTGGGTCGCGGCGTTCCCTTCAAGGGTTGCAACCATCGCATCGGCGATGATGTCGTCATGCGCCAGCCCCCAGGGTGCCTCGCGGCGGGCGAGCACGGGATACCGGGCGAGAAGCGCGTGCACCGCACCCGGATCGAGACCTTCAAAATCGGCTTCGGACAGGGGCACGCCGCTCCCGAACACCTGGCTCGCGGTCAACGCCTGCACCAGCGCGTCGCGGTCACCCGCGGGAATGGAGACCAGGTTCCGGCGCAGCTTCAGCCCCGCATCGGGGCGGGCCAGTGCCTCGGTGCAGATCGACACCAGCATCAGCGCGGACATCATCACGGCGGCGATCTGCAGCGTGCCGGCATCCGTCCCGACGGCGTTCAACCCCGCACCGACCAGTAAGGCGACGCCGGCCAGGAAGCTGAGCCAGGCAAGGCGCTGGCCGATACTCCATGCCCCGATGGTCAGCCCGACCCAACCGAACAGCATCACCGCCAGCGGTGAGAGGCGCGCGGGCATCTCCGGCCACAAGTCGCGAAAGTCCGAAAGCGCGGCGGGAATGAGGGCGATCTGGCAGAGGGCAAGGGCGATCACCGTTCGCATCTCCGCCCGATCGAGCCCTCTCATCCCGGCCAGCGCCGTCGCAACCCCCAATGCCATGCCGATCCCGACATGCGCGCCCAATGCCTTCGCCGCCCAGGGTACACCGGCCCCGATCGCGATCATCATCGCCAGCGTGCCGGCGAGCACCAGCAGCTTAACGATCAGCGGCGCATGGCGCCGGATCAGGCCTTCGACCACCAGCAGCACGGCAAGCGGGATGCTCGCCGCCGCGACCATAGCGACCTGGATGAAGCCCCGCGCCGCGCCAAGCCATTCGAGACCGCGGCTGGCATACATCACCGCCACCAGCCCGAGCGCCAGGGTCCAGCGCCAGCGCATGGCACCCGGCGCGTCACGGCGGCGCAGCGCGAGGATCAACGCGAGCACCCCGGCCAGCCCCATTGCGTTGACCAGACTGTCGATGATCGCAGCCGTCGTCATCCGGCGATCATCCGCGTGAGCGCGCGGCGCACGATCGGCCGCATCACCAGCGCGATCGGCGCGGGCAGCGGCCGCTCGACGCGGTTGCGGTACACGTTGAGGAACCAGCCCCGGCAGTCGGTCCGGCTGAGCCGGCCGGTGGCCAGCTGAGTCACCTCATAAGCCATCAGCATCCCGGTGCTGATCACCATCGGCGCAAACGACATCCGGCTGCGCCGCCCCGCCGCGACTTCGCCCGCCAGTGCGAGATCGATATGATGGCGCGAGGAACTGTTGAGCATCACATGCTCCGCCTCGCACAGAAAGGCTTCGGCGCGGTCGGCGTCGGTCACCGCTTCGACCGGCTTGCCGCGCGTCGGATAGCGCAGCCGCTCCTCCGGCATCGGATCGCCCGGACGCGTGACATAGACAGAGGGCAGCGGCGAGGCATAGGCATCGATCACCGTCGCCCCGCTGGCGCGTGCGCCGCGATACAGCATGAGACTGGCGACCAGATCGTCGGTGCCGTTGACCACAATCTTCGCCGTCCCGAGGATGCGGTCGAGATGGTCGGGCCAGTCCCGGCCCAGCACTTCGATATCGGCCTGCGGATTGATGCGCAGGCATTGATCGCGGCTGGCCTCGGCCTTGTGCCATCCGACGCTGTCCAGCGTGGCGAAGAGCTGGCGGTTGAGGTTCGAAACCTCGAAATCGTCCAGATCGCAAATCGTCAGCCGGGTGAAACCGGCACGGACCAGTGCCATCAAACATGCCCCGCCCATGCCGCCCACACCACAGACGAAGACCGGCGTATCGCGCAGCCTCTCCTGCTCGGCCTCGGTGACGAAACCGATGTTGCGGGTGGTCATCGTGGCATAGTCAAACATCGCGCTTCTCCCGCCACGGCCGCAACCGCCCCCAGGCCCGGCCCGGGCTCAACCAATAGAGCATGGGAAGCACCGCGCGCTGCGCCAACAGGAACAACAGCGTCCCGATCAGTGCGGGCAGCGAATGACGCGGGACATCCTGCAGCAGATATCGGCGCGCGGCGGCGAGGTTCATCTCACCGATCTGGAGCAGGTCGTCGCCCCGGCCATAGTCGAGCTGGCTTGCGCAGAACTCATTATAGGCCGGCTCGCGGTGCGGCGGTGCTTCGTCGAACCGCTTCTTCAGATGATCGGATCCGCCCCGATACGCGTCCTCGATGACGAACCGCGCTTCATCGAACCGGGCATCGCCGCTCACCCCAAAGGCCGCGCGATGATCCCGCATGATCTGGCGCGCCAGCGAAAGATGGTCGAAACGGCGCGTCGTACCGGCGTCGGGCGACGGGTAGACATTGCTGAACCCCTCGCAAACCAAGCCTACGACGGCGGGCACCTGGGTTACGCTGGAAATCCAGAAGGGGCGCAACTGATTGCGCGCGAACAGCAACAGGGTGGTCATCCCGTAGAGCGCCCAGGAAAAGCCCTTGCCCCGCGCCTCAGGGTCGATCAGCACTAGGCCGAGATGGGTGACCAGCTCGCGCGATCCGCGGTGGTTCACGTCGAGCAGCGCCAGCGCGTTGAACGCGATCGCACGACCCGTCGTCCGCTCGCGGATCAGCATGATCACCGATCGTTCGAGCGCGCCTGAATCGGCGCGAAACACGCCATAGTCCAGCGACCCTGCCGCCAACGACCGCTCCGCGACATCGCTCAGCGCCCTTGACAGCATCGCCTGCTCCTCGGGCGGCATCCAGCATCCCGGCCGTTCATAGACATGAGCCTGATGCGTCGCGGAGAGGTTTACCGAGAGATCCAGCTGCGTCTGGAAGATCGCCTTCAACCACATCCGCGTCAGCGTTTCCGAACGGAGGCGCGATGAAAAATCATGGTGTCCCTCCGAAGGCGCGGCGCATCATCCCGATACATCATGCCCGCACCGCGTTACAAATTCCTCAAATGGCGGCCAGACCGGACCGCCGGCAGCTTTGAGGATCTCTGACATGCGGGTTGAACGGCAGCAATGAGGGCGCGTTTCCGACGGTGGGAGTTGACGTGCACCCTATTATTGCCGGTCAGAGGTAGAAGCTGGATCGTTCAAAATCACAACCCGCATTCACAAGTCCTCGCTGTTCTCGGCGGGGAAAGTCGCCAACAATTTGGCGAGCGCGCTCTGGCGCGAGACGCCGGTCTTGTTGAACAAGGATTTGAGCTGTGTGCGAATCGTTTCGCGCGTCACGCCCCGCTGCTCGGCGATCTCCTCGAGCGAGCATTCGTCGTGGAGACGCGCGGCGAGATCGACCTCTCTGGCGGAAAGGCCATAGGCGTGCTGCAGCGCGCGCTGCCAGCCGTGGCCGGCGGAATCGTCCGGGTCGTCGATCCGCAGCAGCGCGCCGGCTGCACCGTCGAAACCGGCAGGCAGAAGGACGAGCCGATAGGAGCGGCTGCCCGAAGGGCGAGGACAAAGCAGGGCCGAGCGCACTAGCGGCCTTCGGTCGATGATCGCGGAAATCGCGACGCGCAGCTCCACGGAGATACAGGCTGGCGCAACGAGGTGCCGGTTGTGCAGGAGTAGACCATCGCGCTTAGCCAGCAGCCGCTCGGCAGCGGCGGAGATGGCGACGACCCGCAGATTCCGGTCGAGGCGAAGGATCGCGTGCCCGGTACGATCGACGATATCCTGAAGCCGTGCGCCCCGGTCGCGCTCAACTGCGAGCAAACGTCGCAATGAGACGACACGGTGGGCATGACCGTAAACTTCCTCCAGCCGACGCTCGTCCCGCACGGTAAACGCAGCATCGCCCGCGGCGCGGTGAACGCCCAGCATCATCCCTTCGCGTCCGGGCACTGGCGCGACGCTCAGGCACCGCCCCGTATCATCACCGGACTGGCGTATCAAATCGTTGTATAGTGCAGTCTGCCGGAACGCCTTGGGTGACATCGCTTTGTCCAGAGCGGCAGCGCGGCCGAAGCGGCTGAGCTGGAGTGACAGCGCCATCCAGGGATCATCATGCACGAAATACTGTCCGTAGATGGCGAGCGATGACTGATCCCACCAGTTCGCTTTTACCAGCGTCGCTACGTTGCTCTCCAGCAAAATGAAGAGTGCGGAACGGGTGCCGCATGCCTCAGCAATCCGGCCGGCAAGCCCGTCGAAGGCCCGGTCGTCATCGATCGCCGCATAGATCCCGTCGAGATCGATTCCCATGCCCCTCTCGCCCCATGTCAGTCTAATGGGCCTCCGCTGTCGCCACAAGCATTCACCCGAACGGGGGAAGCAGCCTGGAATGAGCGGAGTTACGATCCCTGCATCTGGATGGCGCGCCGGACTGACCCGGCGCGGGAAACGAGCAAGGAGGGATTATGCGCGCAGGCCTGATGTTGACCGCGATTGCCGCGATCGGTTTTCCGGGGGCGGTATTGGCGCAAGGGGGGCAATGCGCCCGGTTGCGGACGATCGTCAACAGCCCTGCGCCCACCATCGGCGCGCTCGCCTCGCTGGAGCACCTGGTGTCCGTCCTCAAGGCCGGGATCACCATGATCGACCAATCCTGCGACGACGCTTCTCCGGAGCAGCGCCCACAACTCTATGAGGCTTGGAAGCAAGCCAGGGCCAATTGCCTACAGCTTACTTCCGGGGCGTCATCCTATGCGGACCTTCCTGACACGAGCGCCTGCAAGGAGAGCGTGAGTCAGAATTGACGATGCCGCCACTGGCAAAGTGCGGGGCAAGCAAATGAAGGGCATCATGAAAGTGACGTGCCGGAATTGTGCAGCCTCCCCCAGGCGATCAGTTTGGATTCTGCTGACATTCCTCTCCGTCGGCATCGTGCCGCAGGCACAGGCGGTCACCTCGGCGAACTGCGTTGCCGAGCAACAAGCCTATATCCAGGCTGAGATCGATGCGACGGTCCACCCGTCCATGCAAGGAGAAGCGTATGGGCGGGAAAAGGCGGCCGAAAGAAGAAAATACCTTCTAAGTGGCGAGAATGATACCATCCCCTGGCATGTCGCTCAGGCGAACCTGGTCAAGAATGCGAACGATGCGCGTCTGACCGTTGAGTTTCATACCAAGAGCCTGAGGGAGCGGAAGACCGAGATCGATTCCTATACGGCGAACCCGTATCGGGGCCTGCTTGACCCACGAATCCGTCCCGACATCCTGCGAGCGGGCGCTGCAAGAACTCGTCTGATGATCTGCCTGTATGAAGCGCGCCTGCGCGAGCTTTCCGGTGGTGGTTCTCCCGTCAGAGCCGCGGCAGCGCCGCCCCGCCAGCCTTCCGCGCCCGCCACCCCGCAGATCGCTGCAACTGCACCCACTTCCGCTGCCGATGGCTTCAGGCGCAAACTCGATCGGGCCGGCCTGAAATATGAGATTCAGAAGAATGGAGACTATCGGCTGCTCTTCAATGTCGGGAGTACGAAACGTACCCAGCTCATCTATGTTTCGGGAAGCACGCAGGCGATTGACGGGGTCGTCATCCGCGAGTTCTTTGCACCGGCCGCCAAGATCTCTACCTCGGTCAATGGACCCAAGGCGCTGGAACTGCTGGCTGAAAGCCACAAGAAGAAGGTGGGATCCTGGGAAATTCATGGCGATCTTCTGATGTTCACCGCCAAGGTATCCGACGTGATCGATGGCGCGGACATGCGTAGTCTCTTGGACGCTGTGGTGAACGTCGCGGACGAAATGGAGGGCAAGCTGACCGGCGCGGATGCCTATTAGCGCTGGATATGCGCACTCAATCAGCCTTCGCGCCTCCTCAAAATTGGCCATGAGATTGTCGGTATTCTCGACCCCGATCGAAATGCTCCGGAAGTTGCAGGCGAGGCTAGGACAGTTGGCTATCTGATAGCGAACGCGCGATTCGAGCCTGAACGAATGTCAGCTTTCAAGGCCAGTCGACGACATACCAAACGACCGCTATGCGGGCGCTTAGGCGACCTCGCGGCTCTCGAACCCGCCGTGGAATGGTCGCTGCTCCCCAATCGGGAAAGCACATCACCGGACAGACCGGCACCTTGGCTTCACCATCTTGGCAATATGCAATCTCGCTCGCTTCCCGCTTGCGACTGGGCCGCTGGCGAAGGGGTGGCTCATAGCAAGGTGCTTCGTTAGGGAGAGATCGAAGCTAGCTCAGGAATACCCATATGAAGCGCCGGTCGTTCGTTGGTCTAGCAGCTAGCCTAGCGCTGCTTTCCAAAACCGGCCGTGCAGCAACCGATTTTCGATCTGGCGGGCTGATCGATGCCGTGGACCTCGACGGGGCCCCAGGCCTGTCTCTGGCCGTAGTCAGCTCGGGAAGAATCGTCGAAATTGAGGGTAAGGGGCAAAAAGGTCTTGATGATCCAAGTGTTCCAAGCGGTGATACCCTGTTTGAGATTGGCTCTCTCACGAAAACCTTCACCGCCAGCCTCATCTTCGAACTGGAATCGGAGCGGCAGCTTGACGCGGATGCCCCGGTTGGCGCCTATCTCAAGGACCTCCCTCAATCATGGAGGAATGTGACGCTTAGCATGTTGCTGAGCCACACGTCGGGACTGCCAGAGTATCTCGACGCCAGCAATTTCCTGGCCTTGCTACCACAGGATTTAAAGCCTCGTGAGATCCTGGAAATTGCTGCTGCCAAACCGATCAGCTTTGCTCCCGGCACGCGCCGCGCGTATAACAATACCGGCTTCGTTCTACTCGGCATGGTGGCCGAGGCAGTTGCGGGGACACCCTATTGGGACCAGTTGGATTCCCGCTTTTTCAAACCTTCAGATATGCGACGCACCGGCCCGCGCGACCGCCTTTCAAATGTGACCGACGTAGCAAAAGGCCATTTCTGGGAAGAAACGAACTGGAAGAAGCATCTCCCGGTCAGTGCACCGGGGGCCACCTTCTCGGCTGGTGGTCTGATGTCCACGGCGCGCGATCTGGCGCGCTGGTCAGTGGCGCTGGATAGCGGGAAGCTGCTTGGCGGCCACGCTCGCGCGCGTATGTGGCGGGCCGCGCACCTCAAGGACGGCACGCCGGCGGGTTGGGGCTTTGGCTGGGTGGTCGATCAGGGAGGCGGCCATAGCGTCGTGTCACACGGCGGCGGCACGGCAGGCTTCTCCTGCTGGTTTCGCCGGGATCTGACGGCACAGCTCACGACCATCGTTCTCACCAATCAAAATGGCAGGACGGATCCGATGAAGATGACCGAGCAGCTTCTGGCGCAGTTCGGGAAACGATGGCGGCCGGAGTAGTATGCTGTGATAGGGGCGCCCCCTGAACTTCATCGCCCAACGTCCGGGAGTATCCGTCTTACATCAATGGCTACCAAGCAGAAGTGCGGCCCGAAAGGTCTCTGCGACGAGATCCTGGGGCCGCACTTTATTTCACCAGCTAACCTCAGGCGCGCTCAGACTTCTAATCAGATCAGAGATAGTCAATTCCAACAACGCCCTTCACGCCCTCCGGCGTGCCAGTGAACTTGAGCTTCAGCGCGCTGGACGGAATCTGGAAGCCGATCTCCTTCCCGATATACCCCCGGCCCTCCATCGCGCCTGCGGCAAGCGTGACAGTCCCATAGACGATTGCGCCCGATAGGTCGGTCACATCCCGATTCAGGAAGAATCGAACTGCCCATATCTGCTTCTGCGTCAGCGGTCGTTTGGTGCCCACCCGCGTTCCAAGTTGGGCGGGCCCGAATAGCAGGATCATGTTGCGAGTATCCCATTGTCCTTCTCCGCGGTCTGAATTGGCCGTCGAGAGAACGCGGTACTCGATGAGCCTGCTCCGGCCGTGAGCGTCGGCCAGCAATGCCATCGCGGACGGATAGGAAATGCGCGACCTGCTATTGTCCTGGACAGCCGCCCTTACCTTCCGTCGCACGGAAATCAGCGTGTACTCGGCCGATCAGACGTTCGGCCACCGATCGTCTGAGAGGCGCGCCGCGTTCGATCTGACGCCAGGTGTTATAGCTGATGCCAAAGCGAGGCTGCAGCGCTTCGTCGGTGCGGCCCGGACAATTCTCGATCATATGACTTACGATTTCGGGCGGCAGCGACATCATTGACTGGGACATGGTTTCTCCTTCGCCTTACGCTCTGTCCGGCACGACAGGTGAACGCGCGCATCCGTGCGGCGCGTCGAAATGGCCAACACAACAAACCTCAGCGCGTTGTCCGGCCGAATTCAGGGCCCAGCTTCCTGCCCGCCGGCGCGGACAGGAGCGGCCGGAAGATCGCCCTACTTGGTCGGGGAGAGCGTCGGGTACTTGACGCCGAGCTGGTCGAGGTAGCTCGGATATTTGGCCGGGTCGTAGTAATATTTGCTGAGTTCCGGCCGCATCCGCTCCATCACCTCCTTGTTGAGATGGATCGCTGGCTGGTCGGCCGCAGTGAGCACCGGGTCATATTTCTGATCCTTGGTCTGGACGTCGCGGAAATAAGCCTTGGCGTCCGAGACGAGCTTCGGCGTGGTCATCGCATCGAGCACCGTCATCGCGACCGCCTTGGCCCCTGCCACCGCGCCCTTGTGCGCGACCGGCGTGGCCATCGCGATCGCAGCGGTGACGTTGTGGCCAATCATGTTGGGGATGTTCGACGGGAAGCGGATGGTGATGGTCGGCACCGTCCACATGATGTCGCCGATATCGTCCGATCCGCCGCCGAGTGAGCGGCCCCGCATCTCGGGCGTGGAGAGCTTGTCCACGGTCGTCTTGAGCGGCTCGACCTTGAACTTCAGCCCCTCCTGTACCGCCTTGGTGAACGCCTGGTCGTCGGCCGACCATTTGGGCATGCCGACTAGCTCGATATTCGCCTGCGCCGCCTCGGCGAGCGGCCGGTTGGCGTGATTGGGTGCGGCATAGCCCAGGATGCGGCGAGACACGGTGGTACCCGTTGCTTTGGCCGCGGCCTCCGAAATCTCGCTTCCGGTCTCGAACAGCTTGCGGATCGAATCGAAATTCTGCTCGCGGAAATAATACCAGACGGTCGCCTCGCCCGGCACGATGTTGGGCTGGCTGCCGCCATTGGTGATCACATAATGCGAACGCTGGGTGAGCGGGAGATGCTCGCGCCGCATGTTCCAGCCGATGTTCATCAGCTCAACCCCGTCGAGCGCGCTCCGCCCGGCCCAGGGTGCGCCTGCCGAATGGCTGGTCAGGCCTTTGAAGTTATACTCGACCGAGACCATGCCGTTGTTGCCCGAATCCCCCCAACTCGTGCCGAAGCTCGAGGCGACATGGGTGAAGATCGAGACATCGACATCCTTGAACAGGCCAGCCCGGACATAATAGGCCTTGGTCGCCAGCAGCTCTTCCGCAACGCCCGGCCACAGCATCAGCTTGCCCTTGATGTTGTGCCTGATCATCGCGTCCTTGGTGGCGAGCGCTGCGGCGATGACCAGCGGCATGCCCGCATTATGCCCTTCGCCATGCCCCGGCGCGCCAGGAACGATCGGCTTGATCTGCGGCACCCCGGGCATCTGCGACAGGCCGAGCAGACCGTCCACGTCCGAGCCGAGCGCCACGACCGGCCCCTCGCCGTTGCTCCAGGTCGCGGTCCAGGCGGTGGGGATGCCCGCAACGCCCTTCTCGATCTTGAAGCCGTTCTTCTCGAGGATCGCGGTCAGATATTCCATCGTCTGGAATTCCTGGAACCCCGGCTCCTGGAAGCTGAACACCGAATCGACCATCTCCTGGACAAGCTTGGCGCGCGCCTCGACACCCGCGGCGACCTCCTTCTTGAGTGCTGCGGACGCCTGGGCGTGGGCGCCGGACATCGGCGTGGTGGCGAGCAACGCGGCAAGCAATGACTTGATGACGAGTTTGGACATGGCCTTCTCCCGGATCGAACGATGGACTTGAATCAGTGATGGAGGACAAGTCCACGGGAGGCGCAGGGCCGCGCCTCCCGTGGAGGGGCGTTCAGATTGCAAGCCTGAACCCCATGCGGAACACGCGGCCGAGCACGTCGTAGAGCGCGCGGTTGGTCTGCGGATAGGCGGGCGTGTTGTTGCCGGTCGGTCCGTTGCCGACCAGCACCGGATCGCGATCGGCAATGTTGCGGATCGCGAGGAACACCTCCGCCTTCGCGTTAGACACCTCGAACCGGTAGTTGAAGTTGAGGTCGAAGTAGAAGGCGCCCGGGATCGAGTTGGTGTTCACCGTGCGTCGGTCCGCGGTGGAGAGCGGGCAGTCGGTGGTGCAGACGATATAGTTGTTGTTGTACACTCCGCCCGAGACGCCGCGCGCGATCGCCTGAACCGAGAAGCCGCTCTCCATGTCGTACCCGGCGGAGAAGCGATAGGTCCAGTCGGGCAGCCCGCCCGTATTCTGCCCCGCCGCATCGGTGGCCAGCGTCACGCCATTCTCGGTCTTGAGCTCGAAGGCATAGCTCGCCAGCGCACGCAGCGTCAGGTTGCCCGGCCCCAGCTCGCGGCGATAGCTCGCTTCCAGGTCGATGCCGCTGGTCTTCACGCTGACGAAGTTCATCGGCTTGATCTCGATGCTGGTGACCGCAAGTCCCGGCGTCACAACACCGCGCCCGCCCGTGGTCGAGATCGCCGAGCAGGCCGTGGCGATGGCCTGCAGATAGCATTGATCGACCAACGTCTGCGCGGTCAGCGAGTCGATCGCGCCGCTCAGGTCGATCTTGTAATAGTCGGCCGAGAAAGCGAGGCCGGGGATGAAGCTGGGCGTCACCACCACGCCCGCACCATAAGTCAGCGCTTCTTCGGGGACGAGCGCCGCGTTACCCACCGTCGATTCGTTGAACTGGTTCGCCGCGACGGTGCCGCCGGGCTGCGGCACGTTGACGGTATTGGTGCGACCGGTACCCGGCGCGAACAACTCCGACAGGTTGGGCGCCCGGATATCGCGGGAGATGGTGCCGCGGAACTTGATGTCGTCGATGACCTGCCAGGTCAGCCCGGTCTTCCACGTCACCACGCTGCCCGAGGTCGAATAGTCGGTGATCCGCGCGGCACCGTTGAAATCCATCCCCTTGAAGATCGGGATGATGGTTTCGACGAAGGCTTCCTTCACATTGTAGCTGCCGACGGTGGGCAGATAGTTGCCGTAGATCCAGGTGCCCGTGGTGACGCCGCCCGATACGACGGGGCGGAACAGCGCATCGACGGTGCCGGTCACCTCCTCCTTGCGCCATTCGCCACCGAAGGCGAGGCTGACCGGCCCCGCGGGCAGGCGGAACAGGTTGTTGGTCGAAAAGCTCAGCGCGGCGACCTGCTGCTTGAGGTGCTGGCGGCGCACCGGCTGAAGGCCGTTGTAGAGCACATATTGAATCGCCTCGGGCGAGGCGCCGTTGGTGCCGATCCGGTTGAGCGGGACGCAGGCGCGGTCGTCATTGGTCGCGTTGGTATCGACGTTGATGCGGCAGACGATCGTTCCCGCCGCATAGCCGCCCGGATTGCCGGCGGCGGCGACCACCGCGTCGGTGGCGTTGGCCATGCGCTGGATGTGCCAGGCATTGGTCAGCAGCTCGGTCGTATCGGTCTTGCCGAATTGATAATAGCCGTCCCAATCCCAAGTGATCCCGCCGGTGGCGAACTCGCCGCTACCGCCGACGACATAGCGCTGCACCTGACGTCCATTGTCGCTGCCCTGCGGCGGCAGGAAGATGTTGCTGGTGCCGATCTGGATGGTCTGCAGATTGTTCGTGACCATCGCAGCGCGCACCGAATCCGGCAGGAAGGCGTTGTCGCGCTGGATGTTCACGCCCACGGTCGGCGTCTGCTGATAATAGCTCTGCCCGCGATAGTGGCTGATCGCCGCCTGCGCGAAAAGTTCGATCGCGGGGGAGAATTCGTAGCTGATCCGGCCAAAGCCGCTGACGCGCTTTTCCGCGGGAAGCAGCGTCGCGCTGCTGCGGTGTCCGGCGGTGGTGATGTCCAGATCGCCGCCCAGCATCCACTGGCCGCTCGTCGTGCCGAAGTTGAGCTGGCCAACACTGGCCTTGCCCGTCGCCGGGTTGATCGATCCGAAATAGGTGCCGCGGAGCGGTCCGGTCGAGATCAGCCCGCCCGGCGTGAACTGACCGGTACCGGTATTGGCGCCAACCCAATATTCCGGGCCGCAACCCGTGATCGGCGTGCCTGCGACATAACCCGCGGGCGCCCGGCAATTGCCGCCGACCGCGGTGCTGTAGGCCGGGTTGTTGATCAGGAAGAAGCCGGTGTCGTTCCAGTCGCGATCGATCGACTGGATGCCCTTCTGCGTGAAATATTCGCCCGACAGCAGGATATGCCCCTTGCCGTCCGCGAAGCTCGCGCCGCCGGTTGCGGAGAATTTGTGGTTCGGGCCGTCGCCATAGGTGGTGACGCCGTGCTCATACTCGGTCTTGAAGCCGGTGAAGTCCTTGTCGAGAATGAAGTTGACGACACCCGAGACCGCGTCCGATCCGTAGGCCGAGGATGCGCCGCCGGTCACCACCTCGACCCGCTGGATCAGCGCCTGGGGAAAGGTGTTGACGTCGACCACCACCGGAT
>Ga0247822_10001402_pt1 | contig 14740 bp, 12 predicted proteins | sample 13C_Cellulose_Da_FD_192423 | JGI IMG/M metagenome (GOLD analysis project Ga0247822, IMG submission 192423) | Soil microbial communities from agricultural site in Penn Yan, New York, United States - 13C_Cellulose_Day30 | ecosystem: Environmental > Terrestrial > Soil > Agricultural land | place...
CCCGGTGCCCTTCCAGACAGCATTCGCGGTGCGGTTCATCGTGTCCTCCCTTGCTCCCTTGGTTGCCGCAGGCTACCCGACCGCCGGCGAAACGCTCGTGGTACGCCTCCGCTCCCGTGCCCAACGATGGACTTGGTGACCGCTGACTCCGAGTGTCCCGAGGGCGCGACCTGTCAACGAGGGACGCGCAGGGTCGCGCCGGGCGCGACGGCGAGCCGGTCGACGTGGCCGGTGGCGCCGGCGACGAGGACGTGGACGTGGGTCGCCTGGCCCATGTGGGTGAACACGCCCTCGTGGTGGCGCGAGAAGAAGCCGACCACGACCGCGGCGCCGGGCGTGCTGCGCCGGACGCCGTGGACCTCGCCGTGGGTGTGCGGGCCGTCGACGACGTGCCAGTCGAGGATCGCGAACGTCCCGTCGAGGACGAACGGCGTCGCCGCGGCGACGTCGACGCCCGCGTCGCGGAGCGCGGCCTCGATCGCGTCGTCGAAGCCATCGGCGTCGATCGCCGCGGTCAGGCGGACGTCGCGCCAGGCCGGCACGTCGGCGCGGACCAGCAGCGCGGCGCGGGCATCGGTCGCCCCCTCGGCGGCGACCACGCCGTCGCCGTCGGCGCGCGCGGTGGCGATGCGGCCGTCGAGGACGGTGACCTCGCCGCGCAGCCCGGCCAGCGCGCCGACCGCGATCGTGTGCGGGGTGACGACGTCGCCGAGCGTGACCCGGCCGTCGGTCGCGCCACCGTGCATGATCGCCCGCAGCGCGCCGTGGACCTCGACCGCCGGCGGCGCCGGCGGCACGGGCGGCGGAGACGCCGACGGCGAAGCGCCCGGACCGCAGGCAGCGACGGTGATCAGCGCGACGAGGAGACCGGCTCGCACGCGCCGGTCGTATCACAGACCACCGCGCTACGCGCCCTGCGGCGCGGCCGGGCCGGCGAGCTCCGCGGACGGCGGCGGCTCGGCGCGATCGCCGCGCAGCGCGCGCCAGACCGCGAGGAGGATCGCGCCGCCGCCGACGATGGCGCTCACGACGGTGATCAGGCCCCCGAAGTACGGGAGGCGGCCGAGCAGGGCGAGCAGCGGGATGCCGACCAGCGGCGCCAGGTACGGCGGCGCCGGCTCGGCGCGGCGAAGGACCCGGCCGATCAACGCCTCGCCGATGCGAATGCCCACGATGACGTAGCCGAAGAAGGCGAGCGCCGGCAGCACGAACACCAGCACGCCGATGCCGGCGGGGATGGTGACCACCGCGACGAAGCTGAGCACGACCACGGCCGGCACCACGATCCACAGCAGCAGCGCGGCCAGCACCGTCTTGCCCGGGCTCCGGGTCAGCGCGGCCTCGGCGCGGCGGACGCCACCGGGGATCAGCGCGGCGACGGCCAGCCCGGCGAGGACGAGCGCGAGCAACACACCGAGCGGGAGCAGCACGCCGGTGATCCAGAACCCGAAGACGTGCCACGGCCGGCGCGTCCGCACCTCGCCGCCGACGGTCACCGACGGGTCACGCTCGATCGTCGATCCGACCAGGTCGATGTCGCCGGTCACCGCCGCACGATCGCGCAGCACCGCCCGGCCGTTGACCACGACGAGGTCGCCGACCCGGGCGCCGTCGAGCTCGGCGAGCCCACCGATGACGACCACGTGCTCGGCCGCACCGGCGACACGGGCGTCGCCGCCGACGGCGACCACCGAGTCGTAGCGCGCGCCACGGTCGACCACGACGTCGCCGCCGACCCGGACCAGCGCGCCGCGATCGGCGGCGGCGACGGGCTCCCGGGCATCGGCCTGGTCCCGAGGCACGGCCGGCACGATCTGGACGACGGCGACCCACGCACCCACGACGGTGGCGACGAGCAGCTTCACACCCTCGCTGCCTGCATCGGCCGCGCCGGCTGGGCGCCACGCCCGGGCGGGCGCGACCACGCGCGCCCGAGGCACGTCGGATGCAACCCGCACGGGCATGACGACGATCCCTGCCATGTTCCAGTCGACGGTCGTCCGCAGCACCGAGTGGGTCGGAGAGATGATGGCGAAGCTGGCGCTCAAGGACGAACGCAAGGCGCTCCGCGCGCTGCGCGCCGGGCTCCACGCGATCCGCGACCGCCTCCCCGCCTACGAGGCGGTCGATCTCGGAGCCCAGCTCCCCACGTTGATGCGCGGCCTCTACTACGAAGGCTGGCGGCTGACCGAGGCGCCGGAGCGCGTGCGCCGCCCCGAGGAGCTGTTCGCCCGGGTCGGCCACGAGCTCGCCAACGACGCCTCGCTCAGCCCCGAGGCCGTGGTGCGCGCGACCATCGCGATCCTCTCGCACCACGTCACCGAAGGGGAGCTCGACGACGTCGCGCGGGTCCTGCCGCGTCGTATCGCCGAGCTGTGGTCGGAGAGCCTCGAGCCGCCGCCCGCGGCCACCGCCGCGCCGTCGCAACCGGCGCCGACCAGCCCGCGCTGACGCCGGGGCGAACGCCCCTCGTCTTTCCGACTCGTTTCACCACGGCATCGAAACGGTGTTGACATCTGCGATGCCTCCCGATTAGTTTGCTCGCAGAACGAACTAACTCAGGGGCGCCGCCGGTGCAGACGGTCGACACAGCGCGCATGCGCGAGCACAACTCGGGACTGCTGCTGAACCTCGTGTTCAAGCAGCAGGGCCTGTCGCGCGCCGACCTCGCCCGCATCACCGGCCTGAGCCGGTCGACGGTGTCGGCCATCATCGACGACCTGATCGCCGAGCGGCTGATCCGCGAGGTCGGCGCCGGCGACTCGCGCGGCGGTCGCCGCCCGACCCTGCTCGAGTTCAACGAGGACGCCCACGCGCTGGTCGGGGTCGAGATCGGCGCCAGCCACGTGCGCGCGGTCGCGACCAGCCTGCGCGCCCGCGTCCGCGCCGTCCGCGAGGTCCGCCACCCGGTGGTCGACGATCCGGCCGGGACCATGGACGTGCTCGTCGAGCTGATCGACGACGTCCTGGCCGACGCCCGGGTCGGCAAGCAGGCCCTGCTCGGCATCGGCCTGGCCGTGCCCTGCCCGCTCGATCTGAGCCAGCCCGATCAGCTGTGCGCCCAGCTCATGCCGGCGTGGGTCGGCGTCCAGCCGACCCGGGTGCTGAGCAAGCGCTTCCGCTGCCCGGTGTCGATGGACAACGACGCCAACCTCGGCGCGCTCGCCGAGCGGTGGTGGGGCGCCGGTCGCACCGGCGAGGACCTGACCTACGTCAAGATCGCCACCGGCGTCGGCGCCGGCCACATCATCGCCGGCGAGGTCTACCGCGGCTCCAACGGCACCGCCGGCGAGATCGGCCACCTCGCCATCGACCTGCGCGGCCCGCGCTGCCGGTGCGGCCTGCGCGGCTGCCTGGCGGCGCTGGTCGGCGCCGGCGCGCTCGGCGAGCGGGTCGCGTCCGAGCTGTCCGCCGGCCGGACGAGCACGCTCGGCGGCCGGGCCTCGGCCCGCTTCACCGTCGACGCCGTGGTCGCGGCGGCGCGCGCCGGCGACGCCCTCGCCCGCGAGATCGTCGCCGAGGCCGGCAGCTACCTCGGCATCGCGATCGCCAGCCTGCTCAACCTGCTCAACCCGGCCATCGTCGTCCTCGGCGGACCGCTCACCGCCGCCGACGATCTGCTCCTCGATCCGATCCGCGCCACCGTGCGCGACCGCTCGCTGTTCCGCTCGATCGCCGAGGCCCGCATCGTCACCAGCGAGCTGGGCGACGACGCGATCGCCGTCGGCGCCGCCACCCTGGTGCTCCAGGCCGCGCTGAAGTCCCCCGCCCTGTTCTCGTCGGCGCCGCTGGCCCGCGCCGGCTGACCTCGACTGCCTGACTCCGGCTGTCCGACTCGCTTCCGCACGCTCACCGCGTGACAGGAGGACCCCATGCTTCGTCCGCGCTTCGAGTCCCTGGTCCTCACCGGCGCCGCGCTGCTCGCCGGCTGCGCCGCCACCGTCGACGACATGCCCGACGGCGTCGGCCCACCCGAGCCGCCGTTCGCGGTGTCGAGCTTCTTCGCGCCCAGCGGCTACATGGGCGACGGCGCCGACCCGAGCGGCACCGCGCTGATCTCCGCCGACGATCCGGCGCAGTGCGCCCCGCGGCCCAGCGGCGCGCGCGGCGACTGCTACAAGTTCACCTACAACGCCGGCCCCCAGCTGTGGGCCGGGGTGTACTGGCAGTTCCCGCCCAACAACTGGGGCAGCGTCGAGGGCAAGGCGCTCGGCGCCGGCGCCAGCAAGGTCGCGTTCTACGCCGCCAGCGAGCGCGGCGGCGAGACGCTGAAGATCACGATCGGCGGCATCAAGGACGTCACCCTGCCCTACAGCGACGACCTCAAGGCCGAGGGTTCGGTGACCCTGACCACCACGATGACCCGCTACACCGTCGACCTGGCCGGTCGCACGTACGACAAGGTGATCGGCGGGTTCTCGTGGGCGGCCAACCACCCCGAGGGCACCGATCCGGCCACCGCCCCGCCGATCGTGGTGTTCCTCGACGACGTGGTCTGGGAGTGAGCCATGCGCGCGGCGGCCTCCCTCGCGCTCGTGCTCGCGGCGACCGGCGTCGCCCGCGCCGATGACGGCGACGTCGACGTCGCCGTCGAGGCGACCGCCGCGCCGGCGCCGGCGGCCGCGCCGGCCGGCCCGCGCATCAACCCGTTCCGCTGCCGCGGCGAGGCCGAGGCGATCGCGCGCGACCTGACCCTCGACGAGATCGAGGTCGAGATCGGCCGCCGCACCTCCCACCCGGTCGACGACGGCGATCCGGCCACGGTCGCCGCCCACAAGCTGTGCGTGGTCGCCGAGCTCAAGCGCCGGGTCGGCGCCGGCGACACCGCCGACTGGTACGAGCGGGCGATCCGCACCGACCCCGACGAGCCCGGCTACGAGCTGTGGTACGGCGCCTACCTGGGCACCGTGCGCGGCGCGGCCGGGCCGATCGTCGAGGCCGCCGAGGACCACTACTACCGGGCGATCGCCAAGCTCGACCGCCTGCGCCAGGCCGGCGCGCTCGCCGACCACGACCGCATCACCAGCGAGTGGGTGCAGCGCCGCCTGCTCGACCTCTACCAGCGCGACGGCCTGCCGCTGGTCGGCTGGAAGGCCTACCGCTACGACGCCGGCGACCACGCCCTGCCCGGCGTGATGCTGTCGAGCGTGTTCCAGGTGTCGTCGGACACCCGCGACTTCTACTACGGCAACGAGATGCGGGCGTTCACCGGCGAGGCCGCGTTCGCCGAGAGCGTGCTCCGCCTGGGCCGGCCGCTGACCAACACCGAGAAGTTCGGCCTGATCCGCGCCCCGCTGCGCACCGGCTGGAACAACCGCATCCGCCTGCGCCACAACTGGATCGGCGCGATCGATCTCGAGCACCGCTGGTTCCAGGCGCGCGAGGCGCAGATCCGCGTGTTCACCGAGCCCAACACGTACGTCGACGTCGACGTCACCGAGCTGGGCGGCGGCTTCCGCCGCGAGATCCCGGTCGGCTCGCTGTTCGACTTCGATCTCGCCGGGCAGGTCCGCCTGACCACCCGCACCGGCACGGTCGAGTTCCTGCCCGACGAGCAGCAGCAGTTCCTGACCTACGAGGCGACGCCGACGGTGTCGCGCTTCATCGGGCCCGACAAGCTGTCGCTGCGCGGCGCGTACGTCTACATGGCCATCCCCGATCTCGACGGCGGCATGCCGTACGAGCGCGATCGCGGCCAGACCATCCGCGCGCTCCACCTCGAGTACGCCCTGTACCGGGCGGTGCGGCTGCCGTCGCTCGCCGGCGGCCGGCTGCGCTTCGACCGCCGCTACACCCGCGGCTGGCACTGGTACGCCGGCATCGCCGAGGACGCCCAGGTCTACGGCCTGCGCCAGGTCGCCCAGCGCGACCACTACCTCGGCACCACGCTCAAGGGGCTCGGCGCCTACGACGTCACGCTGCAGGGCACGCTGTACACGGCGGCGACGCGCTTCGTCGATCCCGACGCGCCGGCGATGGGCCTGCAGGACGATCCCAGCCAGCGCCACAGCCAGTACCGCACCACGTTCGCGCTGGCCCGCCGCCTCATCGACGAGGACGTCACGCCGGGGCTGCCGAAGTCGCGGTTCGGGCTGGCGGCGGCGTCGCTGGTCCTGGTCGTGCCGGTCACCCACGACCTCGCGGTCGACGGCTCGGACGCGTTCGAGAACGTCCGCGCCGGCGGCGAGCTGTGGATGAAGCTGATCGCCACCGGCCTGGGCGGCACGACCTTCCTGGTCACCGCCGGCTACGACTACCAGTACTTCTATCGCCAGACCAAGGCCATGCACATGGGCCACCTGGCGCTGCGCATGGGGTGGTGACGTGAAGGCCCAGGTCCTCGCGGCGGTGGTGTTGGTGGTGGCGGCGAGTTGCAGCCCGGCGGCGGTCGCGCCGCGCGCGCCGTCGCCGCCGCCCGACCCGGCCATCTCGGTCGCCGCCGGCGCCGGCTACTACGTGACCCGGCTGATCGACGGCGAGGCCCTGCCCGGCAACGAGCGCGGCGCGCCGGTGACGCCGAAGGTCACCGCCGACTTCACCGGCCCGCCGACCAGCAACGACTGGTGGTCGTCGCTGATCTGGCAGTTCGATCGCGGCGGCAAGGCCAACCCGTACTCCGAGCCGATGTTCGCCCACCCGCTGGCGATGCAGGCCGAGCGCGGCGGGCTGGCCGTCGCCTACCCGACCGAGGTCGTCGTCGAGAAGGCCGGCTACAGCTACCCGTTCACGCCCGACCTGCTGGTCGGCGCCGCCGGCCTCGACGCGCCCGACACCCGGGTCGCCCGCTACTCGGACTGGACGGTGACCGCGGCGTGGGGCGACCACTTCCGCGCCACGTTCGGGCACGGCCTGCCGTTCGTGTACGTCGAGGCGACCGGCGGGCGCGCCCGGGTCGAGCCGCGCGGCGACGACGCCGCCTGGCGGCTCGACGGCGAGGTCGCGACCGTGACCGTGCGCGGCCACCACTACGGCCTGTTCGCGCCGGCCGGCGCGCGCTGGGTCCGCAAGGGCGCCGCGGTCGAGGCCGACGCGCCGTACTACTCGGTGGCCATCCTGCCCGACGGCGCGCCGAAGACCCTGGCCCTGTTCCGCGACCACGCCCACGTCTTCGTCACCGGCGGCACCGTGGCCTGGGAGTACCAGCCCGACCGCGGCGAGGTGGTGACCCGGTTCCAGCTCGCCACCGAGGCGCGCGGCGGCAAGCCCGACGCGACCGCGCCGATCGTCGCCCTGTACCGCCACCAGTGGCTGCACACCGACACCCCGCTGACCGCCCACGGCTACGTGTCGCCGCGCGGCGCGATGAAGGTCGCGGTCGCCGGCGAGGTCGCGACCCGCCTGCGCTACGACGGCGTGCTGCCGTTCCTGCCGCTGGTCGATCCGGCCGGGCGCGCGGCGCTGGCCGATCGCGTCGACGAGGCGTGGCGGCGCGGCGACTTCGTGCCGCCCGGCCTCGAGGGCAAGAAGGACACCTACTGGACCGGCAAGGCGCTCGGCCGGCTCGCCGTCCTGGTCCACCTCGCCGACCAGGCCGGCCACACCCGCGCCCGCGCCGACCTGCTGCGCTCGCTGCAGAACGAGCTCGAGGACTGGTTCGACGGCGCCGCGCCGCACCTGTTCTACTACGACGCCACCTGGCGGACCCTGATCGGCCTGCCGTCGGCGTACTTCTCGGCGGCGCAGCTCAACGATCACCACTTCCACTACGGCTACTTCGTGTTCGCGGCGGCGACCGTCGCCCACTTCGATCCGGGCTGGGCGGCCGAGGATCGCTACGGCGCGCTGGTCGAGCTGCTGATCCGCGACGCGGCCAGCTGGGACCGCGCCGACACCCGCTTCCCGTTCCTGCGCAACTTCGACCCGTACGCCGGCCACTCGTGGGCCAACGGCCCGGCCCTGTTCGCCAACGGCAACAACCAGGAGTCGTCGTCGGAGGACGTCAACTTCGCCGTCGGCGCCATCCTGTGGGGCACCGCCACCGGCGACCACGCGATCCGCGACCTCGGCGTGTTCCTCCACGCCAACCTGACCGCGGCGATCGAGCAGTACTGGTTCGACGTCGACCGCGAGGTGTTCCCGGCCGGCTTCGACCGGGCGGCGATCGCGATCCTGTGGGGCGACGGCGGCCGCTACGACACCTGGTGGGACTCGAGCCCGGTCTACATCCACGGCATCAACGTGCTGCCGCTGACCGGCGGCTCGCTGTACCTCGGCCGCCGCCCGGCCTACGTCCGCCGCAACTGGGAGGCGCTGGTCGCCGCCAACCGCGGCGAGCCGCTGCAGTGGCGCGACGTGCTGTGGATGTACCTGGCCCTGGCCGACGCCGACGGCGCCGCCCGGCGGTGGGGCGACCGCAACGCCTTCACCCTCGAGTTCGGCAACTCGTCGGCGGCGATCGAGCACTGGATCCGCACCCTGCGCGCCGCCGGCGGCCTCGATCCCGAGGTCAGCGCCGACAGCGCGACCGCCCTGGCCCTGCGCAAGGGCAACGACCGCACCTACCTGGCCTACAACCCGAGCGGCGCGCCGCTGACCGTCCGGTTCTCGGACGGCATGACCCTGGCCGTGCCCGCCCGCTCGTACGCCCACGAGCGCAAGCCGGTCGCCGACCCGCGGCGGCCGATCGCCGACCGGAGGACGCGATGATGAAGTCGATCTCGCCGGCGGTGACCACCGCCGCCCTCGCCGCCCTCGCCGCCGCCGCGTGCACCCGCCCGCCGGTCGACGACGACCTGCCCGAGCCGCCGGTGGGTGGCTGGCGGCTGACGTGGAGCGACGAGTTCGACGGCCCCGCCAACACCGCGCCCGACCGCGGCAAGTGGAAGTACGACCTCGGCGGCCACGGCTGGGGCAACCAGCAGCTCGAGTTCGACACCGACCAGCTCGCCAACGCCCACCTCGACGGCGACGGCAAGCTGGTGATCACGGCGCTCAAGCAGAGCTACAACGGCAATGCCTACACCTCGGCGCGGCTCCGCACCGAGGGCCTCCTCGACCAGCGCTACGGCCGGTTCGAGGCCCGCATCAAGCTGCCGACCGGCGCGGGCATCTGGCCGGCGTTCTGGCTGCTCGGCTCGCGCTTCGCCCAGGTCAGCTGGCCCGAGTGCGGCGAGCTCGACATCATGGAGCTGCGCGGCAGCGAGCCCGACGTGGTCCACGGCAGCGCCCACGGCCCGGGCTACTCGGGCGGCAACCCCAAGACCGACCGGTTCGAGCTCGCCACCGGCACCTTCGCCGACGACTACCACCTGTTCAGCGTCGAGTGGTCGCCCGGCGAGGTCCACTGGTTCGTCGACGACCACCACTACCACGCGATCCGCGCCATCGACATGCCGGCCGGCCAGCGCTGGGTGTTCGACGACGGCCCGATGTTCGTGATCCTCAACGTCGCGGTCGGCGGCTGGTTCGGCGGCGAGGTCGACGACCGCATCTTCCCCCAGTCGATGTACGTCGATCACGTCCGGGTCTACGAGCGAGTCACCCCGTGATCCATCGCCCGCTGCTCCTGGTCGTCACCGCGGCGCTGGCCGCGGCGGCCGGCTGCACCGATCCGGTGCCGCCGCGACCGCCGGGCGTGCTGGTGGTGTCGCAGGAGCAGCAGGCGGCGTGGATCCGCAACTTCAACCCGTTCCTCGCCCCCGGCCTGGCGCGGTGGCCGTCGCGCGGCGGCGTCTACGAGCCGCTGCTGGTGTGGAACACGCTGAAGGGCGAGTACACCCCGTGGCTGGCCACGGCGTGGACGTGGCGCGACGACGCCCGCACCCTCGAGGTCACCCTGCGCGACGGCGTCCGGTGGTCGGACGGAACCCCGCTGACCGCCGCCGACGTCGAGCTCACCTTCCGGCTGCTGCGCGACCACCGCGCCCTCGACCTCGACGGAGTGTGGAGCTTCCTCTCCGCGGTCGAGGCCACCGGTCCGGGCACGGTCGTGTTCCGCTTCGTGCGGCCGTTCGCGCCCGGCCTCTACTACGTCGGCCAGACGCCGATCGTCCCCGCCCACGTGTGGGCCGGCGTCGCCGATCCGGTCGCGTTCGCCAACCCCAAGCCGGTGGCGACCGGTCCGTTCACCGAGGTCGAGGTGTTCGAGACCCAGGTCTACCAGCTCGGCCGCAACCCTCACTACTGGCAGGGGCCGCCGGCGGTGCGCGCGCTGCGCTTCCCGGCGTTCTCGTCGAACGAGCAGGCCAACCTCGCCCTCATCGGCGGCGAGGTCGACTGGGCCGGCAACTTCGTGCCGGCGATCGACCGGGTCTTCGTCGGCGCCGATCGCGACCACCACCGCTACTGGTTCCCGCTGGTCGACGGCACCATCGTCCTCTACGCCAACACCACCCGGCCGCCGCTCGACGACGCGCGGGTGCGCAAGGCGCTCAGCCTCGCGATCGATCGCGACCTCCTGGTCGAGGTCGCGATGTACGGCCACACCCGCCCGGCCGACCCGACCGGCCTCGACGACGGCCTGGCGGCGTGGCGCGATCCGGCGATCGCCGCCGCCGCCGACTGGGTCCGCCACGATCCGGCCGCGGCCGGCCGCCTGCTCGACGAGGCCGGCTGCCCGCGCGCCGCCGACGGCATCCGGCGCTGCGGCGGCGTCCGCCTCGAGCTGACCCTGCAGACCGTCGCCGGCTGGTCGGACTGGGTGCGCGCCGCCCAGGTGATCGCCCGCGACCTCGCCACCGTCGGCGTGGCGGCGCGGGTCCGCACCCACGACTTCACCGCCTGGTTCGACAAGCTGCAGCGCGGCGACTTCGCGCTCAGCATCGGCTGGACCGAGACCGGCCCGACGCCGTATCCGTTCTACCGCGGCGTGATGGCGACCGAGGCCACGCGCCCGGTCGGCACCGCGGCGGCGCGCAACTGGCACCGCCACGGCGATCCCGCCGCCGACGCCGCGCTGACCGCGTTCGAGCGCGCCCTCGACCCCGGCGAGCAGCGCCGGCTGGCGACCGCGCTGCAGGAGCGGTTCGTCGCGGCAGCGCCGGTGATCCCGCTGTTCCCCAGCCCGTCGTGGGCCGAGTACTCGACCGCCCGCTTCACCGGCTTCCCGTCGGCCGACGATCCCTACGCGCGGCCGACCCCCAACCGCCAGCCCGAGTGCCTCCTGGTGCTCACCCGCCTGAGGCCCCGGTGAGGTTCCTGCTCCGCCGCCTCGCGCTGTACCTGATCGCCGCGTGGGCGGCGCTGACGCTCGACTTCTTGATCCCGCGGCTGGCGCCCGGCGACGCCGCCCAGGCGCTGATCGCGCGCTCGCAGGGCCAGCTCGAGCCCGAGGCGCTCGAGGCGCTGCGGGTCACCCTCGGCGAGAGCGACGCGCCGATCCACAGCCAGTACCTCGCCTTCCTCGGCCGCACCCTGACCGGCGACCTCGGCACCTCGGCCGCCTATTACCCGGCCCCGGTGTCGACGGTGATCGCCACCGGCCTGGTGTGGACCCTGGTGCTGGCCGGCGCCGCGGTGGTGATCAGCTTCGTGGTCGGCAGCCTGCTCGGCGCGCTGGCGGCGTGGCGGCGCGGCGGCTGGCTCGACGCCGTGCTGCCGCCGGTGCTCGCGCTGGTCGGCGCGTTCCCCTACTTCTGGCTGGCGATGCTGCTCTTGTACGGGCTCGGCCACCACCTCGGCTGGTTCCCGCTGCGCCACGCCTACGGCGACGCGATCGCGCCGGGGTGGAGCGCCTCGTTCCTGGCCAGCGTGGTCCGCCACGCGATCCTGCCGGCGACCACGATCGTCGTCGCCACCCTCGGCGGCTGGATGTTGACCATGCGCAACAGCATGATCGCCGTGCTGCGCGAGGATCATGTCGCGCTCGCCCTGGCCAAGGGCCTGCCGCCGCGCCAGGTCATGCTGCGCTACGCGGCCCGCACCGCGCTCCTGCCCAGCCTGGCCAGCTTCGGCATGGCGCTCGGCTTCGTGCTGTCGGGCGCCCTGCTCACCGAGATCGTCTTCTCGTACCCGGGCCTGGGCCTGCTGCTGCTCCAGGCGGTGCGCAACCAGGACTTCCCGCTGATGCAGGGCCTGTTCCTGACCATCACCCTGGCGGTGCTCGCCGCCAACCTGCTCGTCGATCTCGCGTCGGCGTGGCTCGACCCGCGGGTCCGCGACGGGGCCAGGAGGTCGCGATGACCCTCCTGCGCTCGCGCGCGGCCGCCACCGGCCTCGCCTTGCTGTCGCTGTTCGCGCTGCTGGCGCTGATCGGCCCGTGGATCGCCGGCGATCCGAGCGCGTTCGTCGGCGCGCCCCACCAGCCGCCGTCGAGCGCGCACTGGCTGGGTACCAGCGGCCAGGGCCAGGACGTGCTGGCCCAGACCGTGGCCGGCGCGCGGGTCACCCTGGTGGTCGGCTTCGTGGTCGGCGTCGCGGTGGTGGCCCTGGCGGCGGCGATCGCGCTGACCGCCGCCTACGCCGGCGGCTGGATCGACGACGCGCTGGCGCTGGTGATCAACGTGTTCCTGCTCCTGCCCGGGCTGCCGCTGGCGGTGGTGCTGGCCGCCTACCTGCCACCGGGGCCGCTGACGATCGCGCTGGTGCTGGTGATCACCGGCTGGGCCTGGCACGCGCGGGTGCTGCGCGCCCAGGCGGCGGCGGTGCGCGAGAAGGAGTACGTCCAGGCCGCGATCGTCGGCGGCGAGCACCCGCTGCGCATCGTCGCGGTCGAGATGCTGCCCAACCTGCTGCCGGTGCTGGCGTCGTCGTTCATCGGCGCGACGACGTACGCGATCGCCGCCCAGGTCGGCCTCGAGTTCCTCGGCCTCGGCGATCCCGGCCGGGTCACCTGGGGCACCAACCTGTACTGGGCGGCCAACGACGCCGCGCTCATGACCGGCTCGTGGTGGCTGTTCGTGCCGACCGGGGCGTGCATCGCGCTGGTCGGGTTCGCGCTGGTCCTGGTCAACATGGGCGTCGACGAGCTGGCCGATCCGCGACTGGCCGCGCACGGCCGCGGCGCCGGCGTGTGCGTGGCCACCGTCGTCAGGAGGCCCCGTGGCTGATCCGCGCCCCCACCCGTCGACCGGCGAGCCGGTGCTCGAGGTCCGCGACCTGTGCGTCGACTACCGCAGCGCGGCCGGCGCGGTGCGCGCGGTCGACCGGGTGTCGTTCACGATCAAGGCCGGCGAGGTGCTCGGCCTGGCCGGCGAGTCGGGCAGCGGCAAGTCGACGATCGCGCAGGCGATCATCCGCATCTTGCAGCCGCCCGCGGCGATCAGCGCCGGCTCGATCCATCTCGGCGGGCAGGACGTGCTCGCGATGGACGAGCCGGCGCTGCGCGCCGTCCGCTGGCGCGAGGTCGCGCTGGTCATGCAGAGCGCGATCAACGCGCTCAACCCGGTGCTGACCGTCGGCGATCAGATCACCGACGCGATCCGCGCCCACCGCCCGATCGGCAAGCGCGGGGCGCGCGACCGCGCCGCCGCGCTGCTCGACAAGGTCGGGGTCGGCGCCGCCCGCCTGGGCAGCTACCCCCACCAGCTGTCGGGCGGCATGCGCCAGCGGGTGGCGATCGCGATGGCGCTCGCCCTCGACCCGTCGCTGCTGGTCCTCGACGAGCCGACCACCGCGCTCGACGTGATCGTCCAGCGCGAGATCCTCGACGAGCTGGCCGAGCTCCGCCGCGAGCACGGCTTCGCGATCCTGTTCATCAGCCACGACCTCGGCCTCTTGTTCGAGCTGTGCGACCGGATCGCCGTGCTCTACGCCGGCGCGATCGTCGAGGAGGCCTCGGCCCAGGCGCTGTGGGGCGCGCCCCGCCACCCCTACACCCGCGCGCTGCTGCGCTCGGTGCCCCCGCTGACCGGCCCGCGCCGGCCGCCGATCGCGGTCGGCGGCACGCCCCCCGATCTGCGCGCGCTGCCGTCGGGCTGCGCGTTCCATCCCCGCTGCGAGCACGCGACCGCCAGCTGCCGCACCACGGCGCCGCCGCGCCGCGACGACCTGCTCGGTCACATCACCGCCTGTCACCTGCCGTGACCCGACCGACCGCCGCCATGGACACCCCGCCCCTCCTCGCCATCGACCGGCTCGAGCAGCGCTACGGCGACGTGCGCGCGCTGGCCGGCGTGTCGTTCCAGATCGATCGCGGCGAGGCGGTCGCCCTGGTCGGCGCCTCGGGCAGCGGCAAGAGCACGGTGGCGCGGGTGATCGCCCGGCTGGTCACGCCCACCGCCGGCGCGCTGCGGCTCGACGGCGACGACGTCCTGGTCACCGAGCGCCGCGGCGCCTCGCTGACCTATCGCCGCCGCGTCCAGATGATCTTCCAGGATCCGTACGCGTCGCTCAACCCGGCCCACACCGTCGGTCACCACCTCGAGCGCATGCTGCGCCGCCACCGGCGGGTCACCCCGGCCGGGCTGGCCGCGCGCATCGAGGCCCTGCTCGCCGACGTCGGCCTGACCCCGCCAGCGCAGATCGCGCGGCGCCGCCCCCACGAGCTGTCGGGCGGCCAGCGCCAGCGCGTGGCGATCGCCCGCGCCCTGGCGGTCGAGCCCGAGCTGCTGGTCGCCGACGAGCCGACCTCGATGCTCGACGTGTCGCTGCGCATCGGCGTGCTCGATCTGCTGGCCCGCCTGCGCAGCGAGCGCCGGCTCGCGCTCCTGTTCATCACCCACGACCTCGCCAGCGCCCGCTACCTCGCCGACCGCATCCTGGTCATGCACGAGGGCGCCATCGTCGAGGACGGCCCGGCCGAGGACCTGATCACCCGCCCGAGCCACCCCTACACCCAGCGGCTGGGGCGGGCGGGCCGGGT
>Ga0247822_10001407_pt1 | contig 14728 bp, 10 predicted proteins | sample 13C_Cellulose_Da_FD_192423 | JGI IMG/M metagenome (GOLD analysis project Ga0247822, IMG submission 192423) | Soil microbial communities from agricultural site in Penn Yan, New York, United States - 13C_Cellulose_Day30 | ecosystem: Environmental > Terrestrial > Soil > Agricultural land | place...
TTGCGCGAGGTCGACGGGGAGCTACGCCAGATCGTGGTGCCTGGCGACCAGGCGCCGCCGTTCGCGCTCGAGGTGCTCGACCGCTCGCCGCTGCCGGAGCTCGAGTGGACGCCGGAGGCGCGCCGCACGGTCGACGAGCTCGCGGCGCGTGGCTTCGATCTCGCACGGAGCCTCACGTTGCGGGCGCGGCTCACCCAGCTCGATCCGCATCACCACCTGCTCGTCGTCGTGTTCCACCACGCCGTCGCCGACGGGGCGTCCGCCTACGCGTTCTTCTGCAGCCTGTTCGAGCGCTACACGGCCGAGCGCGCCGGGACGCCTCTCCCCGATCTGCTGGGTATGCAGTACATCGACGTCGCGGAGAGCTTCCGCGCGTGGGCCGACACGCCGGCGGGCCTGTCGCGCGCCGCGTACTGGCGCGAGCGCCTGCGCGACCTCCCCGAGGTGCGCGTCCCCGCCGACCTGCCGCGCGACGAGGTCGACGCACGCCGCGATCGCGCCAAGCACGGCATCACCGCCGACCTCATGCATCCGGCGGAGTACGTGAAGCTCGCCGACGCCGCGCGCGAGGGCATCACCGGGCTCGCGCGCCAGCACCGTGTCTCGATCTACGGCGTCTACGCCGCCGCGCTGATGTGGCTGCTGCACCGCCAGACGGGGCAGACCGACCTGTGCATCGAGACCACCGCCGATACGCGCGGAGAACATCGTGCGTTCGCGAACGTCCAGGGGCCGCTCGTGTTCTGGACGCTCGTGCGCGCCGATCTCGCCGGCTGTGTGTCGTTCCAGGACGCGCTGTCGCGCGTGGGCCGCGCGATCGCCGAGGCCCAGGACGCCGGCCCGATCCCGGACTACTACCGGCAGACATCGCATCGCTCGCGGCGCGTCGTGCTGAACTACGTGCCGACGCGCTGGTACGCGACGCCGAAGAAGGAGTACCCGGGCCTGCGCCTCCACTACAAGCCGATGGCGTTCCCGCGCTGGAAGCGGCCGTGGGACCTCCACCTCACGATCATCGACGCCGACGACACCACGTTCGCGTGGACCGGTAACGAGCGTCTGTTCCGCCGCGAGACCGTGTCGGCGCTGCTGCGTCAGTACCTCGAGATCATCGAGCGCCCTGCCTGATCACGGCAGCACGCGCGCGAGATCACCGCGCAGGCCGCGTAGCCGCTCGACGACGTCACCGCTCCACGCGGTGAGGCCAGGGGAGAGCTGCTCGACCGCGATCGCCGGCGCTTGCACGACGCGGATCGGCCGCTTGCCGCTCGCCGCGCGGAGCGCGTTCTCGCGCTCGAGCCACGCGAGGATCTCCGGCAGGGCCGCGACGGTCACGGGCTTGATGTCGTGCATGAGCAGCACGTTGCGCGCATGCGAGCGGCCGAGCGAGCCGGTCACGTAGCCCACGGTCTTGGCCTTGTCCCCGTGCTTCCACTCCTGCGGATCGAGGTCCCAGTGGAAGTGCTTGGTCGCGCGCTCGGCGAGCTCGGCCTCGAGACGATCGCAGCGCACCCCGAACGGCGCGCGGAACCACACGAGCGGCATCCCGGAGACGCGCTCGATCGCGGCCTTGCCGTCGTCGATCTCGGCGATCGCCTTGGGCTCCTTCACGCGACAGAGGTCGGCGTGGGTCATCGTGTGGTTCGCGATGACGTGGCCCTCGCGCACGATGCGCTGGACGATGCCGGGGACCTTCTTGTTCTCGCTCGCCACCATCTCGCCGACCATGAAGAACACGGCCTTGATCTGGTGCTGCTTCAGGAGATCGAGCACCTTGGGCGTCAGCGTCGGGTTAGGCCCGTCGTCGAACGTGAACAGGATCTCCGGATCTCCCGAGGCCGACGGCCCGGCGGCCGGCGTGGGCCACGCCTTGGCGGCGGCGGTCGACGCCATGGCCAGGACACACGCGATCGCGAGTCGCACCACGGTGACATAACACGCGACCGGCCCACCTCATTGCTACAGTCCGCTCCATGTCTCAGCTGCACGAGCGCGAGCCCGCCCGCGTCCCCCTCGCCAACCAGCCGACCCGCGGCCACTGGCTGCGCTACGACGCCGGCATCGGCGCCAGGATCTGGCTCAAGCGAGATGACCACACCGGCAGCGAGCTGATGGGCAACAAGGTCCGCAAGCTCGAGTACCTGATGGCCGAGGCGCTGGGCGAGGAGGCGACCCACGTGATCACGTGCGGCGGGGAGCAGAGCAACCACGCGCGCGCGACCGCGTTCGCCGCCGCGCAGCTCGGCATGAAGAGCGTCCTCGTCCTGCGCACCGACGATCCGGCGCGACCGCCGGGCCCGACCGGCAACATCCTCCTCGATCGCCTCGTCGGCGCCGAGCTGCACTGGATCTCGCGCCCCGCGTGGCGCGACCGCAACCGGCTGCTCGCCGAGCAGGCCGAGCGCGTACGTGCCGCCGGTGGTCGGCCGTACATCGTTCCCGAGGGCGGCTCCAACGCCCTCGGCAGCTGGGGCTACATCCGGGCGATCCGCGAGCTCGCCGACGACCTCCACGGCATCGCCTCGCCCGAGCACCCGGTGACCGTCGTCTACGCGTGCGGCTCGGGCGGCACCGGCGCCGGCCTGATCATGGGCGCGAAGCTGTTCCGCCTCGCCGAGCGCGGCATCCGCGTCGCGGGCGTCAACGTGTGCGACGACCGCCGCTATTTCCTCGACACCATCGGCCGGATCTGTGGGGAGACCGAGGCGCGCTGGCAGCTCGGGTTGAACATCACGGCGGAGGACATCGACATCGTCGACGGGCACGTGGGCCTGGGCTACGCGAAGAGCCGCCCCGAGGAGCTCGCGACGATCCGCGATGTGTGCCGCACCGACGGCGTCGTCCTCGACCCCGTCTACACGGGGAAGGCCTTCCACGGCGTGGTCACCGAGCTGCGCGCGAACCCCGCACGGTTCGGCGCCGCCGTCGCGTTCGTGCACACCGGCGGCATGCTCGGCCTGTTCGCGGCACCGCCGGCGACGGGCGCCTCGATCGCCGACGTGCTGTGACTACCTGGTGATCGGCGCGACGGCAGCGCGAGCGTCAGGAGATGTCGCGGCCTGTCAGGCACGCCCCCGGAACGGTCGATGCACTCACGTCGAGCATGTCGCGCTCGATGCTCCTCGTGCTCTTGCTGAGTGCGGGCTGCCAACCACGCGCGGACGCGCCCTCGTCGCTGCTCGATCCGCTCGGCGATCGACACCCCGAGCGCGCGCGCGCGGTCGCGGACCCACGTCCCATCGGAGACCGGGGGCTGGTGCGACACCACATGCGCGCGCGTCTCGATGACCTGATCGCGGTCGACCACCTGCTCGCGCACGGCCGGCTCGCCGAGGCGAGGGCGCTCGCGTTCATGCTGTCGCGGCCGGTCCACGACCCTCGGCTCGGGCAGCTCGCCGTCGAGTCGGAGCGCGCGCATGCTGCGGCGCTCGCGCTCGCTGGCGCGCGCACCGTCGACGATGCGTACCGGCTGATGCCGCACGTCGTCGAGGCGTGCAGTGGCTGCCACGCACGCGCGGGTGTGCAGGTCGACGAGCTCGAAGCCGTGCGCGCTACTGCTTCTGCGCGACCAGCGGGTCGAGGAGCTCGGCGAGCTTCGCTTCCGTGAGCGCGCCGACGTGCTGGAACACCTGCGTGCCGGAGCGATCGAACACGAACGTCGTCGGCAGGTGCTCCGGGTACTGGTACGAGACCATGATGTCGGAGTTCACGCGGACGACCGGATAGCGCATGTCGTTATCCGACTGGAAGTTTAGCAGCTGCTGGCTATCGGGGTTGTCGGTCATGACCCCGAGCACGACGACGCCCTTGTCCAGGTAACGCTCCTGCACCTTCGAGAGATCCGGGATCTCCTTGAGGCACGGCTTGCACCACGTCGCCCAGAAGTTGACGACGACCACCTTGCCCGCGAGATCCGCTGGCGTGTACGCCTTGCCGATCGTGTCGACGTAGTTGACGTCGGGCAGGCACTGCTGGCCTTTGCACGCGGTACGCGCGCCCTTCACGCTTCCTGCCGTCGCGCCTGAACCTTGGTTGTTGCTCGGTGCCTTGTCGCAAGCGCCGGCGAACAGGAGCGACGCGAGCAGCGCAGTTTTCGTCGACATGCTTAGCGAAACCTCAACAGCGAAGGTTCGAGGTCGTCGGGCGGAACGAATCCGAGGAGCTCGATGCAAGTGGCGGTCACGTTCGCGATTCCTGCACTCTTCACTCGGTCGGGATCGATCTCGTACCGATCTCCCCGCGCAGGATCGTCGATCAAGAAGGGCACCGGGTTGAGAGTGTGACTCGTCTTTACCACGGGTTCACCCGTCTTCTTGTCGCGCTGGACGCGCCCTTGCTTGTCGCGCTGGTACATCTCGTCGGCGTTGCCGTGGTCCGCCGTAACCACGAGGATTCCTTGCAGTTCAGCCACCGCCTTCGCCAGGCGCGCGAGCTGGAGATCGACGGTCTCCACCGCGATCACCGTCGCGTCGAACGCGCCCGTGTGTCCGACCATGTCGCCGTTGGCGTAGTTGACGCGCGCGAACCGGTGGCGGCCGGTGCGCAGCTCGGCGATCAGGCGGTCCGTGATCTCGGCGGCCTTCATCCACGGCCGCTGGTTGAACGGCACGTTGTCGGACGGGATCTCGACGTACGTCTCGGTGCCCTCGTCGAACATCCCGCTGCGGTTGCCGTTCCAGAAGTAGGTCACGTGCCCGTACTTCTGCGTCTCGGAGATCGCGAGCTGCCGCACGTGCGCGGCGGCGAGGATCTCGCCCATCGGCCGCTCGATCGCGGGCGGCGTCACCAGGTAGTGCTTCGGGATGTGGAGGTCGCCGTCGTACTCCATCATCCCGGCGTACAGGACGTCGGGGCGGCGCAGGCGATCGAACCTGTCGAACGCCGCGTCCTCGAAGGCGCGCGAGATCTCGATCGCGCGATCGCCGCGGAAGTTGTACATCACGACGGCATCGCCATCGACGATCGGCTTCGTGGGCGCGATGTCGAACGGCGGTAGGTCCTGATCGATCACGCCGGGATGCTCGGCGCGCAGCGTCTGGACGGCTTCGGTCGCCGAGCCGAACACGCGTTGATCCGCGAGCACGTGCGTGTGCCAGCCGCGCTCGACCATCTTCCAGTCCGCCTCGTAGCGGTCCATCGTGATCTGCATGCGGCCGCCGCCCGAGACGATGCGCGCGTCTACGCCGGCCGCGGCATGCAGGCCGGCGAGGAACTTCTCGGTGCGGTCGATGTACTCGAGCGCACTCGTCGGCGGCACGTCGCGCCCGTCGAGCAGCGCGTGCACGTACAGCTTCTTGCACCCGGCCTTCGCCGCGGCGCCGAGCATCGCTTCGAGGTGCGCGAGGTTCGAGTGCACGTTGCCGTCGGAGTGCAGCCCGATGAAGTGGATCGCACCGCCGTGCGCGCCGCGCTCGACGACCGCCTTCCACACCGGCCCCTCGAACAGCGCGCCCGAGGCGATCGCCGCGTTCACGAGCTTCGCACCCTGCGCGTAGACCTTGCCCGCACCGAGCGCGTTGTGACCGACCTCGCTGTTGCCCATGTCGTCGTTGCTCGGCAGGCCGACGGCCTTGCCGTGGGCCAAAAGCTCCGCGCGCGCGCCGGGCACCCACAGACGGTCGAGTGTCGGCGTCGCTGCGATCGAGACGGCGTCGGCCTCGTCGGCGGCGCCGCGTCCGATCCCGTCCATCACGACGAGCACGACCGGACCCTTGGGTTGGTGACGAGGATGCTTTCGCAGCGAGGTCATCAGCGGGCACCTTAGCGCGTCTCACGCGAGCCGGTGGGCATGTCCGTTGCACCATCGATCACCGGAGGCGTCCATGTTGCTCGAGCTCGACTCCGAACAGATCGAAGTGATGCGCGAGATCCTCGAGGCGCAGCAGGCCCAGCTGCTCGCGGAGAACGCGCGCGTCGACACGGCGGAGTTCCAGCGGGTCATCCTGCACCGCCTCGAGGTCGTCGAGCACCTGCTCGCGCAGCTGCCGAGGGACAGCTTCGCGTACGCCTAGACGTGCGACGTCTTCGCGACCATCGCGCCTGTCCACCATTCGTAGTCGCGGCCCAGCGGATCGCCCGTCGGGAAGAACACGACGTAGGTCATCGCATCGTACGCGAGGAAGCTCGGGCGACCGCCGAGGTCGTGCCCGATCTGATGCACGGCGCGCCAGGTGCCGGTGTTGAAGTACACGGCCGGCTTGCCGTCGATGCGCCCGAGCGGCTGCATCGACGGGAAGTGCGAGTGACCGTTGACCACGTAGCGTAGGCCGCGCCGTCGCTGCAGCTCGGTCGCGGCGAGCGCCGACATCTTGCCGTCGAAGCTGTGCTGGAAGAAGCGGTACAGCTGGGTGAGCCGCTCGTCGGAGCCGTGCGCGATGACCTTGTTGCGCGACAGCTCGAGCAGCAGGCGCAGCTTCTTGCCGAGATCGAGCGAGAACGTCCGGCGCTGCCGGCCGAGCCAGTCGCGCACGAACTCGTTCGCGAGGAACTCGTCGACGACCTCGCTCCACACCTCGGACATCGGCTTCAGCAGCTCCTTGCGCACGGCGCTCTGCTGGCGGACCCACGCGGGCACGGCGTACACCGGACGGACGTCGTCGATGTCGTCGACCTCGTCGACGCCGGGGTGGTCCTCTCCGACCATCGCGCGCAGCTTGCGCGGGAACTTGAGGATGAGCTCGGAGCCGATGGCATCCCCGATCGTCGCGTCGCCATCGCTCGCGTTGATCGGGTCACCGACATTGCCGTGATACGCGAGCACGCCGTGCTCGGGGAACTCGAGCTCCTTGTGGAGCGGGAGGTCGTCCCGGCCGGTGAGCGCGCGCGCGATCGCCTTGCGCGCGCCGGGCGCCGTGAGCAGCAAGCGGTCGTGGTTGCCGACGACGTAGTGGATCTCGAGCTCGCCGGTCTCGACGCGCGAGCGCAGCGCGGTGAAGAACCCGGCCTCGCGCTTGATCGTCTCCTCGACGATCCTCTCGACGTTCTTGACCACGCCGTTGGTGCTCGCGCCGTGGTACGGGCGGTGGCGGCCCTCGAACCACGACGGCGAGCGGACGAGGTCGAACATGTCGCCGACGATGCACAGCTGCGCGGGCCGCTTCCCGCGCGCGGCCTGGATGCGCTCCCAGAACCGTGTGAACTGCGCTTCCTTGCTGACCGCATTGCCGTGCAGCCGATCCGTCAAGTGGATGTCGCTGACGAAGATGAGCAGCGGCCGGTCCGCCATTCATCGATCTTCGCATGGATCAGGCCTCGCGCAGTACGCGCACGAGCTCGGGGATGAAGTGGTCCGGGTGCTCGCGATGCATGAAGTGCCCACCGGGGACCTGCACGACTTCGTACGACGCCTCGAACTTGTGGCGCGCTTTCTCGTAGACGCGCGGCGCGATCATGTCGTGCTCCCCTGCGAACGCGACGGTCGGCACCATGATCTGCTTGCGCTGCGACGCCGGCAGCCGCAGCCCGACGGCGCGGTAGTAGGCGAGGGCGGCGTCGAGGCAGCCGGGCTCGCGGAACACCTTCTTCACCTGCGCGGTCTCGGCGCGCGGGACGCTCCACGCCGGCGACCACCGGCGCACGAGCTCGTCGACGTACGCGAAGTCGTTCGCTCGCACGCGCGCGGCAGCATGCTTGCGGCGAAGCGAGACGAAGTGCCGCAGCGACCACGCGAGCGCGGGCGTGCGCGGCATCCCGCCCGGATGCGGGATGGCGAGCGTGACGAGCAGCCGCACCCGCTCCGGGCGCAGCGCCGCGGCCGCGTAGCCCGCGGCGGCGCCCCAGTCGTGACCGACGATCACGGCCCGCTCCTCGCCGAGCGCTTCGATCAGCGCGATCAGATCGCGTCCGAGCGTATCCAGATCGTAGGCACCGTCGGCAGGGATCTGCGTGGGGTGATAGCCGCGCGTGAACGGCGCCACCGCGCGAAAGCCCGCAGCGGCGATCGCCGGCAACGTCCTGTCCCAGGTGTGCGCGGTGTCCGGGAAGCCGTGCACGAGCAAGACGAGCGGCCCCGCGCCCGCAGCGAGGTACGCGAAGCGGAGGCCATTCGCACTCACGAGCTCGGGTTGCACGTCGCGATCGTAATCGAAGATCCGGATACGCCGTCGGCACGTGCGCCGTGCGCCACACATGTGCGCTCTTCGTCGTCGAGAAAATTCTCGCGATTCGGAAAAATCTTGGTGACAAACCGCACCGCGATCCTCTAGTTTCGAAAGTGAGAGTTCTGCTTCGCGACGCAACTTCCCACAAGGAGGACGTGACGAGCATGACGCGCACGAGGGCTGGTCCTAGCTAGTCCGGTCGTACACCCAGGCGGGACGATCATCGATCGCTGCCCGCGCCCGAAACGGCAACCCTCGCGCGAGCGAGGGCTCGCAAAGCCACGGGACTCATCGAGTCAGCCGAGCTACCGAAGGAGGCTACTTGCACGCCAGAGACGATCCGTAGCTGAGCAGCAGTACAGCGCAGGCGCCCCACGCATGGCGTCGCACGACCTCGAGCTCGTCGCCCCGGCTTCGCCGGCCTAGCACGCTCCGGTCATCGCCGTCCGCGGCCCGCCGCGCTACGCACACACGCACACCACTCGAGCCCCTCACCGTCTTCGCCACGGTTCAGGGGCTCGAGGTTTTTCGGCGGACTACTTCGTCGCGGGGGCCGCCGGCTTCGCCTGCTGCTGCTGCTGATCCGCGTCGACGATGCGGTAGTTCTTCGAGCGCACGCTGCGCTCGTCGAACTCGAACGTCTTCTTCTCGTCGATCGGCTTGTTGAACTCCGGCGCGAAGAACCGGAAGTGGTTCACGTTGTTCGACGAGTCGGTGATGATCGACTGCGAGACGTGGAAGTCCTTCGTGGAGGCCACGAGGATCAGCGACTTGTACTGCGCGCTCGGCTGCTTGGGAGTGAGCTTGATGACGACATCATCCTTGGTGCCGTACTTGCCACTGGTGTCGAGCTGCGCGTCGAACTCGTTCTTGAGGTCGCCCTTGCCGTAGAGGAACGACACCGCGACCGGCATCAGATCCTTCTCCAGGTTCTTCTTCGTGACCTGCTTGTTGTCGTGCTCGACCATGTACATGTACGAGCCGTTCGAGATGAAGCTCTTCTTGACGACCGTCTGCCCCTTCTTCGTCTCGAGGTAGTCCCAGCGCATCTTGCCGGGCTTCTGGATCCACACCTTGCCGTCGTTGTGCTTGGGCGCGCCCACGCGCATGTCATAGGTGACCGTCTGCCGGAACGACGCGGTCACCGAGGTGATGGTCTTGTAGAAGTCCTGGATCTTGTCGACGGCCTGCGCCGCGGTCACCGCGGTGGCGGTGGGAGCCGCAGCGAGTGGCGCATCGACGATGTGGAGGACGGGGGCCTTAGGTGCCTGCGCCGGCTGAGCCGGCTGCGCGATCCCTAGCAAGGTCCGAGCAACGATTCCGATGAGGTCCATAATTGCGACTCCGAGAGGGTGCCAACCAGCACCACGTCGGTTTGGACGCGGTGCCGGCGTAGGCATTCATGCGGGGAAGTAGCTGCCAAGTAGCTGATCGCCCTCGGGTGGTAGCACGCCCCCTACGCCTGCGCGACGAGCACTTCGCGCTTGTTGGTGTGATCCGGAGGGCTGACCACGCCCTGCTTCTCCATCTCCTCGACGAGCCGGGCCGCACGGTTGTAGCCGATGCGCAGCTGGCGCTGGACCCAGGAGATCGACGCGTTGCGCGTCGTCGTCACGATGTACACGGCCTTGTCGTACATATCGTCGTCGCTCTTGCCGCTGGGCGCCCCCGACATGTCGACGTTGCCGTCGCCGTCTTCGTCGCGCGGCTTGAGGATGTCCATGTTGTAGACCGGACGGCCCTGCGTCTTGAGGAACTCGACGACGCGGTGGATCTCTTCCTCGTCGACGTAGCAGCCGTGGAGGCGCTGCGGCGCACCGCCGCGATCGCTGAACAGCATGTCACCGGCGCCCAGCAGCGCCTCGGCGCCGTTCTGGTCGAGGATGGTGCGCGAGTCGATCTTCGACGTGACGTGGAAGGCGATGCGCGAGGGGAAGTTCGCCTTGATGAGGCCGGTGATGACGTCGACCGACGGGCGCTGCGTCGCGAGGATGAGGTGAATGCCGGCGGCGCGCGCCTTCTGGGCGATGCGCGCGACGCTGGTCTCGACCTCCTTCGCGGCGGTCATCATGAGGTCGGCGAACTCGTCGATGACGACGACGATGAACGGCAGGCGCGAGGGCGGGGCGGTGACCAGCTTCTCGCGCTTGTCGGCCTGCTCGGGCGAGTCGGCGTCGACGGCCTTGTTGATGTCGTCCTCGAGCGCGGCGGCGGCGGCGTCGGCGGCGGCGCGCAGCTTGTCCGCCTCCATCTTCGCCATCTGCTTACCGACCTTGTCGTTGTAGGTCGAGATGTCGCGCACGCCCATGTTGGCGAGCAGATCGTAGCGACGCTCCATCTCTTCGACCGCCCAGCGCAGCGCGAGGTTCGCCTTCTTCGGATCGGTGACGACCGGCAACAGCAGGTGCGGGATGCCCTCGTAGATCGAGAGCTCGAGCATCTTCGGGTCCACCATGATCATGCGGACGTCCTCGGGGCTGCAGTGATAGAGCAGGCTCGAGATCATCGCGTTGACAGCGACGGACTTACCGGAGCCCGTCGTGCCGGCGACGAGCAGGTGCGGCATGCGCGCGAGATCGACGACGGCCGGGCCGCCTTCGATGTCCTTGCCGAGCGCCATGGGCAGCTTCGCGCGGCCCCTGCGGAACGAATCGTCGGCGAGGATCTCCTTGATGAACACCTTCTCGCGGCTCTTGTTCGGCACCTCGATGCCGACGGCGGCCTTGCCGGGGATCGGCGCGACGATGCGCACCCGCAGCGCCTCGAGCGCGAGCGCGAGGTCATCGGTGAGGTTCGTGATCTTGTTGACGCGCGTGCCGGGGGCGGGCGCGAACTCGTACATCGTGACGACCGGCCCCGGGCGGATCGCGACGACGTCGCCCTTCACGCCGTAGTTCTCGAGCGTCTGGGTCAGCTTCGCCGACAGCTCGAGCATCGCGGTCTTGTCGATCGTGTTCTGCGTGGCCGAGTCGTAGTTGAGCAGCTGGATCGACGGCAGCTGGTACTCGCCGTCGCCGAGCTTGATGAACGTCGACTGGCGCTCCTGCTCGGCGGCCTTCTCCTTCGCGGCCATCTCCTGCTTGTCGGCGTGCTTGAAGCGGGACTCGACGATGAGCGGTGCCTTGTCGCCGTTCGCGACCGCGACGCTCTCCTCGGCGGACGCCTGCGGCTCGTCGTCGACGACGAGCGCGGGCTTGGCTTCCTGCGGGGGCTCGCCCACCTTCGTGCCCTGCGGGAAGCGCTGGCGCTTGGCCTTCACGGGCGGCGCGAGCTCGACGGGCTCCTCGTGTGCGTCGGCGGCATCCTCGGCGGCCATCTCGGGAAGCTCGACGTCGACGACGGGCTCGCGCTTCTTGCGCTCCTTCTTCTTGGGCGCCTCCTCCATGACGGTCGGGATCGTGCGCTCGATGATCATCGGCTCGACGACGCGGTCGTCTTCGCCGACCTCGAGCACGTCCTCCTCCTCGACCTCGACCTCCTCTTCCTCGTCGTCGTCGCCCTTCTCGGGCAGCATCGCGCGGAACACGTCGGCCCAGAAGCCGGCGAACGCGACCATGGCGGCCTTGAGGCCGATGCCGACGGTGCGCGCCGCACGGCCGATCGCGCGCAGCACGTCGCCGATGCGGAGCGGCGTCGCGACCACGACCGCGACCACGAGGCCGACCACGCCGAGCAGCGCGGTGCCGGCGGTGCTGATCACGGCGCGCAGGATCTCGGCGAGGTTCTCGCCGATCGCGCCGCCCGGGCCGTGGCCCGCGACGCGATAGCCCGACGCCGCGAGGTGCACGAGCGTCGCGAGCGAGACGATGCCGATGATGGTGCCGGCGGTCACGACCATCGGCATCACCGGCTTGCGCTCGACCAGGAGCCGGATGCTGGCGACCACGCCGAGCGCGATCAGCGCGTAGCCGCAGACGCCGGCGAGCCCGTAGAACAGCCCGGCGCTCGCGCGCCCGAACGGCCCCATCACCTGGCCGCCCGCCTGAAGCGAGATCATGGCGACCAGGAGGAAGAGGGCCGCCCCCAGTCCGATCACCCCCGAGACCTCTCGGCGGCGATCGTCGGTGGAGCGCGCAGATGCCGAGGACTCACGAATCTTTCGGTTTTTGGCCATAGGTGGCTCCCGGGGCCCAGGAGCACCTTATCCTACATGCACCCATACCCAGGCCCAACTTTTCCTCCCCGTCCTCCGGGTCATGGCATGTCGAGCGCGACGTTCACAACATTCCGCCCCTTGATCGCTGCCTCGGCCGTGCCTCGCGACGGGTGGGTCACCACGAGGCGCGCGGTGTCGCCGAGCGTGCCGACGCCGTCGATGCGATAGGTGCCATCGGCGCCGCTGCGGGTGACGAAGCCGCCGCGCGCGAGCGTGCTCAGCGTGCCGCCCCGGCCGCTGTCACCATAGAGGTCGGCGCTCACGCTGACTTCGGCGTCTGCGACGGGGGCGCCGCGGGCGTCGACGATGCGACCGCGGAGAGCTCGGCCGTGCACGACGTGGATCGCGCCGAGATCCGTGACACTGCCGCCGATGACGCGCACGCCGCGGACGAGCTTGGTGACGAACCCCGGCCCGACGATCGCGACGGTCCAGGTCCCGGGCTGGACGTCGTCGTCGGTGAACGCACCCGTGAGCTCGCGCACCGCCCTCGGTTGCCATGGCTGATCATCGCCGGGGGCGAGCAGCTCGTAGCCGTAATAGGTGACCGGCGCGCCGTCGAGGACCACGGTACCGGTGAGCCCCGCGCGCTCGTCGACGACCAGACGCACACGCCGATCGCCGGTCGAGATGTGGAGCGAGGACCCGACGTGCTGGCTATCGGCACGCGACGCCGAGACGTCGTATTCGCCCGGCGGTAGGCCGCCGAGATCGAACCGGCCAGAGGCATCGGTCTCGGCGAGACCAAAGCCATGTGGATCGCTCGACCGCGCGAACACGCTCGCGCCCTCTACGGGACGGCCCGCAGGATCGACGACGACACCGGCGATCGTCGAGGCGTCGAGCACGAGCCGCACGCGGAGCTGCGCGCGTGCCTCGATGTGGTGGATCGAGGTGCGCGTACCGTGCGTCGGCGAGCGCGCGCCGATCTCGAGCTCGCCGGCCTCGAGACCGCGCATCACGAACGTGCCGTCGGTGGCGGACTCGGTCGTTCGCCACCCGACGCGAACATCGGCGCCCGCGATCGGCCGATCGTGCTCATCCACGACGATGCCCGTGACCTCGGCGCCGCGCACCGCGTACACGACGGTTCGCGCCGGCGTGGTGCCGTCGATCGCGACCTCGACGCCCGGTCCCGTGGCGAGCTCGCTCGAGCGCGCGGTGATGAAGTAGTCGCCGCGTGCGATTCCCTCGAACGTGAACTCGCCGTGCTCGTCGCTCGACACGCGCTCGCTGCGATTGCCGTCGCCGCCCTCGAGGAGATCGACGCTGGCGTTCGCGACCGGCTGCCCGCTCTCGTCGAGAACGATGCCTGCGAGCTGCGTACCTGCGCGGAGCACGACCTCCTGCTCGATCGTCGCGGTCGGATCGTCCCCGGTGTCGACGCGAACGGTCGCCGGCGCGAACGCCGCGGCGGTCACGGTGAAGCTCTCGGAGTCATAGTCGACGGCGCGCAGCTGCGCGTTGCCATCAGCGTCGGTCCGCGTGTCGCGAGTCGAGGTGCGCACGCGGGCACCGGCGATCGGCGCTCCGTCCAGATCGACGACGCGCACCCGGAGCGACGGCCCGCGCGTGAGCTCGAGCTCGAGCGGATCACTCGTCGCGTCGAGGCGAACCTCGATCGACTCCGCGTAAGCATCGCCCGCCTCAGCGATCACCGAGTACGCGCCCTCGAAGAGCCCGTCGAACGCGAACCCACCATCGGCCTCGGTGAGCACCGTGCGATCGCCGCCGAGCGTGACGCTGGCGCCTCCGATCGGACGCTTGCGACGATCGACCACCTGCCCCTCGAGGCGCAGCGTGTCCGCCGCCGTTGCTCCGCCCTCGGTCAGCAACGGTGATGTCACCGATGCGGGCATTCGTGATGTGGAGGTCGCAGGCTGCGCCGCGGCGTTCGACGACGTGCTGCCGTGTGGGACACGTCCTGACTCGCCGCTCGCCACGAGTGTGACGATCAGCGCGGCGAGCACCGACGTCAGCGCGACGACGCGACGCGTGGATCCCGATCTCACGAGCTCTCCAACGCACGAGACGCGCAAAGGTTTACGAGGTTGCAACGCGACGCGTTGCTGTGCCTCGCCCGCACATCGTGTCGGGGGCGACAGATCGCGCGTGACGTCCGCGTACAAGATGAACGATGGCGCCGCTCGATCCGCTTGCAGACTTGCTGCGCCGCACGAACAAGCTGCGCGATCCAACACGTGCGCAGGTCGCCGCCTGCGTCGGAGCGTGGTGGCGCGATCACGAGCTCGCCGCGCATCCGGCGGTGGTCGGCAAGCGCATCGCGCTGCTGCTCCTCGAGCAAGCGCGCCCCGCGTCCAAGCTCGCCGCGATCTCGCTGCTCGGACGACAGCTCGGCGAGCATCTGCGCGGGGCGGACCTGCCCGCGTTCGAGCGGCTGTTCGCGGACGGGCACCTCGCGGATGCGATCGTCGTCGATGGGTTCAGCGTGCACGTGCTCGCGCAGCACCGC
>Ga0247822_10001408_pt1 | contig 14727 bp, 11 predicted proteins | sample 13C_Cellulose_Da_FD_192423 | JGI IMG/M metagenome (GOLD analysis project Ga0247822, IMG submission 192423) | Soil microbial communities from agricultural site in Penn Yan, New York, United States - 13C_Cellulose_Day30 | ecosystem: Environmental > Terrestrial > Soil > Agricultural land | place...
GGCGTGCCTGTGCCGCAGCCAGACGCTGGCCCAGCCGCCGACGTACAGCCACCGCTACCCGACGGCCGGACAGATCCGGGAGTGGGTGAAGGACCCCGTCGCGTACCGGTTCGAGTACGCCGACGGACTGAAGGCCACCATGCTCCTGCTGAACGGCCTGGTGGGGGACTTCACGTTCGCCGCGCGGGTCAAGGGGGAGGCCGAACCGCTCTCGACGCTGTTCCACCTGCCGCCGAACCCGAACGTGGTGTACTCGGCGGCGCTGATGGCGAAGGCCGAGGAGATGTTCCTCACCGGGGAGGTGCCGTACCCGGTCGAGCGGACCCTGCTGACGACCGGACTGGTCGCCGCCGGAATGCGGTCGCTGGCGGACGGCCAGAAGCGACTGGAGACCCCGCACCTGGCTGTCCGCTATCGGGCGCCGAGGGCCTCGACGTTCTGGCGGGACTGAGGCGGCCGTACCGATCGGAAGCCGCAGACAATTTGCTGACGTCCCGGAAGACCCTTCGGGCCGTCGTGGCCGAATGCGGCGCGAGTTCCGGATTACACCTCTGATCCGTTCGCCTCCGGGCGTGACGGGCGTCGTGGGAACAGGGAGATTCGGATGCGCGTTGTGATCGCAGTGTTGGGGATGTCCTTCCCCGTGGTGGCGGCGGTGCGGGAAGCCCCCACCCGACTTCTCGTCGAGGATCCGGCCGCCGGGCGACCGGGAGCGCGTCAGGCAGCCCCGCCGCTCTTCGACGGACTCGGCAAGCACACCCGGACAGTCACCACGACCAGCCCGGACGCGCAGAAGTACTTCAACCAGGGGCTCAACTTCCTGTTCGCGTTCAACCACGACGAGGCGATCCGGGCGTTCCGTCACGCCGCCGCCCTCGACCCGGACTGCGCCATGGCCCACTGGGGTGTGGCCATTGCCTGCGGCCCGCACATCAACAAGCCGGCCGTGCCGGAGGAGCGGGCGAAGGCCGCCCGGGTGGCAATCGAGCAGGCCCGCGCGAAGGCGAAGACGTGCCCGGAGGCGGACCGGGCGCTGATCGAGGCCCAGGCCGTTCGGTACGCCGACCCGCCGCCGGCCGACCGACGACCGCTCGACGAGGCCTACGCGAAGGCCATGAAGGCCGCCTGGGAGCGGTTCCCGACCGACGCCGACATCGGCGCGCTGTTCGCCGAGTCGCTCATGGACCTCCGCCCGTGGGATCTGTGGTCCGCCGACGGCCAGCCGCGGCCGGAAACTCCAGAGATCGTCGCCACGCTGGAGGCGGTGCAGAAACTGAACCCGGACCACCCACTCGCCCTGCACCTGTACATCCACGCCGTCGAGGCGTCCCCGGAGCCGGGGAAGGCGGACGCGGCTGCGAACCGTCTGCGGCACCTCCTGCCGGGGCTCGGGCACATGGTCCACATGCCCTCGCACATCGACATCCGCCGCGGCCGGTGGCAGGAGGCGATCGAGGCGAACCAGCGGGCCACCGCCGCCGACCGGAAGTACGCGGAGGCCGTTCCCGGGCAGGGCTTCTACCGCCTGTACATGGCGCACAACCACCACATGCTGACGTTCGCCGCCATGATGCGCGGCGAGTCCGAACTCGCGCTCCGCACCATCCGGGAGATGCTCGCCGGGGTGCCGAAAGAGTGGGTCGCGGTGCCGGAGAACGCTGCCATCGCCGACGGGTTCCTGGCCGCCCCGCTGGAGGTGATGATGCGGTTCGGCCGGTGGGACGACATCCTCAAGGAGCCGGAGCCTCCCGAGTTGTTCCCGATCGCCCGCGCACTGCGGCACCACGCCCGCGGGGTGGCCCACGCGGCGAAGGGGGAGCCGGGCCAGGCCCGCGAGTCGCAGAAGGCATTCCGCGCGGCGGCCGTGAAGACCCCGAAAGAGGCGACGTTCGGCAACAACACCGCCGCCGACCTGTTCGCCGTGGCCGACCCGATGCTGGAGGGCGAGATCCTGGTCGCCGAGGGCAAGACGGCGGAGGCGGTGACCGCGTTGCGCCGCGCGGTCACGAAAGAGGACGCCCTGCGGTACGACGAGCCGCCGGACTGGGTGGTGCCGGTGCGGCACGCATTAGGGGTGACGTTACTGAGGTGCGGCAAGCCGTCCGAGGCGGAGGCGGTGTACCGGGAGGACCTCCGAAAGTGGCCGGCCAACGGGTGGTCGCTGTTCGGGCTGGCCCGCAGCCTGGAGGCCCAGGGGAAGGCGAAGGAGGCGGACGAGGTCCGGGGGCAGTTCCGCGAGGCGTGGAAGCGGGCCGACGTGGAACTGTCGTCCTCCTGCTTCTGCCAGCCAGGCGGGCGGTAACGTGATTGGTGTTTCAGGAGGCGGGTCGATGAGCGCGATGCGGACGCCCGGGTCCGGGTTCTACTGGGAGGGGACCGCCGGGCCACCCGGCCGGGCCTTGCACTATGTGGCGTGCGGGGCCGGACGGCCGGTCGTCTTCCTCCACGGGTACACCGACTCGTGGTTCTCGTTCCGACTGGTCCTCCCGACGCTGGCTGCCCGCGCCCGGTGCCTGGCCGCCGACCAGCGGGGCCACGGCGGCTCGGCCTGCGAAGGGGACGACTTCTCGGTGGCCGCGCTCGCCGCGGACGCGGCCGGGTTCATCGACGAACTACGCCTCGGTCCGGTCGCCCTGGTCGGCCACTCGATGGGCGGCGTCGTCGCCCGGGCGGTGGCCCTGTCCCGGCCCGACCTGGTGGACCGGCTGGTGCTGGTCGCCGCCCCGCTCCGGACGGACACCCCGACCCTCCGTGAGCTGAAGGTGGAGGTGGACCACTTCGGCTCGACGGTGCCCCGGTCGTTCGCCGAGGCGTTCCAGGCGGCGTGCGTGTGCGACCGCGGGTCGGTGCCGGGGTGGTTCTTCGACGCCTGCGTGGACTCCAGCGCCGGGGTCGCGCCGCGGGTGTGGCGGGCCGCGCTGGCCGGCCTGCTGGCCGAGGACCACACCACCCGGCTGGGGGAGATTACCTGTCCGGCCCTGGTCGTCGGCGGACGGGAGGACGGGTTCGTCCAGCCAGCCGAGCAGGCGGAGTTGGCCCGGGCGTTGCCCCGGGGCCGGCTGACGCTGTACGACGGGGTGGGGCACTCGCCTCACTGGGAGCAACCGGAGCGGTTCGCCGCGGACGTGGCGGAGTTCCTCGCCGCGCTGGCCTGACGCCGCTCCCGCCGGTCAAGCGTCGGGAAACGCGGGCGGGATGACAAACGTGTGCCGGATCGCCTCCTGCTGGAATCCGATCACCTCGGGGAAACGCAGTCCGGGCAAGAGTTGCACGTCGAAGATCTCTTCCACGGCGGTCTGGAACTCCAGGAAAGCAACGACCCGGCCGCCACGCAGATCCACCACCGCGACGCCGCACTTCAACTGCTCCCGCCGGTCGGCCAGCGGTACGCCGTCCATCGCGGACGTCTTTCGAATCTTTGACAGGCCGACGAAGACGTACGGCCCGGAAAACGCCAGACCGCGGGCGAACCCGGGCATCTCGGCGACTCCCTCTCGCCGGCCGGTGGCAGGGTCGACGAGTACAAGTTGCCCGGTCCCGGACTCCAGTAGCCAGAGCCGGTCGTCATGCCAGCGCGGCGAGTGCGGCATACACAGCCCGCGGGTCAGGAAGTCGCCGCTGGGTACATCCATCACGCAGCCGCCGTGCGGCTTATCGGCGCGCCAGCCGTCGCGGGCGTCGGTGGCGCCGAGCGCGGTGACGAAGCGCGGCTCATTGTCCACGACGGCCAGCCCGTTCAAATGGCAGCGGTCTTCGGCGGCGAGCGCCGAGATGAACGGCGGCCGCCAGCGCGGCACGAAGCTGTAGTCCGGGTGCAGCGTACACAGGCAACTGAACCGGGTGTTAACCGCCCACAACTCGTCCCCGGCCCAGGCGAGTTCGTGGACGCCGATGTCTCCGGTGACGTGACACGACCGCGGTAGGTAGCAGCCGTCGTGGTGACCGGCCGGTTCGATCCGCGGGGCGATGTCCGGGGCGTTGCGGAACTCCCAGACCTGATTCCGCGTGCCGAGGGCCAACCGGGGTCCGTCCACGGCGACCCCCATCGGCCGGTCGAAGGTGCGGACCAGGATGGAAAGGCCGGCCCCGGCCGCGCGGACGGCGAGGAGTTTGTTCGCCTGATACGTGCTGACCAGCAGCGACGCCCTCAACTCGGCCAGCACCGCGACGAAGCTCTCGGTCTGGGTGAAGTGGAACTCGACAGCGGCCGCCGGCGGGGTCGTCTCGCCGGCGGCTGGTCCACGTGGCATCGTGGCGACGGGGGTCATCGTTCACTCCCTGGGTGGTTGCCGCCGATTCATCTCCTCGGACGCCGCGCCTTGTCGTCGTTGGCGATCGTGCCAACGCCCTGGGGGTCGGAGATCAGCGCGGTTCCGCTGGGGTCGCTGAGGAGGAGTCGGAAGTACTCATCGGCCTCGGCGGTGTTGTCGCCGAAGATCGCGATCCGGACGGTCTGGGTCGTCTCGCCGGGTGCGAATGTCAGGGTGCCGCTCCGGGCCTCGTAGTCGCTCCCCGCCGTCGCCGTGTCGTCCTGCGTCGTGTAGCGAACGGTCACCGGCTCGTCGTAGGCCGCCGAGAGCCGGACGGTGAAGGTCAGGTACGTGACGCCGACCCTCCCTTCCTTGACGCTGACGTCCGCCACGCTGATCCGCGGCTCGTTGTCGAGGATGGTGCCGACCCCCCGGGCGCCGATGACCGTCGCATTGGTCGGGGCGCTGAGGTTGACGGCGAAGGTTTCGGTCGGTTCGGCGAGGCGGTCGCCCGTGACAGTGATCGTGAACGTCGCGCTGGTCCGGCCAGCCGGGACGGTCACGGTGCCGGACGCGGTCGCGTAGTCGCTGCCGGCCGCGGCGGAGACGTCCGACGTGGCGTAGTGGACCGTCACGTCCACGGCGGAGACCACCGAGAGAGTCACCGTGAAGGTGGCGGTGATCGTCCCGGTGTTGCCCTCCGTGACCGTCGCGTCGCCGACGGAGATGGTCGGCAACGGCGCGGACGACCAGTCCCGGTCGTTCTCCAGGACCGAGACGGTGTCGCCCCTGACGTTGGCCGTGGCGACGTCGGGCCAGCCGTCGCCGTTGAAATCGCCGGCCGTGATCGCGATCGAACCAAGTCCGGACGGGAAGTGTTCCGCTTCCCGGAAGGTGCCGTCGCCGCGGCCGCGGAGGACGCTGACACTGTCGCCGACGGAGTTCGCCGTGGCGATGTCGAGTACTCCGTCGTGGTTGAAGTCGCCCAGGACCACGTTGAAGGCTCCCGGGCCGACGGCGTAGCTCTGCCCCCCCGGCGGCGCCTCGAAGCCGCCCGCGCCGTTGCCCAGCCGCACCTTGACGCTGGAGTTACTCACCGTCACCAGATCCGCGTCGCCGTCGCGGTCGAGGTCGCCCGCGGCCATCGACCAGCCGTGGTCGAGTCGCCAGTACGAGACTCCTGCGATGTTGCCCTGGCCGTCGCCCAGCAGCATCGCAACCTCCTCGACAGTGTCGCCAGTCTCAAAGCTGTAGTTCCTGGTGCCCACCGCGAAATCTTGGTTGCCGTCGCCATTGAAGTCGGCCACGGCGACGGCCACCGCCGCGGGAGTGGGGCGGCTGATACCGTAGCCGCGGTCGATCGATCGACCGTCCTGGAGATGGAACGAGCCGTCGCCGTTGCTCAGCAGCACGCTGGCCACGCCGTAGTCTTCGTAAACATCGCCCGGGTAGTAAGGATCTGTTGTCGATGCCACGGCGAGGTCCATCGCGCCGTCGCGGTTGAAGTCGCCCACGGCCACGGACGTGGCCTTGGTGCCCTGGTAGAGCGGGACGTTGAGCGGCGCCTGGAACGAGCCGTCGCCGTTGCCGAGCATCACGCTCACGCCGTTGCTGTCCTCGGCCCCAGGCGTGTAGGAGTATCCGTTCCAGCCGCCGAGCATGTAGTCGTTCACCATCGCCAGGTCGAGCTTCCCGTCGTTGTTGAAGTCGCCGACCGCGAGCGACCGGGATTGGGTGTTATAAGCGGCACTGGCGGCGGCGGAGCTGATGGGGTCGCCGAACCCGCCCGACCCATCGCCCGGCCGAAAGCTCACGCTGTCGGTGTTCACCGACACCAGGTCGATTCGGCCGTCGTTGTTGAAATCGGCCGAGGCCACGGCCGCGGGCGCCGGGCCGGAGGGGAGACTCGTGGCCGGGCTGAAGCTGGGCAGGCAGCGGTCGTCCAGCGGCTCGAACCGCGGGCGGAACCGGGCGCGGGGAGGGATGGACCGCAGGGCATCGAGGATCGAGCGGAGCGACATGGACTCTTCCTTCTGGGGGCAGCCTGCGGGATTATCAGTCCTCGGCGCGCAGGCCGGGCGCCGGGGTGGTGCCGGGCCGGCGGGGGCTTGCCTGGCGGTAAGGACCTTGCCGGCCGCGTTCGTTCGTGGTCCGTGGTTGGCGGTCGGTACTCCCTGGTGCGGGGTCGTGGCTCACTCCTGGCGACCGGCCGGCCGGTCGCCAGGTCACCGACTCGACCACGCGCTAGACCTGGATCGCAGCGAAGTCGGCGGCGATGTCCGCGAACGGGTCCGCATCGACCTCGGTCGGCGGCGCGATGGTGATCCCGCCGCCGACCGGGGTGGCGTCGGTGCGGTCCTGGTCGGCGATCTCCGGTCCGGCGTCGCTCGCCCGGCCGGCGTGGGTCGCCGTGTCGACGGTCACGGCGGCCGCGACCGGGACGGTGTCGGACACGCCGGGTGATGCCACCTCCTTGAGTGCGGCGATGCCCGATCCCAAACTGCTCGGGTTGTCCCGGGGTTGCAGGAAGTTGTCCATGACGTGGCCGCCCACGTTGCGGCCGATCTGCTGCCCGGCCTCGCTGTCGAAGCGGAAGTGGATCCCGCCGTAGATGCGGCTGTTGGCTTGCTCGTCGGCCGCGGCCCAGAAGTTCTCGTACGACCGGGTCACCCCCGGGAAGCCGTTGCTGCCCCAGTCGAACTGGAAGGCGACGTCGTCCCCGAAGACGCCCGCCAGCACCGTGGCGCACGAGGCGCCGATGGTGGCCGCGTTGCCCGAGTAGGTGGGGTACGGCGGGGTGGTCGGGTGCAGCGTGGTCCAGGCTGGGTCGGCCAACGTGTTCGGGTTGCCGTCCTCGGCGGCCCGCCGGATCGCCTCCACCGGCCGCCACAGGGCGTAGTGGTACTTGGCCCCGAACGAGGTCTGCAACCCGTCGTGCATGGTCATGTTCATGAGCGCGAACAGGCGGGCGTCCTCCACGAGGGGGGCGTCCCGGTCCTCGGCCATGTCCTGGGCGATGCGGTTCCAGACCTGGTGGTTGCCCAGCGCCGTCCGCCACAGCCCGGCCACCAGGGTCTGGTCGGCGCTGCGGCTGGAGTCGGTGGCGCGGCCCAGCGCCTTGGCCTCGTTGAACGCGATCGTGTACGCGTTACTGGTCAGGGCGGGGGGCGGGCCGGGGCGGAACTGGGCACTGCTCTCCGTCGCGAACGGCGTGACCAGCGGGACGTGTACGGCACCGGCCGGGCTGAAGTCCGGATGGGTCGGGTGCCACTGGCCGGGGTCGTTGTTCGGCGGCGTGTAGGTGACAATGTCGGCGGCGTGGTCGTCGGCGCGCAGGTCCAGGATCTGCCGGGCCACCTCCTGCCCGATGGCGACCCCCTGCCGGGCCCGACCAGTCGGGATGCCGGCGAGATCCTCGGCCAGGGCCGTGTCGTAGATGGCTTGCCGGCCTGGGTACAGCGCGACCAGCGTGTCGTGGGCCGCCTGGGCGGCGGCCGCCTCCTGCGAGGCGCCGCGCGAGGCGTGGACCCGGGCGTGGTACGGCTCATAGGACCGGTCGATGGCGTTGACCGCGTCGAACATGGCCACGTGGACGAGGGCCATGTTGCGGGACAGCGGAACGCGGGGCGGCTGGCTGGGCAGCGACTGCATCAGGAGTTCGTTCCAGTGCAGGATCACGTTGGAGGACGGCAAGGCGCGGTCCTCCAGGCGTTCGAAGCCGAGCCGCCACGGCCGGGGCAGCTCACGGTCGGGAGACGAGCGGTGTGTCCGGTTCGCGGTCCGGCGCCACGTCAACATGATGGGCTCCTTCTCGATAGCGTTCGTCCGACAACGAGGCACCCCCGGCGCGCAGGGTGAGCGCCGGCGGGGCGGGTGGAACGACCACGACCGCCCCGGCCCCAAACGAGGTCTGTTCCCCCGGCACGCGCCGGGGGCGTTCGGAACAGGGAGTGCTTTGCATGGCGGCTGGCGAGACCCGGCCGCCTTTCAAAACGCCGAGTGTCAACTCGGCGGCGATTCCTTCTCCAGTTCACCGAGCAGCATCTGGAAGTCGCTTCGCGAGCGGATCGCGTCGAAGTCCTTGTGCTCCTTCAGATCGGTCAGTTGCGACGGCTTTCGATAATGGCCTGCGGCCCGGGCCATCTGTAGCAACTCGACCGCCCTGCCGCCGTACTGGTCGGCCAGTTTCGCCCGGACGTCCGGGGCCAGCCGGGCGTCTTTGGCGGCCGCGGCGGAAGCGAGCGAATGGATGGAGGCGAACCGGTGGAGGTTGGGGGGCTGGGCGTGGCCTTCCGCCAGGACGGTCTCGCTCTCGGCCGTCGCCGCGGCGTGCTCGCCCAGTCGAAGGTGAGCGAACGGACGATACAGCCGCATGTTGATATGAGGCTGTCCGTCGCTGATCTCAAGCACGCGCCGCCAGACCTTCGCGGCGTCCTCGTGTCGCTCCAGCCGGCCCAGGGCGTAGGCGCGGCCCATCAAACTATTGAACAGGCCCATGCGCGCTGTTATGTCTCGGTCGTCTTTCGCCAGGACGGATTCGAGGATGGGAATCGCCCGGCCCGCCAACTCCAGCGCCTCTTCGGGCGACCGCATTCGGACCTGCATGGCCAGGTTGTCGTAGGCCCCGGCCAGTTCGATCTTGAACACGGTGACCATGGGGTAGTCGCGGAGAGTCGCTTCCTTGTGGGCCAGGGACTCCCTGAAGGCCGCCTCGGCCTTCTCGTTCTGCCTGTCCCGCGCGTACAGGAGACCCAGGTTGTTGAGCGTCCCGGACAGCCGCCGACGGTGATCCACCACGTCCGGCTGGTCGCGGTGCAGTTGTTGATTCAGGACCAGCGCCTTTTGATAGACCTCCTCCGCGTCCGCCATGCGTCCCTTTGCCATGTAGACCAGCCCCACGTTCTGGTAAGACCGGGCCCGGAGGATCAGGTTCTCGCTGTCGGTGGGATCGCCGGCCTGTAGGCGGTCCAGAAGTTCCATGCTCCTGACGTGGGCGGTTTCCGCCCTGTCCAGCTTCCCCATCTGCCGGAAGAGGTTCACCAGGTTCACATGAGCTCCGGCCAGATCGCGTCGATTCGTCTGGTGTTCCAGGTTCGCGCGTTCCAGCAGTGCCACGCCCTGCTCCAGCGACTTCTCCGCCTCGGGCCATCGCCGGGTCGCGTGGTACACCAGTCCCAGGCCCCGGTGGACGGCGGCCTGCTCGCTCAGGACAAATGAATCGTCCGGTGATTCGGCGGCCAGCGACTCCAGAAGGGCCGCGGCTTGCACGTAGGCCTTTTCCGCCTCGTCCCGTTGCCCGAGCAGATCTTGAATCTGCCCCACGCGCCGGTAGGCCTTCGCCGCCTCCGCCCGCACCACGGGGCTGTCGCCTCGTTCCCGAAGAAATTCCTGGTAGAACCCGAGCGCGTCCTGAAGAAGATCCCGGCGCACCGGCTCCATTTGCGGAACGTGCGCCAGTTGGACCTCGCCGACGCGGGTCAGCATCTGGTCCACTGCTCCGAGAGCCCGCTTGAAGTCCGCCTCCGCTGATCGCTTCTGCTCGTCGGCGCGGTCCCGCTCCCGCATCGCCCAGGTGGCCAGTACGGTGCTGCCGATCGACGCCGCCACCAGGAGCGCCGCGAACGCTCCCGCCGTTGCCAGCATCGTTCGGTTCTTCCGCGCGAACTTCCGCGCCCGGTAGCCGGCCGACGGCGGGCAGGCCAGCACCGACGCGCCAGTCAGGTAACGCCGGACGTCCTCGGCCAGGTCGTTTGCCGTCGGGTAGCGGCGGTTGCGGTCCTTCTCCAACGCCTTCATCACGATCAAGTCCAGTTCCCCGCGCACCAGCCGGCTCAGCCGGACCGGCTCCAGCCCGCGGTCGGCGGCGATGCGCGGGAGTTCCCAGGTTGCGGACAGGCGGGCGCTGGGCCTCGCCGGCTCGTCCTCCCGCACCAGTCGCAGCACCTCCAGCAGGGCCACCTCGTGGACCCGCCGACGGGTCAGCGGGGTGGTCCCGGTCAGAAGCTCGTACAGGAGAACCCCCAGGCTGTAGATGTCGCTGCGGGTGTCGATGTCGGCGTTGTTCAGCTCGGCCTGCTCCGGGCTCATGTACTCCGGCGTCCCGACCACCACGCCGATCCCCGTGACCAGCGTCTGCTCCGTCAGCGGCTGGCCGGTGGCCTTGGCCACCCCGAAGTCGATCACCTTGACCACCGGCTCGCCGTCGTACGTCGCGACCAGGACGTTGTTCGGCTTGAGGTCCCGGTGGATGATCCCCTTCTGGTGGGCGTGCTGGACCGCGTGGCAGACCTGGACGAACAGTCGCAGCCGCTGCCACGGCTCCAGCCGGTGCTCGTCGCAGTAGTTCGTGATCGGCGTGCCCTGGACCAGCTCCATCACGAAGTAGGGCCGGCCGGAGTCGGTCGCGCCGGCGTCGAGCACCCGGGCGATGTTCGGGTGATCCATCAGGGCCAGGGCCTGCCGCTCGACCTCGAACCGGGCAAGCACCTGCCGCGAGTCCATGCCGGCCTTGATGACCTTCAGGGCGACCGGCCGCCGGACCGGCTCCTGCTGCTCGGCCAGCCAGACCACCCCCATCCCGCCCTCGCCGATCGACTCGACCAGCCGGTACGGGCCGATCGCCTCCCCCGGCCCCTCGCCCGCCGCTTCCGGATCGAAGCCGTGGGTCCGGTCGGGGTCGGCGACCACGGCCACCGGGACTTCGAGGAACTCGCCGACCCGGCCGAGCGCGCCCAGGAGCCCGTTCACCCGGCGGCGCAGGGCCGTATCGTCCGCGCACGCCCGGTCCAGGTACGCGTTCCGACCGGCCGGGTCGCCGATCTGGAGCGCGGCGACGAAGACTTCCCGCTCGGTCACTGGAAGATCCCCCAGTGTCTGGCCAGCAATCAGTGCGAGAACCGCGACTGGGCGGCGCAACAGGAAATGAGAAAAACCGTATCCTCCCGTTCCGGGAGGGTTAACCACCGAGGTGTTCGAACAGCCAGGCCCGTGCGTACGCCCACAAGAAGTCGGCGGTGCGGGGGGAGACGCCCAGAGCGGCGGCCGCCTCGTCCCCGGTTAGCCCGGCGAAGAACCGGAGCTTGACCAACTCGGCCGCCTGGGGGTCGGCCTCCGCCAGCCGGTTCAGGGCCTCATCGACCGCCAGCACGTCGTCGGGGTGCGGGCCGGCGGTCCGGGTGACGGCCTGGTCGAGGTCCACCCGCTCGGTCCTCGCGCCCCGCTTGAGGGTGTCCTTCCGCCGCGCCTGTTCGACCAGGATGCGGCGCATGGCCTCGGCGGCGGCGGCGAAGAAGTGGCCGCGGCCGGCCCAGCCCGGGTCCCCGGCCGCCCCGCCGACCAGGCGCAGGTACGCCTCGTGGACCAGCGCGGTGGCCTGGAGCGTCTGGCCCGGCGCCTCGGCCGCCATCCGACGGGTCGCGAGTTTGTGCAACTCGCTGTACACGAGCGGGAGCAACTCGGCGGCGGCCGCCGGGTCGCCAGCCGCAGCGGCGTCCAGGAGTTGCGTGACGTCGGACATGGAGCAGAGCATATCCAGGCCGGAAGTGCCACGCGACCAAAAAGGCCGCGGGCCGAACCCGGGGCCGGGGCCGGCGTGGCTTCCGTAGAATCGGGGCAGTGCCGACACCCACCTCGACCGCACGGGCCACACTCGCCATGACCCCACCGGACCGTACCCGACGCTCGTTCCTGAAGTCCTCCGCCGCCCTCGCGGGGGCCGCGCCCCTCCTGGGTGGACTGGCCCGCGCGCAACCGAAGGAGGACGGCGGGCCGCTCATCGCCTATGTCGGGACGTTCAGCTCCCCGCTGCGCGACGTGCTGCCGACCCAGGTGGACCTGCCGCCCGGCAACGGCCGCGGCATCCACCGGTTCACGGTCAACCGCGAGTCCGGGGCGCTGACCGCGGCCGGCGTCCACGAAATGGGCACCAGCCCGAGCCACCTGGCCCTGAACGCCGCTGGGACTCGCCTGTACTCCGCCAACGAGACCGACCGGCTCGGCAAGGACAAGGAGGGGACGGTCAGCGCCTTCGCGGTCGGCCGGGCGGACGGCAAACTGGAGTTGCTCAACACCGTCCGGTCCGGCGGCGCCGGCCCGACCTACATCACTGTCCACCCGTCCGGGAAGTTCCTGCTGGTGGCGAACTACTTCGGCGGCTCGGTCGCGGTGCTGCCGATCGTGGAGAACGGCCGCCTGGGGAACCCGACCGACGTCAAGGCCGACGAGGGGAAGGTCGGCCCGACGAAGGCCGCCAACGCCCCGCCGGGCAGCTTCGCGATCAGCGGCCACGACCGGACCCACGCGCACATGATCCAGGCCGACCCGTCCGGCCGGTTCGTGCTGCACGTGGACCTGGGGCTGGACAGGATCTACGTCTGGAAGTTCGACGAGAAGAAGGGCACGCTGACCGCCAACGACCCGCCGGCCGTGTCGTTGCCGCCCGGCGACGGGCCGCGGCACTTCCACTTCCACCCCAACGGCAAGTGGCTCTACTCGATCCAGGAGGAAGGCTCGACCGTCGTGCTGTTCGACTACAACGGCGAAACGGGCCGGCTCGCCTCACGGCAGACGCTCTCCACCCTGCCGCCGGGGTTCGCGGGGAGCAACTTCTGCTCGGAGATCCTGGTTTCGGCCGACGGCCGGTTCGTGTACGCCGGCAACCGGCTGCACGACAGCATCGGGATTTTCTCGGTCGGCAAGGACGGCGCGCTGACGTACGTCGGCGAGGAGTGGACGCGGGGCGACTACCCGCGGAGCTTCGCGTTCGACCCGACCGGCCGGTTCCTGTACTGCTGCAACCAGCGGGCGGACCACGTCACGGTCTTCCGGGTGGACCCGAAGACCGGCGGCCTGGCCTTCACCGGCCAGTACGTACCCGTCGGCAACCCGTCGTGCGTCGTGTTCCTCGACCCGGCCGGGCGGAAGTGAAAAACCCCCCGCCGAGCGGACTGGGCGACGGGGGCGGGGTGTAGTACTATGTCCGTTAGCGCCCGCCGGCCACTGGCGGGCCTCGCGGCCGCTCGACGCGGCCGCGAAGCACTTTCCCAGGAGAGCCGATGTCGCTGCGGATGCGTGTCCACGACCGGGAGCCGATCGGGGCCGCCCTCCGGCGGTTCAAGAAGCTGCTGGAGCGGAGCGGGATGAAGCGGGAGCTTCGGGCCCACGAGTATTACGAGAAGCCGTGCGACGCGCGCCGCCGCAAGGCCCTCAGCCGCGTGCGGGCGATCAAGAAGGCGGCTGCCGCCAAGGCCGCCCGCTAGCAGCGGAGGCCGAATGCCTCTCACCGAGCTGAGCCCGGTCGCCGACCGGGCCCCGCTGCCGGGCGGGGTCCGCGCCCTGCTGCGCGAAGCCGACCGCCGCATCGGCAAGTTCCTCTTCCGCGGCCGCATCCCCGCGTTCGTCCCCAGCGACTACGAAGGCGCCTTCCGCGTCCTGCGCGGGCTGATCGAATCGCCCGAGGTCCGCGGCACGCAGTTCTGCGAGTGGGGCAGCGGGTTCGGCGCCGTCACCTGTCTGGCCGAGGAGGCCGGGTTCGACGCCTGCGGCATCGAGGCCGAGGCCGAACTGGTGGACCAGGCGCGGCGGCTGGCCGAGGACTTCGGGCTGGCCGCCGAGTTCGCCCACGGCAGCTTCATCCCGCCCGGCGCCGAGCAGCACGTCCACACCGGCGGCTCGTACTCCTGGCTGACCACCGAATCGGACCACGCCTACCAGGAACTCGGGCTGGAAGTGGCCGACCTGGACGTGGTCTTCGCGTACCCGTGGCCGGACGAGGAGGCGCTGACCGCCGAGTTGTTCGACCAGTACGCCGGGCCGGGGGCGGTGCTGATCACCTACCACACCGGCGACGGGTTCCGCATCCGCCGCAAGACTGCCCGGCGGGCGAAGCGGCGGACGAAATAGAGGGGCGGGGCCCAATTGTAGGTGGGTCAAGCCCGGCTCTGCGGGCGCCGACCCACCCTCCGAGTAAGCGTACTTGCCCGCGTCTACAGCGGCGGCCACTCCTTTTCCAACCCCTCGCGCTCAATCGCCTTGACCTGGCTTTCGGTGACCTCGAACCGGCGGGCGGCCTCGGCGCGCGAGGTCTCGACGCTCATGCCCGAGTCCTGGGCCTCGACAAGGGCCCGGAAAATGGCTCGACGCTGGTCCACGGTCACGGTGTCGGCCGGTGGTTGGCTGGACATAGGGGCAGCCTCCGTAGGGTCGTCGCGGGCGCTCGTACCGTCATCATACCCGGTGCCGGCGCCCCTGTTGCGGATCGATGCGAGAAAACCCCCACGGAACCGTCAGCCCGCGGCCGCGCCAGCCGTCTTCGGCAGCTTCACGTTCCAGGCCAGGCCGACCAGTTCCAGCCCGCGGATGACCAGGTAACTGGCGTCGAACTGCCACCACCGCAGCCCGTGCCGGGCCGAGGTCGGGAAGGCGTGGTGGTTGTTGTGCCATCCCTCGCCAAACGCCAGGATTCCGAAGATCAGGTTGT
>Ga0247822_10001409_pt1 | contig 14721 bp, 24 predicted proteins | sample 13C_Cellulose_Da_FD_192423 | JGI IMG/M metagenome (GOLD analysis project Ga0247822, IMG submission 192423) | Soil microbial communities from agricultural site in Penn Yan, New York, United States - 13C_Cellulose_Day30 | ecosystem: Environmental > Terrestrial > Soil > Agricultural land | place...
GACCACTACAAGGGCGGCGAGCGCATCGTATGCGACGAGAACGACGTCGAGCGCAGCGCGTTCCGCACGTGTCGCGTGCGTCCGCTGTGGGAGTCGGCGCCCGAACACAGGAGTGAGTGATGAGGCTGGCGTGTCCGAGAGGCCGGGACTGCGCAGGGTGCGGTGTCGAGTCCTGCGTTCGCTGTCAGCGAGCCTCGTGCCGCATCGCACTCCGCGACGGGCTCTGCATCGGCTGCGCTCGTGACGCTGGCGTCATCGTGCGCCGGAAGGGGCCCAAGTCGTGACGCGCTACGACCAGCGTCCGCACGAGTGGTGTGCCGATGGCGACGCGAAGCGCTGCATTCGCTGTCAGATGCGCTCCACGTGGGCCGGCGCGAAGGACGCGTGCACCGGCATCCGTCTCGACAGCGAGGACGTGACTGGCGCGCAGCGCGGGAAGCCGCGCGCTCGCCTGGCGAAGATTCGCGAGCTGATGCGAGCCGGCCACAGCGCCGAAGAGGTCGCAGGCGTGCTCGGCATCGCCGCATGGGAAGTGCGCGCCTCACTCAAGCGCGCGCGGTGCAGTGAACGAGGGACGGCATGAGCGCTCACCTCTGGCAGCCTGATGCGACGTTCGACGGCGAGCCCACGCGGCGCTGCGCTGTTTGCGGCGCCTGCGCTCACTGGCCGATCGCCGAGCGTCCGTGTGGCGGCTCCGACAACGTCGACCTGAGCGCCCGCGAGAGGCGCGCTGTCGAGCTGCACCGCGCTGGGGCCAACTACAACCAGGTAGCCATCGCGCTCGATGTCTCTCGGCAGCACGCCCGCAACATCGTGCTCGCCGCGCAACTCAAGCTCAGCAAGGCCGGTGATCGCGCTGTGATCGCCGGATACCCCGTCGCGAATCGTGTCATGCACAAGAGCATGCCTGAGCACGCGAATCAGCAGCGCAAGGGGGCGTCGTCGTGAGTGGGCGCTACGCCAAGAACTACGGCGAGCACTGGCGCACTCGCGCCAAGGAAGTCTCGCTCGCGGCCGAGGGGCTCAACGCTCGCGGCGAGTCGTACTGCGCCGACGTGCAGAGCGACGGCTTCGTGGACGACATGTTCCTCGCCGCACTGTGCGGCGGTAAGGTCGACAAGCGCGCTCTAGAGGAGCTCGTCAAGGCGGGCTGGTGGGAGCGTGTCGAGGGCGGTCACGTAATCGTCGGCTACCTCGACCGGAACATCAGCAAGAACGACGACGCGAAGCGCCGTGCTGGCATCGCTGCACGCACAGCCAAGTCACGTACCAAGTCACGCGACTCCGACGCATCGCAGAACGCATCTCGTAACGACCATGGTAACGATGCCTGTAACGCGTTACACGACGCGTCACCTCTGACCCAATCTATCGGAGAGAGACCCAAGACCCAAGACCCAGATCCCCCCGTAGCCCCCCAGGGGGCCAGCGGCGACGCCGAGGGTCGGGTCATCGCGATGCACCGTCCGAAGCGGACCCGGTGCCAGCTCATGGCGGCGCTCGCTCGGCTGCACTCGGAGCGCGTGAAGCGCATCAGCGGCAAGCCCGGCCCGATGCCGCCCTCGGTGGTCGATGCGCTTGAGCGTGGCGAGCAGTCGGCCCGCTACGCGCTAACGCTTGAGCACCTCGAGAGACTGGCGGAGTGGGCCGAGCAGGACGAGAGTCCCGAAGCGCTCTTCGGCCAGGTGCTCGACGGCGCAGAGCGCGACACGTGGATGCGCGAGAAGGCGCTCCCGCTCAAGTCGCTGGCGGAGAACCCGAGTCGCTACGTGACGACCGTGGGAGGCCGCGCCGAGCCGCTGCCGAACAGCGCCTATCAGGGCACGACGGAGGCCGAGGCTGACGCGATGTTCGGGCCTCGCGACGAGAAGGCAATCGCGGCCATCGGCCGCCGGAGGGTGGTGTGATGGGGGACCTGGCTCGCATCGACTTCGGCGCTCTCGTGGCTGACGCGCCTGTCGCGTCGGACGACGACATCCGCGCATACGAGGCTCGCATGCAGCGCGAGACGTGGCGCGAGCGGCTCGCCGGCTCTGGCATCGACGGCCTTCGCGAGGACGACCGCGAGGCCATCCTCGGCGACCGACTGCACAAGACGGCCGCGCTCGACTACGTGCAGCGGTGGATCGCGGCGGCCGGCCGCACGCGTGAGCCGGGGCCGAACATGCTCGTCGTCTGCGGCGGCATGGGCCTCGGCAAGACCGTGGCGGCGGGCTGGGCCATCAGCCGGCACAGCGGCCTCTACGCGACCGTGGAGACCTACCTGCGCGACTTCGAGCGGTGGCTGCGCGACCGGAGCCGCGAGGACGGCACAGCGAACGTGCTCGGCCGCTACAAGCGCGCGCACCTCGTCGTGCTCGACGAGCTCGGCACCGAGTACGACGCGGCGCTGATGACGCGCGCATTCGAGCGGCTCGTCGACTCGAGGCAGAGCCGGCGTCGCGAGCTCACGCTCATGCTGGGCAACCTGAGCAAGGCCGACTTCGTCCAGCGCATCCGCTCCGGCGTCTACGGGGCCCGCACGTACGACCGAATGCGCCGCGACGCGGTGGTGGTCGAGGTCACCGGCGACTCGATGCGAAAGGGGGCGTGGTGATGGCGAAGTGGCTCGACGATATCGAGCAGCGTCTCGCGGACGCGAAGTGCTCGTACATGGGGCGCTGCAACTCCTCGCGCTGCCCGAAGCACGGCGGCGAGGCGCGGGCGATGCGGAAGCTGCTTCGGGTCGCACTGGCCGCAGATGCGTGGCTCGCGTGGCACGACGCGCATCCGGGCGGCGGCGAGGCTCCGCGAGAGATGCTCCGCGAGGCGCTGCGGGGTGAGCCGTGACCGCGCACGAGCTTCGCTATGCCGTGCCCGGCCGGCCCGTCTCGTGGCAGCGCAGCGCCGTCGTGAACGGCCGCACGCTCACGCCACACGCGAACCGCATCGCGAAGGACGCGCACCGCTACGCAGCTATCGCAGCCGGCGCTCGTGTGCAGTCCTGCGACGCGCAGGGCGCCTACGAGCTCCACGTCGTCGCCTACTACGACAACCGCGTGCAGGGCGACGCAGACCGCCTCCTGGGCTTGCCGATGGATGCGCTCGAGGGCCTCGTCTACCGCAGCGACCGGCAGGTGCAGCGCGTCTCCTGCGAGCGGCGCATCGACAGAGAGAACCCGCGCTTGGAAGTGGTTTGCAGGCGAATCGAGGAGCCGTGAACTGGTGGGCTATCCGGTTCCCGCTGCTCGGCTTCGTCGAGGAGCACCGCGGTGCGGGGTCTGTGGACATCCCCGTGCACACGCGCTTCGCGGCCACCGAGGCCGAGGCGATTGCGTGGGCCTCCGGCTACGTGGCCGCGAAGGGCTGGCCGACTGACCACCGCGAGGCGCGAGTCGAGCGACGACCGGAGGCGACGTGACGACCACCAAGCGGCCTCGTTCGGCGCAGAACGTCCAGGCACGGCGCGCCAAGGGAATCGCGATGCTCGTGGGCGGCGCGCGTCACTCCGAGGTCATGAAGGCGTGCAAGGTCTCGCAGCGCCAGGTGACGCGATGGGCTGCGCTGCCCGAGGTGCGAGAGCAGGTGGAGAGCGTGCAGGCCGAGGCGGAGCGCAGCGCGCGCGACGTGCTCGTGACCGGAGCTCGTGAGGCGGCAGAAGCCGTGCTCGAGGTGATGCGCTCGGCAGACGGCGCGGGCGACAGGCTCCGAGCGGCGCTCGCAGTGCTGGACCGGACCGGGCATGGGCCGACTGAGAAGCGCGAGGTGAGCGGGCCTGGTGGGGGGCCGCAGCAGACGACGGTAACGATCGCGCGCGAAGAGGCTTTGGCCATCGCGCGCAGGAAGGGTGAGGAGTGATGGAGAGCCGATACAAGCCGCTGCACAACATGGTCCTGCTGCACATCGAGCGGGCCAAGACGACCGCGGGCGGGCTGCACGTGCCCGACGCGCACCAGACCGTGGGGCGCGCCGTCGTCAAGGCGGTCGGCCCTGACGTGAAGTACGTCGAGGTCGGCCAGGAGGTCATGGCCGTGGGCAAGGCGGTCACGTACACGCCTGACGACGAGCCCGACACGGCGCTGGTCGAGGAGCCCGCCATCATTGCGGTGTGCACGCGCCCGCGCTCGGCGCCGCTCATGATCCCGGTGAGCGGGCTCATCACGGGGGCTTCGTCGTGACGCGGCTGGAGGCGGCGGCGGAGAAGCTGCGTCTCGCTGTGGAAGACCACGCGCGCCTCGAGGTGGCCGCTGCGCAGCTTCGCGAGCAGCGCGACCACCTCAACCGGGAGAGGCAAGCGCTTCTCGATCAGATCGAGACGGCCGAGGTGAAGGTCGTCAACGCGCGCGGAGAGCTTCTCAGGCTGGCCGCGGGGGATGCGATGGGCGACACCAGCCGTTGCCCGGAAAGGCACATCCGATGAGCCGCTTCGGTGCAGGCGTGAGGCGCGCCCCTGAGCCGGAGGAGCCCGTGGCGCCCCTCCCGACCGTCGAGGCGTACGTGATCGAGCGCGACGGTCCCGGCTGGCGCGCCAGCATCCTCGAGCTGCCGGCGCACATCGCCGCGAAGTACGTGCGCACGACGTACGAGCCGGACCTCTTCGGCCTGTCGAAAGACAAGCTGGATAGGGCCATCGAAGAGCGCGCCGTGAAGGGCGGCAAGTGATCGCCGTCGCCATCGCCCTCGGCGTCGTGGGCTGCGCGCTGGCCTACGTCGTCATGCGTCTCGGCGTGGCGTTCCTCGCATGGGCCACGGCTCACGAGGAGCGCCGCGCCAGCGACGCGAACAGCAAGCGGCTCGATGGCGTGGACGCGAAGCTGCGCGAGTACGACGTCGCGATCGAGAAGCTCAAGAACGAGAACCGCGCAGCGGCCATGAGCAAGATCGGGGGCCGGTGATGTGGGTCGGGCCGCATCAGCAGGCACTCGACGTGTGGCACAGGTGGACCGGCCCCGTGTGGCGCTTTCCGAACGCCGCGGCGCCGCGTCAGCGTCCGATGGATGAGCGGCTCGCCGCGTTCGAGCGCGCCATGCGCAACATCGACCCGGCAACGCGAGCGGAACGGAAGGCCCGCATTCGTGAGGCGTTCGCCATCCCGCCCGGGGCGAAGCTGTGAAGCCCACGCGCCGCGATGTTGTGCACGCGTTCTGGCGTGACTCGGACCTCGAGTATCTGCTCCATGCGGGGCAGGTCTCGGTCCTCGTCGCGTTCGCTGCGTGCACCTCGCGGCGCTTCGTCGTCGAGTGCGCTCGTCGTTGGGGCAAGTCGTGGTTCGCGTGCGTGCTCGCGATCACGTTCGCGCTCCAGCGTCCGGGCGCGCAGATTCGGTACGCCGCTCCGACGCAGCGGATGGTCCGCAAGATCATCACGCCGCTCATGCGCGAGATTCTCGAGGACTGCCCCGAGGACATCCGCCCCACGTGGAACGTGCAGGAGGGCGTGTGGCGCTTCCCCAACGGCAGCGAGATTCACGTCGCCGGCTGCGATGCGGGTGGCGCTGACGCGCTGCGCGGCACGAGCACCGACCTCGCCATCGTCGACGAGGCCGGCTTCGTGGACGACCTCGAGTACCTCGTGCAATCGGTGCTGCTGCCGCAACTCCTCACGGTCGATGGCCGGATGGTGCTCATCAGCACGCCGAGCGTGTCGCCCGACCACGCATGGACGACGTACTGCGAGGAGGCGGAGAAGACCGACGCCTACTACCACGCGACCATCTACGACGCGCCGCACATCACGGCCGAGCAGCGAGAGGAGTTCTTCCGTGAGGCAGGTGGTGAGAAGAGCATCGCCGCGCGCCGTGAGCTCCTCGCCGAGCGCGTGATCGACGAGACGCGGGCCGTCGTGCCGGAGTTCGCTGCGGCTGAACCGAGCATCGTGCGCGAGCACCCGAGGCCGCCGTACTTCAACGCATTCGTCGCAGGCGATATCGGCTTCGTCGATCTCGCCGTGTTCGCGTTCGCCTATGTCGACTTCAAGGCGGGCCTGCTCGTCGTGGAGGACGAGGTGTCGATGCAGCGCGCGAAGAGCACCGACATCAACGTGGTCGTCGCGAAGAAGGAGCGCGCTCTCTGGGGCGCTCAGCGTCCGCGCATCCGAGTCATCGACGCCGCTGCGATCACGGTGGCTGACATGGACGAGCGCGTCGACGTCGTGAAGGGCGAGCGTGCCGCGCGCGACGCTGATGGCCCGCACATCCACGACATGCGCTGGCAGCTCGCGCAGAAGGACGAGGCGGACGCGGCGTTGAACGCCCTCCGCGTGTTCCTCCCGAAGCTGGTCATTCGCCCGCGGTGCACGACGATTCGAGCGCACCTCCGCGGCGGCATCTGGAACAAGAGCCGCACCAGCTACGAACGCGTCGAGCGCGCAGGCGTGCGCCACCACTTCGATGGCATCGACGCCGTGAAGTACCTCGTGCGCCACGCGGACATGCACGCGAACCCGTACCCGATGGATTGGCAGCGGCCCGGCGTCTCGCCGGACACGCACTTTGTGATTCCCGCGACGCCGCCGACGAAGCGCGCGCTCGCTTCGCTCTTCCGGAGACAGTGATGGCCCCCACCAAGACCACAGAGCCGACCGATCGCTACTGGGCAACCGAGCCCCCTGAGGAGATGCCGGCGCTCATCACGGCGCGCGCGTCGAGTTCCTCGAGGTAGCGCCGAAAGCGCGCCGTGCTCGCCACCTGGCGCCGCGCGAGCCGGCTCTACTACGGGCAGGACGCGCAGGGCGGATACGCGACCTCGCACGCCGTGGGATTCGGCGGCGAGCAGGGCGAAGCCATCCGCGTCCGCAGCAATCACTTCCGGTCGCTGTTCCGGCGCTACCTGATGATGGCGACCGCGGACCGGCCGGCGTTCGACGCCTCGGCGAAGAACGACGGGAGCGACGCGCAGGGGCAGGTGCAGCTCGTCAAGCAGCTGCTCGACGATGCGCTCGACGACAACGGCGGCGCGATGGAAGCGCACGTGGTCGAGGCCGCCGAGATGACCGGCCCGTGCGCCGAGGGCTACGTCTACCAGTGGTGGGACGTCGACGCGGGCGAGGTCTCGGCGGTCGAGGAGGTGCCGGAACTCGGCCCCGATGGCGAGCCCGTGCTCGACGAGATGGGCCAGCCGCGCACGAGGCAGAAGCCCGTGATGAGCGGAGATGTGGTGCTCGAGGCGTTCACGCCGGTCAACGTGGCTCGCGACCTCGACGCGCCGCCGCGCTCCGTGCCGCAGTGGTACATCGTGCGGCGCTGGTTCAAGCGCTGGGACCTCATCGCGAAGTACCCCGAGAAGCAGCAAGACCTGCTCGCGGTCTCGCCGAGCGACGACATCGTGCGTGGGCTCTGGCGCGAGAAGGGCCGCGAGGGCAGCGACTGGATTCCGGTCCTCACGCTCTACCACGCCAGCACGCCCGCGGTGCCCGGTGGCCGCATGATCGAGGTCACCGGCGAGCTCTGGCTCACTGACGGCGCGCTGCCCTACGGCGAACTCCCGCTCCATCGCATTCGCCCTGCGTCGGAGATGGAGTTCGATATGGGGTACTCGGACTTCTGGGACCTCATCGCGAGCCAGGAAGCATACGACTCGGTGATCTCGTCGCTCGTCACGACGCACGACATCCAGAACGTGCCGAACCTGCTCGCCGCCGAGGGGCAAGAGGTCAACGTGAGCGTGATGGGCGGCGGTGGCCGGCTCGTCTCGTACAAGAGCGACGGCCGCAACCCGCCGCCCGCGTGGATGCAGCCGCCTCCGATGAACGAGGCGAACCTGCGGCTGCGTGAGGTGCTGCTCTCCGACCTCGAGACGAACAGCGGCATCAATAGCGTCGCTCGCGGCAACCCGAACGAGAACACGAAGAGCGGCGCGAGTCAGGCGCTCATTCAGTCGATGGCGGTGCAGTTCGCGAGCGCGTTCGTGCGCAGCGTCGCGAACCTGTACCGCAGCCTCGCCAACGCGCGCGTGCGCATCTGGCAGCGCTTCGCGACCATCGAGCGCACCGTCGAGATCGCAGGGCCCGACGAGGCGCCCATCGTTCGCAGCTTCAAGGGCTCGGACATCAGCGGCGTTCGTCAGGTGCGCGTCGACCTCGCGCCGCCGCTGCTCCGCACGCTCGCCGGCAAGATGGAGATCGCCGACAAGCTCCTCGAGGCGTACGGGCCGAAGGAGATCCCGGCGAGCTCGTACATGACGCTGATCGCGACCGGCCGTCTCCCGCCCATCTACAAGCGGCAGACGGGCCAGGTGCGGAACATCCGCAGCGAGAACGAGCGCATGAGCCGCGGCGAGCCCGTCGAGGTGCTCCCGACCGACAACCACTACCGGCACATCACCGAGCACGCGTGCCTCCTCGATGACCCGGAGGTGCGCCTCGACGAAGCGCGCCGCGCGCCCGTGCTCCAGCACATCGCGCAGCACGCGATCGAGTACGACGCTCTTCGCAACGAGCAGCCGGCGCTCTGGGCCATCACGCAGGAGCCGCCCGACCCGGCGATGATGGAGATGCTGATGGCCCTCGGCGCTGGTCCTCCGGCGAACGGCGCGCCGATGGAGCCCGCCGCGAACGGCCCGCCCGCTGACCAGGGCGGAGAGCCTCCTGCGCCGCGCGCAGCGCCGCCGGGCGGCGACCTCGGCCGCGCAGGGCCCCTCATGCCGCAGAACCCGGTGACCGGCGAACGCACGGCGCCCGATGGAACTCCCCCCGCAGCAGCAGGAGCGATGTGATGAGCGACGCAGTAGCAAGCACCCCCAGCGCGTCGTCCGGTGGCGGCGCTTCCAGCGCGAGCGCTCCGACGAGTGCGCCCGCATCCACGTCGACGCCAAGCGTCTCGCAGACCGCCGCATCGCCCGCGGCGAACGGCGCACCCGCGCAGCAGCCGCCCGCAGGCGCCACCGAGGCGCAGAAGGCGGAGTGGCGGCGCAAGGTCAAGATCGACGGCCGCGAGGTCGAGGTCGGCGAGCAGGACATCCCCGCGTGGCTGCGTGAGGCTGCCGGCGAGGAAGAGGCCCTCTCGACCTACCGAATCCGTGCAGCCGCGCAGGCGCGCATGAAGGAGGCCGCCGAGCAGCGGAAGCAGAGCGAGGCCATCATGGGCCGCCTCCGTGGCGACACGATGGTGGAGGCGCTCCTCGAGCTGCACGGCGGCGACCACGCGAAGGTCGACGCGGCGATGGAGCGCTACTACGCGCAGCGTCTCCGCGAGTCGGAGATGACGCCGCAGCAGCGCGAGCACGCCAGGCTCCAGCGCGAACTCGAGCAGATGCGCTCCGAGAAGCAGCGCCACGAGGAGGAACGCAAGACCGCGGAGCGCGCGCGCCAGCGCGACGAGTACGCCAAGCGCTGGCAGGCGGAGTTTCCCGAGGCGCTCAAGTCGGTCCGGCTGCCGATGAACAAGGCGACCGTGGCGCGCATGGTGGCGCACGCACGCGAAGCGCTCGCCGCGAACCAGCCGATCGAGCCGATGGAACTGGCGCGCAATGTCGCCGCCGAGATGCGCGAGGAGTGGGCCGCGATGCACGGCGAGGCCGACGATGACAGCCTCCTCGAGCTCATCGGCGAGGACCGCATGAAGCGGCTTCGTCAGCGCGACGTCGAGCGCCTCAAGGCGCAGCAGGCTCCCGCGGCCCCTCCGCCCGCACCGCCGCGTCAGCCTGACGGCCGCTTCGCCTCGACGAAGGGCGGCGAGCAGCCCATCGTGCGCACGCGCGACTTCTTCCAGAAGCGCCGGGGGTTCTGATGGCCGACAGGATGCCTACGACGGACGAGCTGCTGCGCGAGGTCCGCCGACGTGCCGGCGTGACCGAAGTGCCCCGTACCTCGGGGAATCCCGTCGAGCCGGCGCGGGAAGGCGTGCCGTTGGTTCCTTCGTGGGAGGACCTCCGGCAACCTGTCCCGTTCACACTGCCGAAGCGTAAGCGCCGCTGATGAGCGCCATGAGCCGAAAGAGGCGCCGCGCTCGTCGCCGAGTGGAGCGCCTCAATCGCGCGATCAAGGCGTGGGCCGAGGAGTCTGGCTTCAACGAGCGGCTGCGTGCGTGGCTGGACTTCCGCCTGCCCCCGGTGCCCCGTGAGCGGCTGGGACAGGAGGCGGTCTTCGTCCCGACGCGTTAGCGACGCGTCCCGACGAACGTCTCCCGCGTCGAGTCGCAGAAGCCGCCGTGCTCGAGCCGCCGCGAGACGCTCAGCCGGAACTCGTCGCCGTCGATCCATGCGGACCCGCCCAGGTTCTCGGCGTGGATCGGCGTGCCGTCCGAGAGCGTGTCATCGCACGACGAGGGCGTGACGCTCGCGGTGTCGTCGCTCGTCTTGGTGAGGATGATGGGGCAGTCGCCGTTGACGGTGATGCGGTCTCCGAGCTCGCCAACAGTCAGCACGCCATCGAACGCGTCGGGCTCGAGCTGCTCGCCTGTCTCGCAGTCGAACGCCTCGATCAACACCGAGCCTTCGTAGGTTCCCGACCACTGCGGCGGTGGCTCGTCGGCACACGCCACCATCACGAGAGCCGCCCCCACCGCCCATCGCGTTCGCATCGCGGCAGCGTAACGCGCCCTCGGGCGCTGTGAAGCATGAGCGGTTTCGATGGACGCCTTGCGCGTCCCATCGATCCGTTTCATGGTTCAGCTCACAACTCAGGTTCCGCGCGGACCGCCGCGGGGGAACGCACCAGCCTCGTCGCCTGCGTACCCGCCTCGTCGTCATCGGCAGAGCCCTCTGACTGCGCCTCACGGCGCGCTTCGAGGTGTTCCCATGACGACGACGCTGGCAACTGCCGAGGGCTGGTTCAAGGAAGTCTACGGAGAGGCCGTCAACACGGTCCCCGCGTTCGCGCTGATGCGCGAGCGGATCAAGTTCCGCGACGCCGAGCGAATCGGCGACAGCTACCACTTCCCCGTTCGCCTCACGCGTTCGCACGGCTGGACGCTGGCAAGCGGCGCGACCGCGGGCACGGCGTTCACGCTGAACGCGGTTCGCACTGGCACCATGAAGGACGCGAGCCTCTCGGGCTCCTCGTTCGTCATGCGCGAGTCGTTCGCCTACAAGGCGGTCGCCTCGGCGGTCGGCGCGGGCAAGACGGCGTTCGGCAACCTCCTCGACGACGCCGTCGAGGACATGCTCGAGACGACCAACGCGATCCTCGAGATCACGATGCGCTACGGCGGCTCGTCGCTGGGCGTCAACGAGACGACCGGCGCGGCGTCGAGCCCGCAGGACTTCGTGCTCACCGCCGCGTCGAGCGCGATGGGCATGTGGTCGATGCTCGAGAACGCCGAGCTCGACTGCTACGACACCACGCTCGTCACGCAGCGCAACAGCAACGCGGCGATCGTGCTGACGAAGGCCGCGTACGACGCGACCACCGGCAAGGTGACCCTGAGCGTCACCGGCAACACGACCGACCTCGACGCGATCGTGTCGACGGACGTGTTCGTGCTGCGCGGCATGGTCGGCGGCGCGATGGACGGCCTCGACAAGATCGCGACGAACAGCGGTTCGCTGTTCGGCATCTCGGCGTCGACCTACTCGACGTGGGCGGCGAACAGCTACTCGGCGAGCTCGGCGGCCCTCACGATGGGCAAGCTCACGCAGGCCGCTGGCCTCGTGGCGATGCGCGTCGGTGAGATGCCGCTCGTCGCGGCCGTCAGCATCCCGACGTGGTCGAACCTGAACAACGACACGGCCGCGCTTCGTCGCCTGACGAAGAACGAGGGACGCGTCGAGCTCGGTGCGCAGAGCATCGTCTACCACGGCCCGACCGGCCCGCTCGAGATCATCCCCGACGCGATGGTCAAGGGCGGCGAGGCGTTCATCATGGACTTCTCGGAGTTCCGCCGAGTCGGCGCGAGCGACGTGACGTTCAACCTCCCCGGCGTCGACGGGAAGATTCAGAACGATCGCTTCTTCCGCGAGCTGGCCGACTCGGCCGGCTTCGAGATCCGGTCGTTCTGGGACCAGGGCCTGATCAACCGCAAGCCGCGGACGATCTGCAAGGTCACCTCGATCGTCAACAGCAACGCGTGATCTGAGGAGGCCGGCGCAATGGCTCAGACCAACGGGATCACGGTCATCACCGTGTACCACGGGGGCGGCGATGCGCCGGCCTCGCTCGGCAACGCGTACAACCTCGAGGAGGGCAACCCCCGGCAGCAGGCCGAGGCGCTCTCCCGTCTCTTCGCAGCGGGCGCAGCGGGCATCCGCCCCATGAAGGTCCGCGCGCGCACCGACTCGTGCGTCGGCGTGCAGGCGGCGCTCACGCTCGCCGTCACGCAGGCGAACATCGCAGCGGGCGAGTACCTGACCATCGTCATCCCGGGCGTCGGCGGCTTCAAGCTGACGGCGGTGGCGAGCGGCCCCGACGTGACCGAAGGCGAGTTCGTCTCCGAGACGAGCAACGCGGTCACCGCCACGAACATCGCCGCGGCCGTCGACGGGATGCTCGGCCTCAAGGACTACGTCGACGCGTCGACGAACAGCGGCGACCTCATCCTCACCGCGCGCGCGTATGGGACGACCGGCAACGGCTTCGTCGCAATCGACGGCACCACGAACGGCCTCACGCCCGCGGGCGGCTCGTTCTCGGGCGGAAAGGACGCGAGCACGCGGCCGACCGCCACCATCACGTGCGTCTCGGCGAACACCGACGCCAACGACACGATCCAGATCGGCAAGACGGTGTTCACCGCGAAGGCGGGTGACGCGTCCGGCGACTCGCAGTTCAACATCGGCGCGAGCAACACGGCGATGGGCGACAACCTCGTCGCCAAGATCAACGCGCACCCCGACCTGCTCGGGCTCGTGACCGGCGTTGCTTCGAGCGGCGTCATCACGCTGACGTTCGACTGCGACCCGCGCGTGGCCGTTCACATGGTCATGCAGACGAGCGACGCGGACGGCCTCGTGCTGACCGCGCAGCCCACCACCACGCTCACGCTGACGAACACGGTGGCGACGCGCGCCTACGCGCTCGGTGCGCCGTGAACAAAGAGCGCGACGAAGAGCAGCGCGTCCAGGCTGAGGCTCTCGACGCGCTCATGCAGCGGTTACGCGATCGCGAGCGCGGCAAAGAGCGCGACGCGAATGCCAACTGGACGCAGGAAGTGCGCAGGTACGACATCGATCGAAGGCGGTAGCAGGTGGCGTACACGGCCGATGACTTGGAGACGGAAGTTCGGCGACGCACGCGTCTGCCGACCGCCTCCGACATCAGCTCGGCGGAGATTCTCGGCATCGCCGACGATGAGATCGCCACCACGCTCTCCGACCTCATCCGCAACGTCGATCCGTCGTTCTGGCTCACCACGCACACCGCGACGATCGTCAGCGGCACCGCGACGTACGCGCTCCCGTCGCGCGCCATCGGGGCGGGGCTCGAGCGCGTCGAGCTCGAGGACGACAGCGGCAACCGCCAGCCCGTCGTCGCGCTGAACGAGCACGACGTGTGGCGCTGGGCGAACGGCGGGCGCGACGCGCTGTGGACCGGCCGCTTCGCGTACATCGTGGAGGGCGCCTTCGTGCGGCTCTTCCCGGCTCCCACGGACGCCGACGCTGGGCTCACGCTCCGCGTTCGCTACCAGCGCACGCCGTCGCGGCTGACGCTCACGACCGACGCCGCGTCCATCACAAACGCCGACACGACCACGACGCTCATCATCACGGCGACGCCGCCCGCATGGGTCGACGGCATCGCTGACGCTGACAGGTACGTCGACATCGTGCGCAGCGATGGCGCGCACGAGCTCGCGCTCGCGGACGGCATCGCGACCGGCTACAGCGACGTGAGCAACACCGTCACGCTTAGCGCGAGCACGCCGATCGTCGTCGCGGACATCGCGGACACGACGATCGCCAACGGCGGGCGCGTCGACTACCTCTGCCAGGCCGGCGAGACCTGTTACCCGCAGGTGCCGGTCACACTGTGGCCTGTGCTCGTTCGCGCGGTCACCCGCACCGTGCTCGACGGGCTCGGTGACGATCGCGGCGCCGCGCGTGCGCAGGCCATCCTCGAGCAGCGCATCGCAGCTGCGAAGAGCGTCGTTACGCCGCGCACCCGGCAGGTGCCGACGTTCGTCAACCACAACAGCTACTTGCGCCGCGGGCGCGGCTGGGGTGGCTGATGGCGCAGCGGGTCATCGCCGCATGCGCGGGTCTCGCCACGGACCGCTCGCCGCTCATGACGGCGGCGCAGGGCGGCCTCCGCATCGCGGAGAACGTCATCATCGATCGACCCGGCGTCGCGCGTCAGCGGCCCGCCATCAGCGAGGCGTCGCGTGTCGCCACGTCGAACCTCCCACGCCGCATCGCCGCGTACAATGGGACCTGGGGCTACGTCTCCGAGTGGGACGGCACGTCGACGTGGGGCATCCGCGGCGCGTCGAGCGGGACGGCTGTCACTGTGCCGACCGGAGGCGCAGAGCCTCTCGCGGTCGCGACGTCGTTCGTGCAGTTCGCCGACGCGCGAAAGAACTTCTACTGGACCAGCAAGATCGGTCCCGTGAAGATCACGAGCGAGGCTGACACCAACGCCGAGCTCGCCGGGATGCACGAGGCGACGAGCGGCACGTTCTCGGTCGCCACCGTCGGCGCGGTCGCCATCGCGAATAACCGCGTTCGAGCGTGGCGCTGGTGCTTCGTGAAGCGCGACGCGAACGGCCTCGTGGTGCGCAGCGCGCCGAGCCCGTGGCAGTCGTACGACAACACGACCGGCGGCACGATCGACATGAACTGGATCATCCCGCTGCCGACCTACGCGGCGGCGGGC
>Ga0247822_10001410_pt1 | contig 14720 bp, 12 predicted proteins | sample 13C_Cellulose_Da_FD_192423 | JGI IMG/M metagenome (GOLD analysis project Ga0247822, IMG submission 192423) | Soil microbial communities from agricultural site in Penn Yan, New York, United States - 13C_Cellulose_Day30 | ecosystem: Environmental > Terrestrial > Soil > Agricultural land | place...
GACCGCGGTCGGCGCGAAGCGCGCTCTCGGCCTCCGACGCGTTCGATTGCCGCAGCGCGCGCTCGGTCTCGAGCTCGTGCTCGAGCTGCGCGCGGGCGCGCTCCGTCGCCTCGGCCGCCTGGGTGCGGGCGGTCAGCTCCTGCTGCACGCCGGACAGCTGCGTGGCGAGCGCGCGCTCGCGCGCCTCGACCGACTGCGCACGCTCGGCCTCCGCGCTCGCGCGCTGGGCGTGCTCGGTCGCGCGCGCCTCGAGCGACGCCACCGTCTGCTCCACGGTCTGCAGGCGGTCGGTGACCTCGGCGAGCTGCTGCTCGCGCGCGTCGAGCTCCGCCTTCGCGCGCTTGAGCTCGTTGGCCTGGTTCTGCAGGTTCTCCCGCAGCTTCAGGAACTCGCCCTCGCGGCTCGCCGGCTTCGACGAGCTCGAGCTCGCCCGCGCGCGCTCGAGCTCCGCGCGCAGCTCCTTCACCTGGTGTTCGAGCTCGCCGATCTTGCGCAGCTCGCGTCGATCGAAGATGCCCGACTGCTCGCGGTCGGCGTCCTGTGCGATCGCCTCGAGACCGAGGTCGACGACGTTCTTCACCGAGGGCCGCTTCGCGCGCACCGCCGGCTCGGGCGCAGGAGCCGGCGCCGGCGCAGGCTCCTCCTCGAACTCCTCGATCAGGTCGTCGCTATCGAGCGTGATCGCGGGCTGCGACTCGAGCCGCACCGGCGGCGTGTACGCCGCGGCCTCGACGGGCTCCGGCGCAGGGGCGGGCGCCTCGACGGAGATCGGCAGGTCCGCCTCCGACGGCTCATCGGATGCGGAGAGGGGCTCCTCGACGGCCGGCGTCTCGTCGACCGTGGGGGCTGCCGCGAGCGGCGGCTCCTCCACCGCTTGCGGCTCGTCGACGGTGGGCTCGGGGGCGGGCACGTCGAGCGGTGGCCCGTCGAGCACCGGCAGGCCGCCCGACGGCGGCGGCTCGTCGGCCGGCGGCCGGTAGCCCTCCTGCACGAACGAGTCGCCTTCGACGAACGAATCGCCGTCCTCGTTGATCTCGCCGGGCACGGCCTCTTCGATCGCGCTCGGCGCGGCCTCGTCGAACGCGGTGTGGTCCGCGAGCTCGGATGGCACGGCATCCTGCAGCGCGGCGGCGTACGGCGGCGGGATCGTCGCCGACCCTACGCGCTCCGGCACACCGTCGGCGGCGACGTTGGCCGCGAGCTCGACCGGCTCGGCGCGCCCGAGCGGCGGCTGCGATGCGATCGTCGCGGGCGGCTCGAGCTTCGTCTCGTCGCCGCTGCCGCCGAAGTCGTCGCCGAGGAGCCCGCCGAACGCGTTCTCGATGTCCTCGTCGACCATCGAGTCGAGCTTCGCGGCGGGCTCCTCGATCGGCGCCGCGTGCGAGGGCTCGGCATGCGCCGCGCCGAACGGCGCCATCGAGCCCTGGTCGCCGCCGAAGTCATCGCCGAGGTCATCGGCCGCGACCTCCTCCTCGAGGACCATGTCGCCATCGCCGAGCGGGATGTCATCGACCTCGACCGGGATGTCGAGATCGTCGCCCAGATCACCGAGCACCGTCGGCGCGTCGTATGCCTCGACGATCGGCTCGCCGAGCGGCACCATGCCGTCGATCTTTCCGAGGAGCTCCTCGACGGTGTACGTGCGCTTGTCGAGGTACGCGTCCGCGTGCGTCTTGAGGTTCTTGTGCTTGGCGAAGCTGTCCGGTGCCACCGACTCGGTGATCAGCATCAGGGGCACCTTCCCGAGCGCGCCCTTCTTGCACCGCTGGAACAGCTTGAAGCCGGACTTCTCCGGCTCCTCGACGCCGATGATCAGCAGCGCCGGCGGATCCGCCGATGCGAGCGCGAACGCCTGCTCGGGGTTCAGCTCGACATGGACGTCGAAGCCGTACCGCCGCACGGCATCGGTCAGGGTCTCTTGAAACCCGGGATCGGCGTCGACCAGCAGGATGCGTCGGTTCATGCCCCGACGCGATCATACCCGAGCTAGCGCAGCTGTTGTTGGGCGCGGCCGATGAAGTCCGAGCGCACGACGAGCGAGAGAAGCTCGCTGGCCGACATGCGCTCCGAGGTGAACACGTAGCCGATGCGGTTCTCGTCGACGTACGTCACCGCGGGCTGCCCGTCGGCGTCGTACACGTGCAGCTTCAACCGGCCGACCTGGACCTCCTGGCCGCCCTGCAGCTCGTCGCCCCGGAGGTCGGAGATCAGCACCGCGGTCAGCGTCACGCGGTTCGGCCCGACGGAGACCAGGTAGCGCAGCATCGCCGCGTCGTGGCCTTGCACCGCCGTCGCGCGCGCGCCGATCAGCTGGATGCCGGGCTCGGTGAATTGCGGAGGCTCGATCGCCGCGAAGTGCTGCTTGAGCCACGGCCCGGTACCGGCCCCCTGGACCTCGAGCGGCAACAGGCGGGTCTGCTGGCGCACCACCTCGTGCGCGACCGCCGCGACCCGCGGGCGCTCCGTCTCGCGCAGCCCGCTACCGACGAACAGCGCGATCGCGGCGGCGGCGGCGGCCAGCGCGGAGCCCGGCAACAGCCATCGCGTCCACCGACCGCGCGCGGCCGTGGTCGCCTGCGCGTCCTCGCGGTCGAGAGCGCGCGCGATTCGCGCCTTCACCACGTCGGGGGCGGGCGGCGGTGCGAGCGCCTTGCGCATCATCTCGAGGTCCGCGCGCTGGCCATCCAGCGTCGCGCGACACCCTTCGCACTCGACGAGGTGGAGCTCGAGCTCGCGCCGCTCTTCGGGCGCCAGCTCGTCGTCCAGATACATCATCGCCGTCGGCTCGATGCTTTCACACAAGCTCGCGCTCATCGTGAACCCTCCCGCGCCTTCGCAGCGCGGTACTTCTCGAGATCGATCGTCTTCTCGTGGTTGTCGTCGGCCTTGGATCGAGGTGCCACGTCCGCCTCGCGGACGTAGCCCTGTTGCAGCGCGAACTCACGCAGCGCTGCGGCGAGCAGCTTGCGGCCGCGGAACAACCGGCTCATCACCGTGCCCACGGGCGTCTGCATGATCTCCGCGATCTCCTTGTACGACAGGCCTTGAACGTCGCACAGGATGACCGCGGTGCGGAAGTCATCCGGAAGCGCGTCGAGCGCACGCTGCACGTCGTCCGACACGCTGCGGTCGAGCAGGGCGCGCTCGGGCGTCTGGCGGTCGTTCGCGTCGGCGTGGATCAGCACGCCGTCGGTGGCGTCCTGCTCCGCGCTCGCGGCGTCGAGGACCTCGCGGCTGCGCTTCTTGCGCTGATACTCGTTGATGAACGTGTTGGTCACGATCCTGAGCAGCCACGCCTTGCAGTTGGAGTCCTGCTCGAACGAGTCCCAGAACCGGTACGCGCGGACGAGCGCGTCCTGCACGAGGTCCTCGGCGTCCCGCGGGTTGCGGGTCAGCCGATACGCTGCACCGTAGAGCGCGTCCGTATGGACGAGCGCCTGGCGCTCGAACTCCGCGCGCTTCTCGCGACCGGCCTGCATGTGCGCTGTGTACCCGGCCAGCAACGCCATTTCTTCCGGGAATCTCGAAAAAGCTCCCGGTCGCGGCACTGCGACCTAACCCCGCAGAATCCCTAGGCGCGGAACGGTGTGTGCGCGACGCCGAGCGCCTCGGCGACGGCCGCGTGCGGGACCGTCCCCTTGTACGTGTTGAGGCCCGACACGATGTGCGGCGTGTCCGCGATCGCCTTCTCGAGGCCGAGGTCGGCGAGCTTGACCACGTACTTGATGGTCGCGTTGGTCAGCGCGTAGGTCGACGTGCGGGGCACCGCGCCCGGCATGTTCGCGACCATGTAGTGGGTGATGTCGTGGACGACGTAGGTCGGGTTGTCGTGGTAGGTCGGGCGCGCCGTCTCGACGCAGCCGCCCTGATCGATCGACACGTCGACGATCACCGAGCCCGGCTCCATCTGCTTCAGCATCGCTTCGGTGACCAGCCGCGGCGCGCGCGCGCCCGGCAGCAGCACCGCGCCGATCACGAGATCGCTCTCGAGCACCGCGCGCTCGATGCTGAGCGGATCGGAGTACTGCGTCGACACGCGACCCGCGTAGATGTCGTCGAGGTACGCGAGCGTCTTCAGATTCACGTCGAGCACCGTGACGTTCGCACCGAGGCCGACGGCCATCTTCACCGCGTTCGCACCGACGACGCCGGCGCCGATCACGGTGACGCGGCCGCGCCGCACGCCGGGCACGCCGCCGAGCAGCATGCCCTTGCCGCCGCGCTCGCGCTCGAGGTGCGTCGCGCCCGCCTGCACGCTCATGCGGCCGGCGACCGCGCTCATCGGCGTGAGCAGCGGGAGGTCTCCTGGCGTCGGCTCGATCGTCTCGTACGCGACGCCGTTGACGCCGCGGTTCAGCATCTCCTTGCTGAGCTCCTGCGCCGCGGCGAGGTGGAGGTACGTGAACAGCAGCAGATCCTTCCGCATCAGGGCGAACTCGGGCGCGATCGGCTCCTTGACCTTCACGACCATGTCCGCCTGCCAGACCTCTTCGCGCGTCGGGACGATCTGCGCGCCGGCCTTGAGGTACGCCTCGTCGGGGATCGACGAGCCGATGCCCGCGCCTTGCTCGACGAGAACCGTGTGGCCCCGCGCCGTCAGGGTCGCCACGCCGGACGGGGTCATGCCGACGCGGAATTCTTGGGTCTTGATCTCTTTGGGGACGCCGATGCGCATGTGACTTGCGCGCAGTATCTGCCCGCTCCTCGGAAAATGCCAAGGACGGACGTCACCAGTTCGCGTGACGCGACGCGCTACTGTCGCTGCCGGCCGTTCGCGGGATCGTCGGGATCCGGGACGAAGCCCTTCACGTAGTCGAAGAACGCCTTCGCGTCACCGTCGACGAATGGCCCGTGCGTCTTGATCAGCATCGCCTTGTTCTTGTCGCCGAACGCGATCTCGAGCTTGAGGTTCGGATCGTGGCGCCAGGCCGGCTGCGGTCCCGCCATCACGGAGGTCTGCAGCTTCCACAGCTTCTCGGTCGGGGCCGGTCCGATGCCCATCGTCGAGAACTTGCCCTCTGCGTGCCACGCGCCGTGGATGAGGATCTTCTGCTCGTCGGCATCGAACGTCGCGCGCCAGCGTTCGCCGTCGGCGGTCAGCATGCGGACATAGGCGCCGCGCGTCGGCACCAGCGTCGCGTACTCGGCGAGCTCGGCCTCTCGTCCCGAGGCCGAGCCACAGGCCGCGAGCACGAGGGCGAGCAAGAGCGCGACGATCGGCCGCATCACCCCTCCGCCGACGCTTCCTCGTCCTTGCCGTGGCACTTCTTGTACTTCTTGCCCGAGCCGCACGGGCACGGGTCGTTGCGGCCGACCTTCGGGCGCTCGCGGCGCACGGTCTCGGCCTTGGCCTGCGGCTCGCCGGGCGCGGCGGCGCGCCCCGCGGGACGACGCTGCTGCCCGCCACGCGCGGCCGCGGCCTGGTCCTGCGCGCCGTCCTCCTCCGACTTGCCGGCGACGCCACGCTCCTCCATCTCGCGCTCGTGCTCGGCGACCGCGGGCACGGTCTCCTCTTCGCGCTGGATCTTGACCTTGAACACCTTGGAGATGGTGTTGGCCTGGATGCGGCCCATCATCTCGGCGAACAGGTCGAAGCCGATCCGCTTGTACTCCTTCTTCGGGTCCTTCTGACCGTAGCCCTGGAGCCCGATGCCCTCGCGCAACGCGTCCATCGTCTTGAGGTGCTCGATCCACTGCTGGTCGATCTCCTCGAGCGAGAAGTGGCGCTGGAAGTAGAGCAGCCACGGCCGCCCGAGCTCCTTCTCGCGCTCGCCGAGCTTCTTCTCGATCTCCGGCCACGCCTGGGCAGCGACCTCGTCCGGCGTGCCCGGGGTGAGGTCGACCTGGATGTTGAACTGGTCCTCGAGCGCGTCCTCGAGCTCGTCCCAGTCCCACTCGTCGTCGCCCTTTTCCGCGGAGAGCACGCTCTCGATGATCGCGGCCATCCGCGCGTCGGCGAGGTCGTACAGGCGCTCGCGCTGCTGGATCAGCGACGCGGCGATGTGTTTCACGCAGTGGTCGAGCAGCTGCTTGCGATCACCGTCCCACCGCTTCTCGACATCGACGAGCGAGCCGAACTGCTGCCACAGCGCGGCGCGCAGCACGCGCCACCCGGGCCGGGTGTCACCGACCGGCTCGCCGCGCGTGAGCGCGTCATCGCGCTCCTTCACTCGGGTCTTGAGCTCGTCGATCATGCGGCCGATCTGCTTCTCGAGATCGGGCGTCAGCGCCTCGACCGTCCAGTCGCCGCTCGAGGTCACCGGCTCGGGCGTGATGCCCTGCTCCTTCTCTTCCTCGGTCGGCTCGCGGTGGTAGCGGCCGTCGAGCACCTGGCGGCGCAGCGCGTAGATCGTCTTGCGCTGCTGGTTCATCACGTCGTCGTACTCGAGGACGTTCTTGCGCTGATCGAAGTTGCGGCCTTCGACCTTCTTCTGCGCGCCCTCGATCGACCGCGTCACCATCGGCGACTCGATCGGGACGTCCTCCTCGAGACCGAGGCGCTCCATGAGGCCGGTCATGCGATCGAGGCCGAAGATGCGCAACAGGTCATCCTGCAGCGACAAGTAGAACCGCGAGCTGCCCGGATCGCCCTGGCGACCCGCGCGACCGCGCAGCTGGTTGTCGATGCGGCGCGACTCGTGGCGCTCGGTGCCGACGATCTTGAGGCCGCCGGCGGCGAGCACCTCCTCGCGCTCGGCCTCGCACTGCTTCTTGAACTCCGCGATCAGCTCTTCGAGGCGCTTCTCCTCGTCGAACGCGGGCTCGACCGAGCCGCGATACGGCTCGGCGCCATCGCCCTCTTCGCCGACCGCGGGCTGTGCGGCGACCGGATCGTCGGCGAGCTTCGCCTTCTCCTCGGCGAGCGCGTCCTTCGCGAGCGCCTCGGGGTTGCCGCCGAGCAAGATGTCGGTGCCGCGACCGGCCATGTTGGTCGCGATCGTGATCATCCCCTTGCGACCCGCCTGGGCGACGATCGACGCCTCCTTCTGGTGGTGCTTCGCGTTGAGGACGTTGAACGGTAGGCCCTTGCTCTTGAGCAAGTTCGCCACGACCTCCGACTTCTCGACGGAGACCGTGCCGACCAGCACCGGCTGCCCGCGCGCTTGACAGTCCTCGATGTCGGCGACGACCGCGCGGAACTTGCCGGCCTCGTTCTTGTAGACGAGGTCCGGCATGTCCTTGCGGACCATCGGCCGGTTGGTCGGGATGACCGTGACCTCGAGCTTGTAGATCTGGTGCAGCTCGGCCGCCTCGGTGTCGGCGGTGCCGGTCATGCCGGACAGCTTCTTGTAGAGGCGGAAGTAGTTCTGGAACGTGACCGTCGCGAGCGTCTGGTTCTCTTCCTCGACGGTGACGCCTTCCTTCGCCTCGATCGCCTGGTGCAGACCGTCGGACCAGCGGCGGCCCGGCATCGCGCGGCCAGTGTCCTCGCTGATGATGACGACCTTGTTGTCCTTGTCGATGAGGTAGTTGACGTTGCGCTTGTACAGCGTGTGCGCGCGCAGCGCCTGGTTGACGTGGTGGACGAGCATGATGTTGCTCGCGTCGTACAGGTTGTCGACGCCGAGCAGCTCCTGGATCTTCTCGACGCCGTCGTCGGTCAGCATCGCCGAGTGCGCCTTCTCGTCGACGGTGTAGTCGACCTCGCGCTTGAGGCGCGGGATCAAGCGGTCGACCTTCACGTAGAGGTCGCCGGACTCCTCGCCCTGGCCGGAGATGATGAGCGGCGTGCGCGCCTCGTCGATGAGGATCGAGTCGACCTCGTCGACGATCGCGTAGTTCAGCCCGCGCTGGACCATGCGGTCGGGCGAGCTCTTCATGTTGTCGCGCAGGTAGTCGAACCCGAACTCGTTGTTCTGGCCGTAGGTGATGTCGCAGTTGTAGTTGTGCTGGCGCTCCATGTCGTCGAGGCCGTGGACGATCACGCCCGTCGACAGCCCGAGGAAGCCGTGGATGCGTCCCATCCACTCGGCGTCGCGCTTGGCGAGGTAGTCGTTGACCGTCACGACGTGCACGCCATTGCCGGGGAGCGCGTTCAAGTACGACGGCAGCGTGGCGACGAGGGTCTTGCCCTCACCGGTGCGCATCTCGGCGATCCGGCCGGAGTGCAGCACCATGCCGCCGATCATCTGCACGTCGTAGTGCCGCATGCCGTGCACGCGCTTGCCGGCCTCGCGCACGAGTGCGAACGCCTCGGGCAGGATCGAGTCGAGCGACTCACCCTTGTCGAGCCGCTCCTTGAACGTCGCGGTCATCGCCTTGAGCTCGGCGTCGCTCTTCTCCTTCATCTTCGGCTCGAGGCCGTTGATGCGGTCAACCGTGGGCTGCATGCGTCGCAGCTCGCGCTGGTTCTTGCTACCGAAAATCTTCTGGAGGAATCCCATGGTGTTCCGTGGCCTTCAGGCAAAGGCCGGAGGCGTCTTACCACACCCGGCGGCCACACCCTAAGGCGCCGTACCCCATGCGACCGCCTGCCTGTTCAGAGAGGGCGGAAGCTACGGACGAAGCTCCACCAGTGGCGCCGCAGGTCGAAGGTGGTCTGGCAAGTTGCAACGCGCCGGTGGTCCTCATCGAGGATCTCGGCCGGCAGGTACGTGAACGTCTTGAGCGGCGCCAGGTAGCGGATGTCCTTCTGGCCGACCAGCTCGTAGGGGGTGCCGTCATCTCCGAGGAACGACAGCTCGTAGCGGATGATCTTCTGGCCGATCGGCCGGATCGTGATCACGCCCTCGGCGTCCGCGCCCGAGACGCGCGGCGGCGCCGTGACGATCCCGTGGAGCAGGGCGCGCCCGTCGCGCAGGTGCGCCCGCGTCGACTCGGCCTGCGCGGTCACCTCGAACTTGAATGGGTGCCTGACGCCGGGGGCCGCGTCCCACTCGATCGTCCCGGCCATCGTCTCCGCGAACTGGAACCCCATGCACCGAGCCTACCGCGACGGCCACCAGGAGCGAGTTTCGAGATCGGTGCACGCGACCCCCGCATAGTGCAGCGCGACCTCGTCGAGGACGACCTCGCGCCAGCCGCCGCCGATCGCGTCGGAGCTCAGCGAGCCATTCTCCGCCCAGCGGAGGGAGAACGCCGCCGCACCTGTCGCCCCGTCGGTGCCGCGCAACTCGTCCTCCCAGGCGTAGCGACCCTCGAGCACGCGGGCGCCGCCGTCCAGGGTGGCGGCGTAGCCGTCGTTCACGCACAGGACGAGCGTGTCGTCTTCGCGGCCGAGCACCATGACCGCGGCGGTGTCGTCGGGGGCGCCGCAGCCGAACCCGCCGGCCGGGCAGCCGGGGAGGACGAGGAGGGAGGCGAGGACGGCGAGGGCAGCGAGCGTGCGCATGCCGGTCTGTAGAGCAACCGCGCGACCACGCCGGCGCGAGCAGGATCGAGCACTTGGGGGCCACACGTTCGCGTCGACGCGGCGGAGCCGGGCGCGGGTGTCATGCCCTGACTTCACGCCGCCGGCTGGCGCCGTGAGGCTCCGAAACGGCGAACGGGCCGCCCGCTCGGGCGACCCGTCCTCCGCACACGTCCAGCGATCGAGCTAGTTGCTCACGCAGGCGGCGAAGTAGAGCGACTCGCAGGTGCAGTTCATGTCGCCGGCCATGCACGCCACGGTGGTGCCGTTCGGGCCCGGCCGCGTGCAGTTGACACCGTTGACCAGCGACCGGCACTCGCCGTCGCGGGCGTTGCAGTCTTCGGCGTGCTGGAGCGCCTCGCACGTCGGCGTCACGTCGCAGGTCGCGATCTCCGAGCACTGACCCGTGTAGCAACCGTCGAGGATCAGCGCGACCGAGCCCGCGGCGCAGGTCGGCTCCGTGACGTTGCAGCTGGCGGTGGTGCCACCGCAGGTGCCGTTCGGCGAGGGCGGCATGCACGTCGAGCGCGGCTCGTCGCAGTAGCCGAAGCCCGCGGCCTGCGCCTGCTCGTCCGTGTCACACACGCAGGAGGCGATGCAGCCGCCGTTGCCATCGCAGTACTCGCCCGCATCGCAGTCCGCGTCGGTGGAGCAGGCGTCCGGCACGCACGACGCGCGGTTCACGTCGCAGTGGAAGCCGTCCGGGCAATCCTCCTCCGTGGCGCAGAAGCCCGCTTCCTCGCACGTACCGTCGTCTCCGCAGTAGCAACCCGCGGCGCAATCCGCGTCGCTGTCGCACTGGTACCCGGGCTCCGACGGGCAGTTCGGACCGACCCACGTACAGTCATCGCCGTAACAGTCGTAGTAGCCGTCGGCCGCGCAGTAGGTCCAACGGCTGTCGTTGTCACCGTCTCCGCCAAAGTACAGCTCACATCCGGTGAGCGTGGTGAGCACGAGGGCGAGGGGGGCGAGGAGCTTCGTCATGGTCGGGATTCCTTTGAGGAGCGTGCGGTGGTCAGTGCGGAAGCATCGGTCGTGCCATTTCGGCAAGGGGATCGAACTACTGGACAATCCTTCAACGTCGAGACACGTGAGCCCGGTCTGGTGGGGAGGGGCGGCGAAAGCCTGACAAAAATGCCCGAAAAATCGCCAGCCCACACCTCCGACGTTCGTCCCTGGTGGAGGGATGCTCGTTCACTCGATCTTGCCGAGTGGGAGATCGGATCCGGGTTGGCATTGCCACTGTGAACGGCCGGCTACAGTCGATGTATCCCGGTGCCACGGCAAGAGCGGGCAATCACACCAGTTCGTCAGCGGCACGGATCGTGTCTCGCAGCCCGTACTCCGGACGGAAGCCGAGCTCCGCCGCGGCCCGCCGGCCATCGACCATGCAGACGTAGCGAATGAAGTCGAGCTCCGCGACCGGGAAGCTCGACAGCCCGAACCGGAACGCGAACGACAGGATCGGCTTGGCCATCGGGTGCGGGATCGGCACCGGCTCGCGCCCGAGCTCGGTGTGGATCGCGGACAGCGGGACCTCGCCGGGGCCCGTGATGTTGTAGATCCCGCGCCGGCCCGGAGCGAGCGCGCACACGATCGCCTCCGCGATGTCCTTGTAGTGGATCAGCTGAACCATCGGATCGAAGCCGAGCAGCACGGGCGGCCGCGCGAGGCGCAGATAGTTCGACGGTGCGTTGTGCACCGGGCCGACGATGTGCACCGGGCGCAGGATCACGGTCTCGGTGCGCTGCGCGCGCCACAGGAACGTGGACACGAGGTGATCGATCTCGACGAGGTCGCGCATCGCGGGGAACCGCTGCGCGGCGAGCAGCGGGGCCTCCTCGGTGAGGAACTGCGGGTTATCGGGGCGCGGGCCGTAGACGTTCGCGCTCGACAGCAGCACGACCTTGGGCACGCGATACGACTGGCAGTACTCGAGCAGCTTCGTCGTGCCCGTGATGTTCCACGAGTAGAGCTCGGCGGGCCGCGCGCGTGGATCGTGCATCACGCCGAGGTGGACGAGCGCATCCACGTCGCCGGCGCGGAACAGGTCGCGCGCCTTCTTCGAGCGGAGGTCGACCTGATGGTGCTCGATGTCCTTCGGACGGCCGCTGAGCGGGCGGCGATCGAGCCCGACGATCTTCCAGCCGATCTCGTGGTGCAGCCGGCGCGCGACGATGCGTCCGAGCCGGCCCGAGATGCCGGTGATCACGACCTTGCGCGGACGCTCACCAGAAGACATGGGCTCGCTCGCGGAGGCCGACGTGGAGCATCGACTGGATCCGGTGCTTGACCTGCTTCACCTGGTCGTCGAGCACCTCGTCGTCGTCGTCGGGATCGCCGGTGAACGTCATCGGCTCGCCGAAGTAGACGCGGTACTTCACCGGCAGCGGCACGATCGGGACGAAGGGCGGGTAGGGCACGACCGGGAACGCCGGCATGCCGAGCAGCTTCGCGAGCGGCCTCACGTTGACCGCGGGGGCTTGCTCCTCGGCGCCGATCACGGCGACCGGGACGATCGGCGCCTGCATCTCGAGCGCGAGCCGCAGGAAGCCCTTGCCGAACTCGGCGAGCTGGTAGCGCTTCGAGAAGTCCTTGGAGATGCCGCGCGCCCCCTCGGGGAACACGAGCACGGCCTCCTCGGCGGCGAGCAACCGGCGGCAGTTCTCGGGCGTGCCCGTGATCTGCCCCCAGCGCGCGAACAGGTACGACGCGAACGGCACCGTCGGCACGAAGTACTCGACCATCGAGCGCACGAGGCGCGGCTGCCGCGGCTCGAGGAACGCGGCCGCCCCGATCACGAGGCCATCGAACGGCAGCTGCCCGGAGTGGTTCGACACGAACAGTACGCGGCCGTGCGCCGGGATGTGCTCGATGCCGAACGCGCTCGCGCGGAAGTAGTTGCGGTACAGCCAGCGCGCGACGCGCGCGACGTGCTGGAACGAGTCCTTCGACAGTCCGAACGGGTCGTAGCCGAACTCGTTGCCGTGAACGACCAGCGCCTGCGTGCGGCCGGCGATGTCGTCCTCCGGCACGGATGCGCGCAGCTGACGGAGTCGATCGAGGAGGCCCACGGCGGCCGAGTCTATGCCACGTTCTCGGGCGCTCGCGGCGATGTCGAGTCCGGAGCGGCCGTTCAGCCGCGAGGCCGCTCGTCCGCCCGGCGGTACACCGACGCGACCCGGACGCGCTCCGCGGGGATGGAGATCGCGGACATGAAGTACGTCTTGAACTCGTCGGCCCACGGCTGCTCGTCGACCGCGCGCGCCATGCAGAGGAGCCACGCATCGCGCTCGGCGGCGTCGATCGCGAACCGCGCGTGCGAGCCGGGGATCGAGATCGGGCCGAACTTGGTGCGGTACTCGTTCGGTCCGCCGAGCCACGCGCAGAGGAACACGTGGAGCTTGTCGCGCACGAGGGTCAGATCCTCCTCGTGCATGTCGCGGATCGTCTTCGCCTCGGGCAGCGTCTCCATGTACTCGTAGAACCGCCACACCACACGGCGCAGCCCTTCGGCCCCGCCGGCCGCCTCGTACGACGCGTCGCCCTGTCCGTAGTTCGTGCGGGTCATCGGGTCAGGCGCCGCGCGTGGCGCGCGCGAACAGCACGTTGTTCTCGAGGTGGATGTGCTGCATCAGGTCGTTCTCGAAGCTCGCGAGCCCGTGATACAGCGCGCGCCAGGTCGAGCAGGCGTGGGCGGGCGCGCGCAGGTCATCGGTGAGCTCGCGGATCTTCACCAGCTGCTCGCCGTGCGTGTCGTGCTCGCTCTCCATCATGCGCACCGGCATGTAGACCTGCTCGCCGCGGAAGCCGCGCCGGAGCAGCGGGAACAGCATGCGCTCCTCCTTCTGCATGTGGCTCTGCATCTCGGCGAGCAGCGCGACGAGCGTGTCGGCGAGGCCGGCCGGCACCGCAGGCTTCTGCGCGTGCACGCGCTCGACCTTGCGCGCCGCCTCGATCAGCGACGGGAGATCGCGGCGCACGCCCTCGTGGTAGTGGCGCTCGATGTGATCGGCGAGCTCGCCCTGCGACCGGTCCTCCCAGCGCACCTCCTGCGCCTGCCCGGTGTCGCGCTGGGTCTCGAGCTCGATCTCGGCCGCGATCTCGGCCGGGTCGAGCCCCGCGCGTTCGCACGCGACCCCGAGCGGCTGGCGTCCCCCGCAGCAGAAGTCGAGTCGGTGGCGCATGAACACGCGCGTCGCGGCGGGGTTGGCCGCGGCTAGATCACCCAGGGAAGTCTGAAACGGTTGCATGAGCGGCCCCCCGTGCACGCGCGAGACCACGGCGAACTCTGCGAGATCACAGCGCGGCGTGTGCCCGCGACAACACGTCTCGTTGTCGCTGGTACATCGCGATGTACAGAGCACATCACGATGTCGTCCCCCCAGCATCCGTGGTCGACGCTGCACCGGCTCGCGGTCGATCTCACCGAGAGCCTGTCGGAGGCCGATCGCTATCGGCGGCTGCTCGCGGTCGTGCGATCCGCGATCCCGTGCGACGCGACCGCGCTGCTCGCGCTGCGCGATGGCGTGCTGCACCCGCTCGCGGTCGAGGGCCTGTCCCCCCAGGTGCTCGGGATGAGGTTCGCGCCGGCGCACCACCCGCGGCTCGCCGCGATCCTGCGCAGCGCGGGCCCGGTGCGGTTCCCCGCCGCCTCCGCGCTGCCCGATCCCTTCGACGGTCTCGTCGACGGCGCCGCCCACGCGCTCGCCGACGTCCACGACTGCCTGGGCTGTCCGCTCGTCGCCCAGGGAGAGATCGTCGGCGTGCTCACCGCCGACGCGCTCGCCACGCACGCGTTCGATGCGCTCGACACCGAGTTCTTGCGCGCGCTCGGTGCGCTCGCCGGTGCGGCGCTGCACACCGCGCGGCTGCTCGAGACGGTCGAGGCGGTGGCCGAGCAGCGCGGCCTCGTCGTGAAGGAGCTCGCGCGCACGCAGGGGCACCCCGATGGAGCGACGATGCTCGGCGTCAGCCCGGCGATGGAGCGCGTCCGCCAGGAGATCGAGGCCGTCGCCGCGACCGGGTTCCCGGTGCTCGTCCTCGGCGAGACGGGGGTTGGCAAGGAGCTCGCGGCGCGCGCCCTCCACGACGCCTCGCCGCGTCGCGATGCGCCGATGATCCGGGTCAACTGCGCGGCGCTGCCGCAGGGCGTGATCGAGAGCGAGCTGTTCGGGCACGTGCGCGGCGCGTTCACCGGCGCGGTCGCGCACCGCGCGGGCAAGTTCGAGCTCGCGGACGGCGGCACCCTGTTCCTCGACGAGATCGGCGAGCTGCCGCTCGACGCCCAGGCGAAGCTTCTACGCGCGCTGCAGGAGCGCGAGATCCAGCGCGTCGGCGCCGACGCCGCGATCCGCGTGAACGTCCGGAT
>Ga0247822_10001411_pt1 | contig 14715 bp, 13 predicted proteins | sample 13C_Cellulose_Da_FD_192423 | JGI IMG/M metagenome (GOLD analysis project Ga0247822, IMG submission 192423) | Soil microbial communities from agricultural site in Penn Yan, New York, United States - 13C_Cellulose_Day30 | ecosystem: Environmental > Terrestrial > Soil > Agricultural land | place...
GTCGAACGTCCTACTCGGATCAACAAGCCCGACGCCGGCCCGCCCGCCCTCGCGGCCACGAACCAGCACCGGACGTCGTCCGATGCGACTTCTTCACCCACCACATTGTCAAAGATCGTTAGCAAGGCCCGCATTGCTGCGAACCTGGCCCCGGCCTCCATGGGCCGGTCACATACCGTGATCGCTAGTCACAAGTCATTGTAAGACTTGCACTTACGAACTCAACGGTGTGTATCTTAGTCGTCTCGCCGTCGGTGTCAACCCGTCCTGGGCCTCTTTTTCTCACCGGTCTCATGCGACCTTCTCGGTCGCTTCCCGAACCCGTGAGATACCGACCAACTTGTGGAGAAGACGGGGATCGAACCCGTGACCTCCTGCTTGCAAAGCAGGCGCTCTCCCAGCTGAGCTACTTCCCCAAAGCTCCTGCGATCGCGACCATCTGTGGGTGTACCTGGATTCGAACCAGGGACCTCAGCTTTATCAGAGCTGCGCTCTAGCCAACTGAGCTATACACCCAGGTCTGTCTCGGAAAACACAAGAGCCAAACCGATTCAGGTTTGGCTCCCCCGACGAACCGTAGTCCCGGCGAGAGCTACCCGTCAGACGGGCTGATGATCTCATACGGGGTCCGGATCGTCATAGGCATGTCACTCGCGTTAGTAGTTCCGTGCAACGAAACATTCTAGGTAGGGTCGAGGGGGTGTCAAGCCAGCGTCTCGGTTTTTCCCGTCTCGCCTGCCGTGTCGCTGCTCTGGGCATATGACTGGCAACGACTTCCGTGACCCCACCTGGTCCGTTACGATGGGGCCAGTTGCTGACACTCCCGAGGGAATGGAGACGAGATGAGCGCCGCGGGTTCGCGCCAGCCTTCGCCCGGCCGTCGATTGCGGGACGCCTGGGCCGATGGTCCTGTCGCCTTGCCGGGCGTGTTCAACCCGCTCGTCGCGCGGATCGCCGAGCGGGTCGGCTTTCGGGCCGTGTATCTGTCCGGCGGCGCACTGTCGGCAGGTAACGGCGTGCCGGACGTTGGTCTGCTTGGCCTGACGGAGTTCGTTGACGAGGCCCGGCGGATCGTCCAGGCCACGTCGCTGCCGCTCGTCTGCGACGCCGACACCGGGTTCGGCGAAGCGCTCAATGTCGAACGCACGGTCCGTCAGTTCGAGGCCGCCGGCGCCGCGGGAATCCACCTCGAAGACCAGCAGTTGCCGAAGCGGTGCGGGCACCTGTCCGGCAAGTCGCTGGTCGAGGCGGGGGAGATGGTCGCGAAGCTGCGGGCTGCGGTCGCCGCCCGGCGCGATGCGGATTTTGTGGTCATCGCGCGGACCGACGCCCGCGGCGTCAGCGGGTTCGAGGATGCCGTCCGACGGGCGAGGTTGTATCTCGAAGCCGGTGCGGACGCGATCTTCCCGGAGGGACTGGAGTCGGCCGACGAGTTCGCCCGGTTCGCGCGGGAGGTCCCAGCGGTGCTGCTGGCGAACATGACCGAGTTCGGCCGCAGCCCACTGCTGGACGTGGCGGCACTTGGAGAGATGGGCTACCGGCTGGTGCTGTTCCCGCTGACGGCGTTCCGTGCGGCGATGAGGGCCGCCGAGGAGACGCTGACCGACTTGTTTCGTGCCGGCCACCAGCGGTCCTCGGTGGCGCGGATGATGACGCGCCAGGAGTTGTACGACCTGCTCGGCTACACCGGGTACGAAGCCCGGGACCGGGCATACTTTGGCGGGTTGCCCGCCAGGGACACCGACGAATGACTGCTCCCGCATCGAATCCGACTTCGTATTCGCCGGGCCTCGAAGGCGTGGTCGCCGGGGAGACGGCGATCTCCACCGTTGAGGACGGGCTACGCTACCGCGGGTATCCCGTCCCCGAACTGGCGGAGAAGGCGACCTTCGACGAGGTGGCGTACCTGCTGCTCTACGGCGAATTGCCGACGGCGGCGGAGTTGAAGGCGTTCCAGGCCCGGGTGGCGATGGCCCGCCGGCTGCCGGAAGCAGTCAAGAAACTGTTCGGTGACCTGCCGAAGTGGACGTCGCCGCTGGACGCCCTGCGGACGGCGGTCAGTGCGCTGGCTCACTTCGACCAGGACATGGCCGACAACTCCCACGAGGCGACCGTCCGCAAGGCCGAGCGGCTCCTGGCGCAGATCCCGGTCGCGGTGGCCGACCAGTACCGGATCGCGAAGGGTCTTCAGCCGGTGCTTGCGAAGCAGGAACTGCCGCACTCGGCGAACTTCCTGTACATGCTCCGCGGCACCGAGCCGACGCCCGAGGAGGTCAAGGCGCTCGACGTGTCGATGATCCTGTACGCCGAGCACGAGTTCAACGCCTCGACGTTCACCGCCCGGGTGATCGTCTCGACGATGTCCGACCTGCACGCGGCCGTCACCGGAGCGATCGGGGCGCTGAAAGGCCCTCTGCACGGCGGGGCGAACGAGAAGGTCATGGATGTGGTCCGCGCCACCGGCGGGCCGGAGTCGGCCGAGGCGTGGACGCTCGACGCCCTGGCTCGCAAGGAACGGATCATGGGCTTCGGCCACCGGGTCTACAAGGCCGGGGACGTGCGGGCTGGCATCCTCAAGGGCTACGCCCGCCAGGCGGCACAGGCGAAGGGGCCGGAGTACGCGAAGTGGGAGGACACGGCCGACGTGATCGAGCGGGTGATGGCCGCACAGAAGAACATGCACCCGAACCTCGACTGGCCGGCCGGGCGACTGTACCACGCGATGGATCTGGAGATCCCGCTGTACACGCCGATGTTCGCCATGGCCCGGATCGCCGGCTGGTCGGCGCACGTCATCGAACAACTCGACAACAACCGTCTGATCCGGCCGCGCGCGCTGTACACTGGCCCGGCGCTGCGGCACGTCACGCCGATCGAGGAGCGGAGTTGACCGACCGCATTTTCGGCGAACCCCACTGGCCCATGCTCCAGTGACCACTACAATCACACTCTTCACACGCAGACACGAGCGGTGCGGAGCGGAACATGTACGCGATCATAGAAGACGGGTCGAGACAGTACCGGGCCGAAGAGGGTGCCCTGATCGTCATCGACTACCGGGACGTCAAGCCGGGCGACACGATTGAGCTGAACAAGGTTCTGCTCGTCGAGAACGGCGGCTCGGCCAAGATCGGTCAGCCACTCGTCGGCGGGGCCAAGGTCGTCGCCGAAGTAGTGGACCTGCCGAAGAAGAAGACCGTCATCCAGAAGTTCAAGCGCCGCAAGAACTACCGGCGGTTGAAGGGCCATACTCAGCCGTACGTCCGGGTGCGCGTCAAGTCGATCGTTGGCTAACCGCTCACTGTTCCGCACTGACCCGGCCGCGGGCAACTTCGGGTTGCATCCGCGGCCGGTTTATTTCACTGTACGCCGCTGGTTTGTCGTCCTCGGGCAAGGAGGCTCGGGCATGCGTCGCCCTTTCTGGTCGTCGTCGATCCTGCTGACCGCTGCCCTCCTGACCGGGGTCATGACTCCGATCGTGGCGCAAGAGCCGCCGCGAACTCTTCCGCCATCCATCACGGGGACGCCTGCGCCGGCGGTCCCGCCGGTCAGCCCGGCGTCCGGCGTGCAGACCCAGACCACAGCCGCGGCCCCGGCGGCCCGGTTTCAGAACTTGCAGGCGTTCCCGCCGGAGACGGTGCGGGCGGTCTACTCGGCGTCGGCGGGTGCCAACTGGCTGTCGCGGATGAACCAGGCCAGCGGCCGGTTCCTCCCCGGTCTCGACCCGGCCCTCCGCACACCAGTCGCCATCGACCACGATCTTCGACAGGCGTTCGCCGCCCGGGCACTGGCCGAGGCCGCACGGTTCACCGGCCAGGAGGAGTTCGCAGCACGGTCTACCCAGGCTGTGCTTGCCCTGCTCTCCCGCACCAAGCTCGATTCCGCCGACCCGACACGCCGGGTGCCAGTCGCACCGTCGCAGGATTGCAACCGCGTCGGGTTCGCGGCGGTGCTGGCGATGGCCGTTTACGCATTGCCGAACACAGACGCCAAACTCACGACGCAGGCCGAGGAGATGTGTGCGTTCCTGCGATCGCGCGTCGGTGCGGACGGCGCGGTTCAAACGACCGACCAGCCCAACGACCCCGCGGCCAGGAGCGACCCGGACACAGTGAACCTCTACCCGGGGCTGACGATCCAGGCACTCGCCGCCTCGCAACGGGCCAGGCCCGACGCCGGCAAACTGGCCGTTCTGGCGAAGGCGATCGGGTACTACCGTGGAGTGTTCAAGGCCCAGCCCTCGGCATTAATGGCGGCGGCGCTACTGCCCGGGGTTGCGGACTTCTGCCTCCAGACCCGTGACTCGACGGCCGCTGCGACTGTGGTTGAGCTGGCCGACTACATGTGCGGTTGCCAGTACACCCGGACCGACGCCCGCTCCCCGGCGTGGGTCGGCGGGTTCCGGCCGGGACAGCAGTCGACCCAGTCCGGCACCGAACCCGGGGTGGAAAGTGCGAGGTGTGCCGGCGCCCTGGTGTCCGCGGTGCAGGTCACCCGGCAGATTGCCCCCGACCAGGCCCGGTTCCAGCGCTATCGCCAGTCAGCGGTGGACGGGCTCGCGTTCGCACGTCGCCTCCAGTTTTCCGACGAGAATGCCGATCACTTCGAGAAAGGGTTCCGGGCGCGGTTCCTCACAGGCGGGGTCCACCTGAGCCTGACGGACGGTACGCTACGGATCGACGCCACCGCCCACCTGGTCACCGCGCAACTGGCGTTTCTCCAGAGCGGGGCGGAAGTAACCCAGGAGTGAGCCGGCAGGCCGGGGTTTCCTGTCTTACACAACCTCGCCACCCCACCACTCCGCCACCCGCTCCCTATAATGTCCCTTCCGGTCCGGCCTCGCGGCCGGCCGGCCGTCGGGGGACCGGCCCCCGGCCACCGGGCCGACAGCGGGTAGCGAACCGATGAGCAACTACCGACCCTCCCCCCGACCGAAGTGCCGATCCCTGATGGGGGTCCGGGTCGCCGGGACGGGCAAGTACATCCCCGACGGCGTCGTCACGAACGAACACCTCCACGCCCGGCTCGGGTTCGACTCCGACTGGATCGTCAAGCGAACCGGCATCCTCGAGCGCCGACACGCCCTGCCCCACCAGGCCACCTCCGACCTGTGCGTCGAGGCCGCCAAGGACTGCTTCGCCAAGACCGGCCTGACGGCGAAGGACTGCGACCTGCTGGTTCTGGGCACGTTCACCCCGGACATGTCGTTCCCGTCCACGGCCTGCCTGGTGCAGGACCGGCTCGGGATGGTCGGCCCGGCCATCGAGGTCGAGGCAGCGTGCGCGGGGTTCATGTACGCGCTCATCACCGCGGCCACGTACATCCTGAGCGGGGCCAGCGACCGGGCGCTGGTCATCGGCGGCGACACCAACAGCCGGGTCCTCAACCCGGACGACATCAAGACGTATCCGCTCTTCGGCGACGGGGCCGGCGCGGTGATCCTCGAACGGGGCCGGCCGGACCAGGGCATCCTGGCTTACAGCATGGGAGCCGACGGGAGCGGCGGGCCGCTGCTGCAGCGCGAGGCGTGCGGCAGCCGGTTGCCGCCGACACCGGAGTTGATCGCCCAGAAGAAGCACTACATGTACATGGACGGCCGGGCGGTCTTCCGCTGGGCGGTGGACATCCTCTGCGACACCATCCAGGACGTCCTCAAGGCCGCGAAGCTGACCACCGCCGACGTGGATCTGTACGTCGCCCACCAGGCGAACATCCGGATCATCAACGCGGGTATCGACGTGCTGCACATCCCACGGTCGAAGGTTTACAACAACCTGGAACGGTACGGTAACACGTCCGGCGGGTCGATCCCGATCGCCCTGGACGAGGCGATCGAGGGCGGTCGGCTGCGCGACGGACAGCTCCTGGTCCTGAGCGGCTTCGGGGCGGGACTGGCCTGGGGCACCGCGGTCATCCGCTGGTAGAGGTTGCTTCGTGTCCGGTCACGGAGTGATCGGACCACAGCCGCAAGGAGGCGGGCTCGTGGACAATCATTCCGTTGGCGGGCCGGACGACGACCTCCCCGACCTGTGGGCGGTCCCACTGCACGAACAAGAGCCGCCGGACTCGCCGCCCGACATCGCACCGCCGGTCGGGGACGGGTCACCGACGCTCACCCTCTTCGAGTCAGACGACCCGCCATCGGATGTCGGCTTCCACCCCCGCCTCCGGCGGTTCGACGAGGCCGCCTGACCCCGAGTCCGGTGCCCCATGTCCGACCGGGCCGCCTTCATCCGGGCCATCGTCGCGGCCCCCGACGACGACATCCCGCGACTCGTTTTTGCCGACTGGCTGGAGGAGTCCGGCGACGAGTCCGACCGCGCCCGGGCCGAGTTTATCCGTGTCCAGTGCGAGTCGGCGAGCCTACCGGCCGACGACCCACGACGAGCGGAGTTAGAGCGGCGTGAAGAGGAGTTGCTTCGCTCGCACGGCCGGTTCTTCAGCCCGGTCCCGACGTTCCGGGATGACTGGTATCTGGAGCGGGGCAACGCGCGGATGAACTATCCGTACGGCGGACAGCTCCGCTGGCACCGCGGCTTCCCCCGGTGGGCGCAGTTCGGCATCGAAGACTACCCGGCGAAGGTCGAGGAAACCCTGACGAGGGAGGCGGTCTTCGACGCCTCGTTGGAGTTCTACGGCGGCTTCGACCAGTCCGAAGCCGAGCCGGCGTGGCTGACCGAGGTCTGCGCCAGCCCGCGGTTCGCCCTGGTCGGAATGCTGAACCTCTGCGACACGCTGTTCTGCGTCGCCGGGCCGCCGTCCCGGTTCTTGACACTAATCCGCTCGCCGCATCTAACCGGCTTAAAGCACGTTGCTGTCTTCAAGGACTTCATCGGCCTGGGCGGCGTCCGGGCGATGGTCGAGTCGCCGACCCCGTTCCGCCTCCAGTCGTTGAGCCTGGGGTGCATCATCGAGCCGGCATACGCCGAGATCGGGCAGGCCGAGGATTTCATCGCGGCCGTGCAACTGATCGCCCAGTCACCGCGAATGGCATCGCTGGAACACCTCGACATCGACGCGTTCTATGACGCAGAGGGGCATGGTGAGACGATCGCCGCTGAATTGCTCGCCTCACCCTACCTTTCCCCGTCCCTTTCTCTCCGCTTCAGTGCCTATCCCGATACCGACCGCATAAGGGAGCAACTGGCCCAACGGTTCCAACTGGTCCGGGAAGATAGTTGATTCCGCACTCAAACCCAATCTGAACGCTGACCACTTCCGTCGGAACTGTGTTCAAAACGTGATATCTGGGTAAGATAGGCAGCGCTCGGACGGCAATACGATCCTGTTAATTCGGAGACCTTCGCTCGAACGGATTCTCTGCTCCGTCGCCACCACGCTGCCGCACCGCCGGTCGGACGACCTACCCTGGATCGACCCCGATGACGCACACCGACCCGTCCGCGGACGCGTTCATGCGCTGCATCCTGGCCGACCCCGCCGACCCGGTCCCCCGACTGGTGTTCGCGGACTGGCTGGAGGAGAGCGGCAAGTCGTCCAACATCGCCTGGGCGCGGTATATTCGCCTCGCCGATGAGTTGGCATCCGCACCGGCCGACGACCCCCGACGGCAGAAACTGGCCGACGAGTTGGATCGGGTCGGCTCGCTCGTCCGAGCGAAGCTCACCTACCGAGCCGAGGTGTTCGCCGCCTACCCGGACGCGATGCGGCAGGTACTCCCGCTGCGGAACATGGTGCTGAACCTCGACTCGCTCACCCTCCCCCAGCGGGTCGCCGAACTGCTCCCATCCACAATCGCCTACGAGCGACTGGTGCTGCCACTGACCGTATGCGGCCCTGCCCTTGCCGTGGCGACTCACGAGCCAGACGACACCACACTTGGCGATATCCTCCGGTTCGTCGTGTCCCGGGACGTACTGCTGATCCGGGCCATGCCCGAGCAGCTTCGGTCGGCTGTGTCGCGTCATTACCAGCAAGATGAGTATCTGGACAGCGGAGTTGTATTCGACCTGGAAGCGCCCCCGACGGCAGTGGTTGAGAGAACGCCGTTGTTCCTCCGGACGCCGGACGAGGACGCCCCGATCGTCCGGCTGATCGAACTCCTTCTCGGTGAAGCACTCCATCACCGCGCGTCTGCCCTGGTGATCGAGCCCCGACTTGAGCGGACTGGAGTCCGTGTCCTGGTCTGGCACCACTTCCAGAACGAGCGGCGGCCGCGCAACCCACTCCCGACCCGGGTGCTGCCCGCCATCACGGCCCGGATCCGAATGATGGCCGACATCGCGCCACTCCTCGATCCGATCCAGACCGGGACGATTCACATGCACCACCGCGGGCTGAACTACCGGCTCCCAGTGAGGATCACCTCAATGCCGTACGGGCCGCACATCCTCATTGCCATCCCCCCGGCCCCGTCCGACCCGCCCGCGGTGGCGGTGAACCCGGCTGCCTGAGCGGGTGTCCGTGCTTCCTCCGGCCGGTCGCGGCTAGGATGGATGCATGTATGAGCTGTTCGAGCACACCGCCGACCTCGGGCTGCGGGTACGAGCGCATGACCTCGACACACTCTTTGCCGAGGCCGGCCGGTGCTTGTTCTCGGCGATCGTCGAGGATCCCGCCTCGATCCGATCGGAGGTCGAACAGTCGATCGAGTTATCCGGTTCCGACCGCGAGTACCTGCTGTTCGATTGGCTGCGGGAGCTACTGTTCCGGTTCGACGCGGGACACATGCTCTACGGTGATTTCGCGGTCGCGGTCCGCCCCGACGGGCTGACCGCGACGGTCCGGGGCGAACCGCTCGACCCGGCGCGGCACGCGCTGAGCCACGAGGTCAAGGCGATCACCTACCACGAGCTGAAGGTCGAGCAGACCCCCGACGGCTGGCTGGCCGAAGTGATCGTGGACATCTAGGCGAACGGCCGGCGTCAGCCGGCTGGTGGAGCGCTCCACCAGCCGGCTGACGCCGGCCGTTCGCCGGAGGCAGTCATGAGCAAGGGCGCTTATTCCGGGCCGCTGGAACAGGTCGATACCTGCTGCTGGCGCATCCCGAAGTCGCACCGGTCGGACATGCGGGTGGACGGACTGATCTTCGCCAGCGAAAAGCTGGTCGAGGCGATCAAGAACGACCAGGCCCCGGAACAGGTCGCGAACGTGGCCACGCTGCCCGGTATCCAGGTCGCCAGCCTGGCCATGCCGGACATCCACTGGGGCTACGGGTTCTGCATCGGCGGTGTGTGCGCCACCGACCCCGCCGAAGGTGGCGTCATCTCCCCCGGCGGGGTCGGATACGACATCAACTGCGGCGTCCGGCTGGTCAAGACGAACCTGTTCCTGGACGACATCAAGCCGCACGTTCGCGAGTTGGTCCGCGGGCTGTTCCAAACCATCCCGGCCGGAGTCGGAAAGGCGGGCAAGTACAGGTTTGACCCGAAGGAGACGCGACGGCTCATGGGCGAGGGGCCGCGGTTCGTCATCGACCGCGACCTGGGGGTGCCGCGCGATCTCGACCACACCGAAGCCAACGGCCGCATCGACGGCGGCGACCCGGACGAAGTCTCCGACCACGCCGTCAAGCGCGGCTCGGAGCAGTGCGGCACGCTCGGCAGCGGCAACCACTTTCTCGAAGTGCAGGTGGTGGACGCGGTCCTCGACGCCGACGTGGCGACGGCGTTCGGGCTGGATTTGAACCAGATCTGCGTGATGATCCACTCCGGCAGCCGCGGGCTGGGCTACCAGGTGTGCGACGACGCCCTGGCCCAGTTCCGCAACGTCCCCGGCAAGTACGGTATCAACCTGCCGGACCGCCAACTGGCGTGTGCCCCGGTGGACAGCCCCGAGGGCCGCAAGTACATCGCGGCGATGCGCGCCGCGGCCAACTTCGGGTTCACCAACCGGCAACTGCTGATGCAGCAGGCCCGGGAGGTGTTCGCGTCCACCTTCGGCCGGTCATGGGAGGATCTGGGCATGGAACTCCTCTACGACGTGGCGCACAACATCGCCAAGCTGGAGGAGCACACCGTCCACGGCAAGCCGAAGAAGGTCTGGGTCCACCGCAAGGGGGCGACGCGGGCGTTCCCGGCCGGGCACCCGGAGGTGCCAGAAGCGTACCGAGCCGTGGGCCAGCCGGTCATCATCCCCGGCGACATGGGCCGGGCAAGCTGGGTGCTGGTCGGGGCCGAGGGGAGCATGCAGCGAACGTTCGGCACCACATGTCACGGGGCCGGCCGGGCGATGAGCCGCACCGCAGCGGTCAAGGACGCGGCCGGCCGCCGGATCGACAAGGAGTTGGAGAGCCGCGGCGTCATCGCGATGGCCAGCAGCCGCCACGGTCTCGCGGAGGAGCAGCCGCGGGCTTACAAGAATGTGGATGACGTGGTGGAAACGGTCCACCAGGCGAACCTGTCGCGCAAGGTCGCGCGGATGCGGCCGATCGGGGTCATCAAGGGATGAGAAGCGGCGGGGCCTACGCCCCGCCGCTCACGGTTTACTTCCCCGCCTTCGGGGCGGACTTGAACTCGTCGGCAGTCATCGCCTTGACCGTCCCGTCCTGCAACAGGACGGCGCCGCCCTTCTCCGGCACTTCCTTCTCGTACGCCAGCACCCGGGGCGGCTGACCGGCCGTGGCCGACCCGCCCCACAGGAGTACGACCCGGTCGTCCCGCAGCGCGCCGAAGCCGTTGATTGCCGCCGGTTCATAAGGGACCAGATCCTGAAGCTTGGCCGGCGGCCGCTTCCGTGCGTCGAGGTGGTCCTTGTACATCTGCCACACCTCGCGGAGTTCCTCCTCCCGGCCTGCGATGTGGCCCTGCGGCGCGGACTCCCCGGAGCACCCGGCCAGGAGTCCGACCGCCGCAACAATCCCGGTCCAAAAGGCGGTTCGCATCAGTCCCCCCGGGCTAGAAGTTGCTGCTGTCGAATACTTCGCCACCCGCCCGGGTGCCGATCTTCTGCCAGACGTCCAGTGGGATACTGTCCCGGACGAACCGGACGGACCCGTCACACAGCACGGTGTTTACGCCACCGGAGTGGTAGCTGCGAGCCGCGAGGTGGAAGTTCAGCAGGGTGCCATCGACGCAGGCCCCGCGGATCGGGCTGTTCGGCGTGATGGTGTGGTTGTACATGGACGTCCAGCTCACCCCGCCACGCCAGTACTGCAATCCGACGTACCGGTACATGGTCCCACCCACCTGCCCAGTACACGACGGGTCGGTCGGGGCGAACGGGTCCCAGGTGCCAGTCGTCCGCTGCATGCTCAGCCGGTTGTTGACGTCGTCCCCGGCTGCGTCCGACATCGTCCGCTTGACCTCGGAGGCCATCGCCGTGTTGCTCGTCCCGTCGGAGATGCCGCTGATCGGGATCCCGACCCCGTTCACGTACGGCGGGGGGTTCGGCACCGGGCTCGGGATCGGCTTGGACCACTTGTACTGGAACGGCCCGGCGAGGGCCTGGTTCGAGCCCGAGGCGTCGCCATGTGCGCCCGTGTTGATGAAGTAGTTCGAGCGGCCGCTGTACCAACTGCCGCCGGACGTGGTGTTCTTCAAGGACGACGCATCAGACGGACAGAGGTAAATGGGCACGTCCTGAGACTTGACTGCGATCCCGTTGGCGGTGTTGTCGCCGTTCAGGTTTACATAGGTCTGGGGGTTGAACTGCACCAGCCCGTACGCGGCCCCTTGCTCGATGTAGGGCAGCATTAACACCTGCGCTGTGGTGGTCGCCGGGAAGACGTTTGCCGGCGGGAAGGTGCCGTTACTCGACTCGTAGTTGTGGGCAGCGAGCCCGATCTGCTTGAGGTTGTTTTGGCACTTGGCGCGTGCGGCGGCCTCGCGGACTTTCTGGACCGCGGGCAACAGCAAGCCGATGAGGATGGCGATGATCGCGATCACCACCAGCAACTCAATCAGGGTGAAAGCTTTACGGCGGGAGAGCTGGTTCAACATCTCACAGAATCTCGGCAGGAAGGAAACACACAATCCACAAGACTGTAAACAGTCGCGACCCCAACGCGGCGGTCTGCGTGGGGGTCAGCCTGAAATTGTATAGTGGCAGAGCCGGCATGATCTAAGGGGGCCGAAGACACCCTCATCGATGTTTCAGGAATGGAGCGGGCGCTGGTAACGGCCCGGTCAGCTTCCTTTTCGGTTGACCCTACGATTCCACCGTCCGCATAATGACCGCTGTCGGCCCGAGTATGGACCTCGGGTCTTCACCCGTCCGGGGTAGGCGCCCCGGTCGGCGGCCCAAACTGGGCCGGACGTTCGCCTTTGACATAGATCCCGACGTCCCGTTGTCCTTGGCCCCGCCTCGCGGCGGGGATGACACACGCGGCCGGACCACCTGGGCCGGCCGCACCGCTGCCATGGGTGACCCGGTATTCCGGCCCGGTGCGGCATGGGCGCTAGCCGCCCGCTCCGCCCCCATCGCGATCGCGCGAGCCGGACCGGCGCGCCTGCCGCCACCCCCGAGGAGCCCAACGGGCCGCCGGTACTGGAGGCCCGAATGCCCGATGTTAACCCTTATCTGATCGCAGCCGTCTGTCTCGCAATCGTGTTCGCAACCCTGATCGGCGTGGGAGTCGGTTTTCTCGTCGTCCGCTCCGCGACCCGCGCGAAGGATACCAGCCCGATCACCGGGACCGGGCAATCCCTCCTGGAAAGCGACCAGGTCCGCACCGCCGAGGCCCGCGCCCAGGAGATCCTCGACCAGGCCCGTCAGGACGCCGACCGCGTCCTCAAGGACGCCGAGCTGAAGACCCGCGACGAGGCGTTCCGCCGCCGCGAGGAGCTGACCCGCGAACTCGAAACCGCCCGTGCCGAGTTGCGCGAGCTGGAACGACGTGCCGAAAAGCGGGAGGACGCTGCCGCAGAGAAAGCCAAGGAGTTAGCCCGCAAGGAGCGGCACACCGAACACCTCCAGAAGAAGCTCGCCGACCGCAAGGAAGCACTCGAAAAGAAGACGAAGGATCTGGAGGAGTTGATCGAGCAGGAGACGCTCAAGCTCCACGACATCACCGGCCTGTCCCGGGAGCAGGCCGAAAAGATGCTCCTGGACCGGCTGGAACGGGAGCTGTCGTCCGAGGTCGCCGGCCGCATCCAGAAGCACACCGACCGGCTCAAGATCGATGCCGAGTCCCGGGCCCGGGAGATCATCTCCACCGCCATCCAGCGGTACGCCGCCGAGCACACCACGGACGCCACGGTCAGCACCGTTGACATTCCTGACGACAACATGAAGGGGCGAATCATCGGCCGCGAGGGCCGCAACATCCGCACGTTCGAGAAGTGTACCGGGGTGGACGTGATCGTGGACGACACGCCCGGCGTGGTGGTTGTGTCCGCGTTCGACAACATCCGCCGCGAGACGGCCCGGCTGGCACTCGCAAAGTTGATCCAGGACGGCCGCATCCACCCGACCCGGATCGAGGAGGTCGTCGCCGAAACCCAGCAGGAGATGGACGCCCACATCCTGGAGATCGGCAAGCAGGCAGCCCTCGACGCCGACGTGCCGCTGCCGCACGAGAAGATCATCCAGCTCCTCGGACGGCTGAAGTTCCGCACCAGCTACAGCCAGAACGTGCTGCAACACTCGCTGGAAGTCGCCCACCTGTGCGGCCTGATGGCGGCCGAGATCGGCCTCAACCCGCAACTCGCCCGGAAATGCGGCCTGCTACACGACGTCGGCAAGGCGGCCGACCACGAAATGGAAGGCGGGCACCCGAAGGTCGGGGCCGAACTGGCCAAGCGCTACGGGGAGACGAGCAAGGAAGTGCTACACGCGATCGCCGGCCACCACGACGACGTGACGGTGGACAACATCTATACGGTGCTGGTCGCCGCCGCCGACGCGATCAGCGCCAGCCGGCCGGGCGCCCGCCGTGAAACGCTGGAGAAGTACGTCAAGCGGATGGAGGACCTGGAGGCGGTGGCGTGCGGGTTCCCGGAGGTGGAGACGGCGTTCGCCATCCAGGCCGGGCGGGAGTTGAGAGTGATCGCCAGCGCGACCCGGACGACCGACGCCGACGCCATGCGGGTCTGTCGCGACATCGCCCGCGCCATCGAGCAGCAACTCGACTACCCCGGCGAGATCAAGGTGACGGTCATCCGCGAGACGCGGGCGCTGGAGGTGGCGAAGTAAGTAGGAAGTCGGGTGGGTCGAGTCTCGAGGCCCACCGTGCGCAAGACGGTGGGCCTCGAAGACTCGACCCAACCTACAAGTGCTTACCCGACGAACAGCCCGCCCAGGAAGTCGGCCGGGAAGTTCATCAGGTCGTCCACCCGAGCGAAATTGGACAGTTCGTAGCGGCGGACGATTGGCGACGTGCCCGGACCGGAAGCAACCAGCAACCGATCGGTCCGACCATCGCCATTGGTGTCGTCCGTGGAAACCCGTACCGACTTCGCCGAGACCGGGTCGGCCAGGAAGAAGCCGGTCAACTGAACGCCGTTGCTGTCCCCGCGGAACACCCGGACCGCGGAACTGGTCCCGGACCCGGCGAACAGTTCCGCCGCCCCGTCGGAGTAGGCGTCGCCGATCGCCACCGACGCCCCGCCGCGAGTCTTCGCGTCGAACGCGAAGAAGCTCATCAGCACCTGGTGGGTTCGTCCGTCGAATACCTGGACGTGCGGGCCGCCGCCGACCAGAGGTCCGGTGGCGATGTCCGCCACTCGATCGCCGTTGAGGTCCCCGGCCGCCACGTTCACCCCGCCGGTGAACGACGGGTCGTAAGCAAAGAAGCCGAACAGTTCAACCCCGGCG
>Ga0247822_10001412_pt1 | contig 14714 bp, 16 predicted proteins | sample 13C_Cellulose_Da_FD_192423 | JGI IMG/M metagenome (GOLD analysis project Ga0247822, IMG submission 192423) | Soil microbial communities from agricultural site in Penn Yan, New York, United States - 13C_Cellulose_Day30 | ecosystem: Environmental > Terrestrial > Soil > Agricultural land | place...
CAGCAAGCGCGCCGTCACGGATACTGCCTGCTTTCAGCGTCGCTTCGGTCACGCGCGTCTCGAGGCCCGTCATCGCGAACGCCATGCAGGCGCGCCGCAACGGCCGTTCGGGCGTCGCCGGCGTGGCGATGACAAGAGCTCGGTCTTCGGATTTGTCCGTAAGTGCGTTCGCGATGACATCGGGCAGATCCCACGTCATTGCTTCCCGGCCGTGTACATAGATCAGCGACGGCAGCCCCATCGGTCTGCTTCCGAACGGCTCGACCCGAACCTCCGCCTGCACTTGGACGACTTCCGCCGCGTCCCAGTCGATGTGGCGAGCGATGTCCGGAAAGTCGAAGCCGGTCGACGCGATAAGTTGCCGGGTGCGCAGTGTGGCGACGGCCAGATGTAGTGCTTCGGTGTCGACCAGCGAGGTTGCCGTAAACGCATGCGCAGCGTCGAGCCCGTGAAAATAGGCTTCGAGCGCGTCGGGCTCCGCTCGGGCCCGATCGAGCAGCCGCTCGGGCTCGTTCAGCCAATCGAGCGCATAATCGGCATCCGCCGGTCCCGTCCCCTCATTCGAATCGCTGCGTGGCATCGGTCTTTCGATAGCGAGAGGGCCGATACCCTACAAATGGGGATATGCGTAGCCAGCCGCCCACGGCAATTAGCCCCGAAAATAACGGCTTGAAGAGGGGTATGGGAAAAGTCGGGACGATAGGCGCAGGCGTATTGGCTTCGCTGACGGGCGCAGTCACCGCCGGAGGGGGCGCGGCGGCTGCGGGCGAGGAAACAGTGATCTTCTACTGGTGCAACGACCTGCCTGCCGGACCCGACATGATCGTGCGGCAATCGCGCATCTATCGTGCGCGTCTGGCGCTCGACGGGTTTCCCGATGCCGGAGGCGCGCGTGATGCGTTCCAACGCGACCTGGAACGCAGCGGCGTCACCGGCATCGGGATCCTCAACTGCCTTGGCCCCTTCGACACTTACCGCGAAGCGGTCGCCGACCGCCTGCGCAAGGCTGAAATCGGACGAATCACGGGCTGGACGGTGATTTCCGCCCATGGAGGAGTTGAACGATGAATATAGGCAAGCGCTGCTTATTTCTGATGGCTGTCCTTGCAGCCGTGAATCCGGCGGCCGCCATGGCGCAGACCGGCTTCTCGAAATGGTATTTCCAGGACGAGAGCGACGGCGTCGCGGTCTATTACGCCGTCAAGGTGGACCGCGACGAAATCAGAGTGGCGTGGAAATGCGTCAATACGGGGGTCGAGGCGCGCGCCTGCTCGATTGGTGCCGGCGGCGACAAGACTTATCTTTGCCGCCGCGACGGCGTCGGCGCGGGGGTGACATCGTCGCTGGGCGAGCGAGCGACGGTCGGCGCCGGACGTGAATATATATTCCCGTCCGACTTTGCATGCCGCGGCAAAGCCGCAAATGAGGTGCAGCCTTCGGTGCGGATCTCGATCGAGCGCTGAAGGGCGGGCGCTGCAAATCAATCAATCGGTTGTCGGGGGACATCAATATTATGGGAATACGCATTCCTTCAGCAGCGATGGTGCTGGTAGGCGCTCTTGTGGCAGCAATGCCGCCCGGCGCGCCGCCTGCGGCTGCGCAATCCGCTGTCGTGACAAGTGACGCCTGGGGCATCGCCAAGGCGCAATGGGTCCGGCTTCCAGCGCCCGAACTCAGGCGGCTTGCGGGGCTTCCGGCGTCGGCGCCGCAGCTTCTCGCCGCCGCCGAACGAGGCGACGCGCATGCGATGGCCCTCATCTCCAGTGCCTATGCCACCGGGGCGGGGGTGCCCAAGGATCCATCCCAGGCGTTTCGCTGGGCGCAGCGCGCCGCCGACACGGGTCTTCCCTTTGGCCTGCACGCGCTCGCTCTCGATTATTTCTATGGCACCGGAGTCCCCGTCGATCACGGCCGATATCTCGATTTTCTGCGCAAGGCGGCCGACGCGGGATCGATCCTGGCAGCCTCGGAATATTCACAGGCTCTTTTCGTAGGCGCGATTACCCCGAAGAATTTCGCTGCGGCGAAGCCTTATGCAAAGATCGGAGCCGAGGGCGGCGATGCGAAGAGCAAGATGCTCTATGGCACGCTGCTCTTTGATCGTTCGATACCCGGCTCGGATCCCGTCGCGGCGGCCGACTGGGTGCGCGCCTCGGCGAATGACGGTTTTGCTTTCGCGCAGCAGGCGGCCCGTGCTCTCGGGCTGCAGGAGGAATTTTCCGAGACCTCGGCAAAGCTCTTCGTTTCGAATTTCGGCAATGCGCTCGTCGGCGCCCATACCATGTCGGCGCGGCCCGAAGACCCGTGCGTGACCCGCATCGTCGTCGATCACAACGGCACGACGGGCGTGTTTCTCGTTAACTGGCAAGAGACCTCGGTCGCCACCGCCGCTGACAGCTTTCTAAATCTGACGGGCGCAATTCTCAACGGAACCGATCCCGTCGGCGGAGATGTTCGTACCAGCTTTGGGCTTTCGCTGCATCGGGATCAGCTGGAAGCGCCCGAGGAACGCGACCGCATGGCTATGCTAGGCGACACGGCGCGAGCTCTTTCCGCGATTTGCCAAACGCTTTGAAAACAGGATCGATAGGGTATGGCCTTTCGGATTAAAATTTTTACTGCAATCGCAGTCTGGTTGACCGCATTGGGGCCCGTCCCGGTCGCCCTGGGGCAAGAACAAACACAGGAGAACGCGGTTCGCTTCCTGAACTTGTTCGCATCGCAGAACCAGCTACCTGCTGGATTCTCGACCCGTTTCGATCAATTGGGCGCGATGCAGCGACTCCAACTGGCCGTCCCGGTGACGAGACTCGTGGGCGCCAGCACATATGATCCGAAGGAGCCTTGCGTTACCGATATCAAGACGTCCGACGGCAAGACCGCGTATCTCGACTGGGTTAAATCCGAAGTCTATTTCTGGCCGCGCTCGGGTTGGTCGGAGGCGCTGCTCGCATCCGACTACGGCCCTTCGGTCAAGACGATGATCGAAGTCCGCCGCCTCAATGAAGGTTTCAGCGACGTGTTCTGGCCAGCCGACGAGGTGCAGGGGGAACGGCTTTTCAGGGCGATGCAGTTTCTCAGGAACAGCTGCGATCCGATGAAGACCACTGGTTTTTAGCTTTATCATCGCGAGAGGGAAAACGATGCGAACTGCGACCATAATTATAGCTCTGATGCTTGCTGTAGCGCCTGCTACCGCCCAGACGGTGCCGGACTTGCCGGCTGATCCCGTCAAGGCGATCGACGGCGAGTGGTACGGCGTCGATCACAAGATCGGGTTATCGGTGGCAAATGGCGTCGTCACGGTGGTGGAGAATGACACGGCGGACCTCCATCTGAAGAAGATCACGGCCCCTGCGGGAACGGTCATCGCGCGTCTCACGGGCGCTGAGGGGACAGGACCGAAATCGGCGCGGTTCGTGGGTCAATGTCTTGAGCTGATCGACACTTCGCGTTCGCAGATGCTCCCGTGTCCGACCCACGCTTTCGTGCAGTCTGCAGCCTATGGCGGCAAGCCCGGACTGATGCTTCATTTCTGGACTGCGGACTTCCTTCGCAAAGACAATATTCCTGCCTACCAGTGGCAGTACCGCAAGTAATCGGCCAGAGGCAGTCAGCACCCCCCGAGGCGTCGGCCACGGCAGAACCCTTGCCAAAGGCCCCGCACATTGCCCGGGGGACGCGCGGTAAGGATTGGGAGTTCGATGACGAGGGTCTATATGCCGCGGCGCAGCTGTCGAACGACACAGCGCGTGAAAGTTTCGGCGATGCGATCCGCGCTGCTGCGGCGAATGGCCGTCGCCGCGCTGCTTCTCGTCGCGGGCAGTGCGGCGTTGGCCTGGGCAGCCGATGCGCCTCCTCCCCTTGCGGGCAGCCAGACCGAACGCGACGCCGGGTCGGCGCGACTTGCCGCCGAAGCCATCGGCGCGGGCCACCTGGCGGAGGCCGCGGGCATCCTCGAGACCCTGGTGGCGCCGCGGCATCATATGCTCACGATAGGGCCCGGCTGGCATCGCGATCTCGCGCGAGCCTATGCGGCGCTCGGGCTGATCGACGGGGCCCAGGGACAATATCGGCTTGCGTTGGCCGGGACGGCCGGCGACGAAGGCGCGGCCGGCGAAGAGCTTGCCGCGCTCATTGCCAGAGCGGGGCGGGCAGACGTCGTGCCGGACACGCTGGGGCCAAATGGCGCTAAATATTTCGATCTCCGCTGGGTCGATCGTGGCAACGCGACGATCGATTTCGGCACCGCCTTTGTGCTGCCGCAGGATGATGCCGACAGTGGGGCGTTCACGACGGCGACGTACCGAGCCGACTGCCTTACGCTCAAGTCGCAGTTGCTCGGCGGCACGGTCTTTTCCGCCGCGGGCAAGACACTGCGATCGTTCGGCGAGGGCGAGGCCGAAAGGCCCGCCAACGACCTCGCAGACCATAGCCTGAGAATGGTCTGCCGGCGCGATCCGGCCCTGCAAGTGAAGCGCGTGCCCTTGATCGATGGCCGCACGCTGCTCACAAGCTACCGCGCCCAGCGTCTCCGGCGGACGGCCCCGACGTCATCCCCAGGCGAGGGTGGCTCGCGCCAGGCGGCGTGCCGCGCGCATGTCGAGATGTTCGTCGGTCAGCTCGCCGCCGACGGGCAGGTGTCGGGTCCGAGCTGGCAGGTCCGCGATTGGTGGGACATGCGCACCGAGGGTCTGCCCAAGGAACGACTCGCCGCGGCGACGTCAGCGGTGGCGGCGCTGGCTCGCGCCGATCCGGGCGCCGCGCGCGCTTTCCAGCAGGCCTGCGTGCAAGAAGCGCTGGCGGGCGGAGCCGTGCCCGGACTGTAGCCGACTACCGGAGCCGGACTTGAAGACGCCGGACTTGAAGTCCTTCTCCGTGCAAGGAATTCGCGCCGCGTTCCCAACGTCTGTTTCTCGCAATTTGGGCCTTAAAGCCGCCTGGCCGCTGACGGCCACGATCGGATTTACTAACGGAGATCTCCGGCTGCGATTGCCCGCCCCTTGTGCAGGTCGAGCTTCGACGCTCCAGATGACATCCCTGTTTACGGGTTTCCGCGGCCCAAGCACATTCTTTTATTCTCCTCCTCGGTCAACCGTTGGCCTGTCGTCTGATCGCTGAATTTATATTGAATATCGCACTACTAGTGATAGGTGGAGCACACCAAAGACAAAGAGGTGCGATATGGGAGAGAAGCCAGTGGCGACGTTGCACGAAGGGGCTATCGCGAGAGAGGCCGCGCTACCTCGCGGTCTCGCACCGACCGATGAGGGATATCCCTCAACGGCCTATGGCTGGTATGTGGTGGGCGTATTGACGTTGGCTTATGTTTTTTCTTTCCTCGACCGACAGATCCTCAGCCTGCTGGTCGAGCCCATGAAGACCGACCTCAATCTCAACGATACCCAGATCAGCCTCCTGCAGGGGCTCGCCTTTGCGGTATGCAATGCTCTCGCCGGCCTGCCGCTCGGGCGCCTGGTCGACACGCAGCGCCGGACAACGCTGGTGGCTGCTGGCATCGCCTTCTGGAGCGTCGCGACGGCTGGATGCGGACTGGTGCGCAGCTATGGGGCGCTGCTGATGCTGCGCATGGGCGTAGGGGCGGGGGAGGCCGTTCTCACACCGGCGGCAAATTCGCTGATCGGCGACCATTTTCCGCCGCAGAAGGTCGGCTTGCCGCTCGCCGTCTACAGCATCGGGATTTTCATCGGCGGCGGGCTGGCGCTGGTCATCGGTGCGACGGTGATCGCCGGGGCCATCGAAGCCGGCCCTGCATATGTGCCCCTGGTGGGAGAGATCAGGCCCTGGCAGACGGTCTTCCTGATCGTCGGGCTTCCCGGTCTGCTGGTGGCGCTGCTGGCCCTGTCGCTCCGCGAACCGGCGCGAAAGGGAGCGCTTCGCCGGTCGGACGCGCCCGACGGTACCGGCAAGCCCGAGGCGCCGCCGCTGCGCGAGGTTTTTGCCTTCCTCAACGAGAATCGCCGCGCATTTATATCGGTGAACCTGTTCATGGGGTTTTCGGCGGTGGCGGGATATGGCGTCGCGGCGTGGGTGCCCTCGATGTTCATCCGCCGCCATGGCTGGACAGCGGTCGAGATCGGGCACACATACGGCTTGCTGCTGCTGGTCTTCGGCACGGCGGGCGTGCTGATGGGGGGATGGCTGGGCGACGTCATGACCCGCCGTCACGGGCCCGGCGGGCGGCTGCGCATCGCGATCGCCGTCAAGCTCCTGACCATTCCGTTCATCGTCGGCTATACGCTGCTTCCCGACGCGAGTTGGGCATTGCTGCCGTTGGCGGCATCGATCTTCCTACCAACGTTCATGAACGGCCTGAGCCCCGCCATCCTGCAGCAGATGGTGCCGAACCAGATGCGCGGCACCGCCATTTCGATCTCGCTGCTGGTCGTGAACATGCTCGGCCTCGGCCTCGGTCCGACCTTGATCGCGGTGCTCAACGATCATGTGTTCCGCGACCCCAACATGATCCATCTCTCGATCCTGCTGGTTTGTGTGGTGATGGCGGCGATTTCGCTGCTTCTCATCCTCATCGCCTATCGCCCCTATGTCGCGCTGGTGAATGACCTGCAGCAGTCGCAGACAGAACAGGGCAGGCAGGCATTTGCTCCGGGCAGGCACTAGGCTATGCCGCATCGATCAGCTGCGAAAAGCCTGCGACCAGGATAGGAGGGCCGATGCCGGACATGCCACGCCACCGCTCCCCCCGCTCCAGCCGCGACGAGCGCCGCACCGACTTGCTCGGCCATGCCGCGCGCGGGGTCCTGACGCAGGGCGGACTGCCGCTGTCCTATGACCAGCTCGCGGTCGCGGCGGGGGTCAGCAAGGCGCTGGTGTATAATTATTTCCCCAGCCAAATCGCGCTCGGCACCGCGCTCGTCGAAGAAGAACTGACCAGCGTCGATCGACGCGAACTTGGACGGCTGGCCGCGCTCGAGGACCCGGTCGCGGCAGCGCGGGCATGCGCGGACCTGTATTTCGACATAGTCGCCGATCGCGGCCCGCTGCTCCACATCCTGCTGGCCGACCCGTTGCTGAATCAGGGACAGACGGCGCATGTCACCGCGCGAAGCGGCCTGTTGCTGCTGCCGCTCGTGCGCCGATTGCGGGGCGCCTTTGGCATATCGGCGCGCGAGGCCAATATCATTGTCCAGCTTCTCATCACCCTGCCCGAAGAGTCGGGAAAGCAGGTATTCCAGGGCAGTTCGGCGCGCGAGCGGGCGAGGCGGCTGTGCGGCGACACCGTCGAGGCGACGCTGTCGGCCTTGCAGGGCGACCGGTCCGCCGACGGCGCGTTGGCGTCAGGCGTCGACCTGTTGTGACGCCGCCGCCCGGTGGCCATGTTCGTCGATCATATAGTCGATGCCGGCGCCGATGCCTGGCATGATCAGCCGCTCGATGGTTTCGAGGTCGGCCTTGCCGCGGGCCAGCAGGCGGCCGCCGCGTAGCGACATCGCGGTCAACAGGGTGCCGACGAACGTGCTCGCCCAGGCCGGCACGCCGTAAGCTTCCTCGAAAGCGCTGCCCAGCACGTCACGGTTCACCCGGCGGCGATCCTCATGCTCGCTGCGCAGGGCAAGGCGAACGTCGGGAAGCGCGAGCAGCTCCTGGACGATTTCGCCGCGCTGGCTGACCTGCCGAAGGTAGGCGATCGTGGTCAGCGTATAGCGCATCTTGGGGTCGGTGCAGTTGCGGGCGGCGGAAAGGCGCGCCTTGTTCATTTCCGTGAGCTCGGTCCGCGCGATCGCGACCAGGACCTCGGCTAGGCTTTTGTAATAATTATAGATCTGGGCCTCGCTGATGCCGATATCGCGGGCGATCCGTTTCAGCGAAACCGCGTGCACACCCTCGGCCCGCGCGATGCGCATCGCCTCGTCCAGTATCTGCTGACTGCGTTCGTCGCGCGACATCCGGCTGCGCGGCCGGCGCGAGGGCAGGCGATTGCGGGTAATCGTCGCCTCGGCTGGAACATCGTCGGGCGCCGTGGGTAGCGGCGTCTGCGGCTGGTCCTTGCCGGCATAGACCTTCGCCCAATAGCCGCGGGTCGGATAGGGGATGAGCAGGCGGTCGCAGATTTTCGCCAGCCCGTTGGCCGACAGGCCCAACCCCACCGCGACGTTCGACATCGGCTGTGACCAGACAAGATCGTAGATCGCGCGGCGCGTCAGGACGGTCGGAGGCGCGGCGGCATCGCCATCGCTGCCTCGCAGAGAAGGGCTGGTCGGGGCCATCGGATGATCAAACACTCCCGCTGCCAAAAAGCAAGCCTTAGCGTATTGACTATTACTCAAGTTAGAATCTATGAATGCAATTCGCACCAATAAGAAGTGCGGCAAATCCGGGTGGGAGGATATCCTGATGCCTATACGCAAAACCTTTGCTTGCTTGCTCGTCGGCCTGTCGGGCGTCGCCTTTCCCACCGCACTCGCGGCGCAGACGCAGGCGGGCGACCGGCCTGCGGACAGCGCGCAGGACGATGGGGCCGGCGCGTCTGCATATGGATCGGATATCGTCGTCACGGCGCAGCGGCGCGCCGAAAGCGTCCAGCGCGTTCCCGTCGCCGTGACCGCGGTTCGCGGCGACACGCTGCAGCAGCTCAACATCACGTCGCCGCAGCAGCTGACGCTGATCGATCCGAGCCTGAAGTACAAGCAGAGCACCAGCGCCGGCAACTCCGGCTTTTTGATCCGCGGCATCGGCACCAGCAGCTTTTCGGCCGGGATCGAGCAAAGCATCTCGACAGTCGTCGATGGCGTCGTGCTCGGCGATCCGTCGACCATATCGACGCTGATCGATATCGAACGGGTCGAGGTGCTGCGCGGGCCGCAGGGCATGCTGTTCGGCAAAAACGCCTCGGCGGGCCTGATCTCCTTCACCACGGTGCGGCCGAAAATCGGCGAAAGCGAGCTGGTCGGGCGCGCGGAGTTCGGATCGAACGGCCATCATGTCGGCAATCTGATCGCCAACCTGCCCATTTCCGATACCATGGCGGTGCGCGCGTTCGGCTTCATCAAGGAACGCGACGGCGTCGTCACCAACCGCAGCCCGTTCCAGCCGAAGGATGTCGACGGCCAGCTCAACTACGGCGGCGGCCTCAAATTCCTGTGGGAACCAGCCGACGGTCTCAGCATCTTTCTGTCGGGCGATTATTCGGAGGTCGGGCGCTTCTGCTGCTCGATGGTGTGGACGAAAGTGACGCCGGGCTATGCGCCTGCGGTCAGCCTCGCCCAATACGGTATCGTCGCATCCGACAGCAATCGCGAGGTGGCGATCAAGGGCCGCTCGTCGGGCTCGGCGCAGCGCGGCGGGGTGTCGATGGAAGTCAATTACGATATCGGCGATCATGCGCTGACATCGCTGACCGCCTGGCGCGGATCGACGCGCGAATCCTTTTACGACGGCGACAATACGACGATCAATTATGTCGATCGCAACGGCGGGTCGAACAAGCTCGACCAGTTCAGCCAAGAACTGCGCCTGACCTCGCCCAGCGGCAAGCTGATCGATTATGTCGCGGGTCTCTTCTATTTCGACCAGCGGGTGACCGGCTATATCGACCAGCAGGGGTTGCTTGAATGGATCGTCCCAGCGTCGAACGGCAACGTAATCCGGCTCGTCCCTACCGCGCCGCCGGGCACCATCTTCGACGCCAATCTGACCAACCGCGTCCATTCGCGGAGTATCGCTGGCTATGCGCAGGCCAATGTCCACGCGACCGAACGGCTGAACTTCATCCTCGGTGGACGCCTGACCTATGACGATCTGCGGCTGAACTATAGCCGTGGGACGGTTCCAGGCGCACGGCCCATCCCCGGTGCCGTCACGCTGTCGCTGCGCCAGCGGGTCGACAACACCAATTTCTCGTTCCGCATCGGCGCGCAATATGACCTCACCGACGACGTCATGGCCTATGCGACCTATTCGCGCGGCTACAAGGGACCGGGGTTCAGTGGGCTCACCGTATCCAACGTCAACCAGGACCAGCGCGTCGCCCCCGAGATCCCGACCAATATCGAACTGGGTATCCGCGCGTCGCTGTTCGACCGCAGGCTGACCGTAAACGCGACGGCGTTCCGGATGCGGGTCCGCGATTTCCAGGCGCAGGTCGCCGATCTTTCGAGCGCCAGCTACGCGAACCGGATCACCAACGCCGGGTCGCTGAAGAGCAAGGGCATCGAATTCAGCATCGTCGCGCGTCCAACGTCGGAACTGACCCTCAGCGGCGGCGGTGCCTATGTCGATGCGCGCTACGGCCGTTTCGAGGGCGTGCAATGCTATTTCGGCCAGCCCAAGGTGGCGCAGGGAGGGCCGTGCGTGGCGCCGCCTGCCAATCCCAATTCGATTGACGGCTTTTTCGACGCTGCGGGCAATCGGCTCTCGGGCGCACCGCGGTTCAGCTATAATCTGGTCGCCGATTACCAGCGCGCGATCGGCAACGATCTGCGGGGGCAGTTCCAAGTCAATTTCAGCGGCCAGTCGGACGTCAACTATTCGGCGAATGGCGATCCCGGGACGATCCAGAAGGCCTTCGGCCTCTTGGGCATGAACATCGGCATCGGCGCGGAAGACGGTCGCTGGCGCGTCGGGCTGTTCGCGATCAACCTGCTCGACAAGCATTGGGCGGCGCAGAAAAATCCGAGCCCGGTCACGACCCTCAATCCCGGCGGATATCTGCAGTATCTCAGCCCCGACTCGGTTCGCACGGTCGGCGTCTCGCTCGACTTCCGTATCTGATCTTCGAAGGGACAAATGACATGAAATTGTACAGCGCGAACTTGCCGGCGCCGAACCCGCGCCGCGTGCGCATCTTTGCGGCGGAGAAGGGCATTGCCTTGCCCGAAGTCATGCTGAGCCTGCCCGAACGCGAGCATAAGTCGGCCGATCATCTTGGCCGCAACTCACTGGGCCAAGTACCCGTGCTCGAACTCGACGATGGCACGACGATATGTGAAACAATCGCCATCTGCCGCTATATCGACGAACAGCATCCCGAGCCGCCGCTGTTCGGCGGCAACGCGAAGGAAAGGGCCGTCATCGACATGTGGACGCGACGGATCGATATCCAGCTCGGCGAACCGACGAAGATGTTCTGGCGTCATGCGCATCCGGCGACGGCAGCGCTGATCGAGCAGCACAAGGTCTTTGGTGAATCCAACCGGGCGGTCTTGGCGCGCGCGATGCAGTGGCTTGATACAGAACTGATGGACCGCCGTTCATTCCTGGCCGGAGACAGTTTTACGATCGCCGACATCGCCGCACTCACGGTGATCGATTTTGCGGTGCTGATCGGACTTGATCCTATGGCTGGCAAGTCGGCCGTAACGGACTGGCACGCGCGCGTATCGTCGCGACCCAGCGCATCTAGCTAAGGATACTTCCGAGCGCCGGATGCTGGAATTCGGAAATGTCCCGGTTTCGCTGACCGGACCGTCTTCTACCGGCCACACCCGGATTCGGTTGGAATGGCGGTTCGCAAGATCGCGGCCATTGCCGGCATGGAGCCTGGATTATGCGAACAAGCCGAGGGACCGGGATATCATCAGCAATGAAAAATCGCCGGAGCCATTCGGGGGCCGTGGTTTCAACGTGCGGAATACGGCGATTCTCCGCCGAGGCTATCGTTCGTGTGGCTGATCAGCAGATCACACAGACACGCGGCATCGGAACAGGCGTCCCGCTTTGCGATAAAGGCGGCATCGCGAGGGGGATTGCTCTGGTCGACTTCCTGCTTGGTTGCATTCTCGCTCGCATAAACCCAGGCAAGGTCGTCGAGGCGACCCATGTGCCAGAGTCCGGCAGGGTATTCGTCCAACGATTCGCACATCAGTTGATGTGCTTTCAAGGTTGGGGCATCGCAGCTGATATCGGACAGTACGTCCGCATAGGACGGTTCGAGCCTTGCTATGCTCTTTTCGACTGCGGCAAAGTCCACCTTGCAGCTCTGCGCGAGCGATATCTGGGGCACCAGCAGCAACGCGATCGTCAGAACCGCGCGGAGTGCAGGGCCGGGGCGCCGTGACAATAGGGGCATGGGGTCGTCCTTTGTTTCGTTGGAGCGCATATCGCGCGCTCCGCTTAGCCAGCGATTGCGCATCGTCAATGTGATCGACCGCACATTGATCGAATAATCAATGAATTTCATAGGATAGATACCGATATGCGGCGGGCTGGCCCAAAGGACCGCCGCGCGCCCTCGCGCTGTTCGACAAAGCCTGCAGCCCGGGCGAGCCCGAGAGCTGCTTCTCGCTCGGGCGGGCCTATCAGACCGGGAACGGCCGCGAGCACGACGCTGCGCGCGCCATCGCTCTGCTGGAGCGGGTTCTCATGCTCGACCCGAAGACGCCGTCCGCCGCCGAGGCCGAAAAAGCCTTGGCGCTCGCCCGGCTGCCGGCCAAAGATCCGGAGGCCACTCCGGCAAGCAAACCATGAGAGATGTACAGCATGATGATGACGCGCATAATTGATGGCCTGATGTGGCTGTGCGCCGCCATGATCGCGGCCTGTCTCTGGACCGCGGCGCCTGCCTCGGCTCAATGGCACGCCGAGGAAACCGTCCTGCACTGCCGGTTCGAGGCGCAGGACCGGGTGGCGTCCATTTCGCTTGCGGGCACTCGGGCGATCTATCGCTATGGCCGCCCCGGGCGAAAACCAGAACTGACTTTGTCCAGCCCGCTGGCCGAGCTCGACTAGACGAGCGCTGCTGCGGCTCCGCCTGACGTAGTTTCCGTCGCTTCCGGATATTCTGTCGCCTTCAAAGCCGGGTGATGATCATATTTCCAAAAACCTGACTGAACAGGATAACGCTGCAGAGCGCGACTCCGAATGAGAAGAGCCAGTTCATCTCGGCTCGAAGCAATAATCGCTCGCGCGCATCCCCGATTGATCCGTCGGCGGATAGGTCGATGGCTTCGCCGGTGGCAAGACCGACGGCTTTCGGGACCGTTAGCCGACCAGACGCCCTAACGCTTACGCCGCCGGAACCCTGCCGCGCCGACACCGAGCAGAGCGATGGCAAGCAGGGTGAGTCCAGCCGTCATCACTATTGTGGCGGTATCCCAGTCCGACGGTGACTGGCGCTCGGTGATGACAAAGCTGGCTGACCCGAGACCGGTCATTATTCCGGCGCATATCCACAGCCAGGGGCTTGGGTTGGGCGTGTGTTCGTAATCGGTCATGGCAGCTATCTATTCTGGCCGGCTGACGAAGAACAGTGCACCCGGCTGTTCAAAGCGATGATCTTCCTGAAAAACAGTTGTGACCCGATAAAGCGACGGGCTTCTGGCACACGACCGTTGCCGAGGGTTCTCGCAAGGCCGTCTGCTTTTATCGGCTACCAACCTGAAACCGGACCGGCCGCAAGCGGCCATCCCGCGATACTCGCGTCGTGGCGATCTCTCCGCCTTTCCAATCTCAACCGGCCGAAACGGCCTTGCTGGTGGCAAGCAACCGGATGTCGTTTGCCAACTCATCAACGCGTTCTTCGATCGCATCCCAAGCGAACATGAAGCGCGCACTGCCGCCGATGAAGGTGTAGAAGCGCCAACCGCGTCCGGCCAGTCCTTCGAGGAGCGCCTCGGGCGTGTGGAGGAACACGGAATTGGATTCGACCGGGAAGGCGAGATGGACCCCCGGAATATCATCGATCGCCGCGGCGAGCCGCGCGGCGCAGCTATTGGCGTGCCGGGCATTGCGAAGCCAGGCGCCGCTTTCGAACAATCCGATCCATGGCGCCGCGAGAAAGCGCATCTTCGACGCGAGTTGACCTGCCTGCTTGCAGCGATAGTCGAAGTCGGTGGCGAGGGCGGTATCGAAAAAGACGATGGCTTCACCGACTGCCATGCCGTTTTTGGTGCCGCCGAAGCACAGCACGTCGACACCGGCGCGCCATGTCAGATCGGCGGGCGCGCAGTCGAGCCTGGCGCAGGCGTGCGCGAAGCGCGCTCCGTCCATATGCAACTTGAGGCCGAGTTCGCGGCACGTTGCAGAGATCGCCCGGATTTCTTCGATCGAATAGACCTGTCCCGTTTCGGTTGGCTGGGTGATCGTGACGACACGCGGCTTGGGAAAGTGGATATCCGATCGGCTGGTCGCGAGCGCGCGGATTGCCTCGGGCGTCAGCTTGCCGCTGTCGGTTTGGGCGACAAGCAGCTTGGATCCGTTGGAGAAGAATTCGGGCGCGCCGCATTCGTCGGTTTCGACATGCGACGAGGAAGAACAGATGACGCTGTGATAGGACTGGCAGAGTGCGGCGAGCACCAGCGAATTGGCTGCCGTACCGTTGAAGGCAAAGAAGACCTCGCACTGCGTGTCGAACAGGGACCGGAAAGCATCGGCGGCGCGCTGCGTCCATCTGTCGTCGCCATAGGCCGGGGCCGAAGCGTGGTTGGCAGCTTCCATGGCCGCCCACGCCTCCGGGCAAATCCCCGCATAATTGTCGCTCGCAAACTGCTGCCGATTGTCCGTCATGTCGAAACCCTTTCTTCGAGATGGAAGAAGCGGTTCGACGCCCGTGCGGCTTGAGGTCCCGTTTGTTGCCGGTCCGGCCACATCCTCCGCTTGTAGCGGAGTACCACCTTGCTCGGGAGCAGGTTGGTGCCGGGCGTCGTCCCGGCTCTTGATGTTGTGCGGCCCCTAGGCGCCGCGAAAATGGCTGTCAACGGCATTGCCCGTTTGAAATCCGCCACGAGGAACAGCCC
>Ga0247822_10001414_pt1 | contig 14694 bp, 13 predicted proteins | sample 13C_Cellulose_Da_FD_192423 | JGI IMG/M metagenome (GOLD analysis project Ga0247822, IMG submission 192423) | Soil microbial communities from agricultural site in Penn Yan, New York, United States - 13C_Cellulose_Day30 | ecosystem: Environmental > Terrestrial > Soil > Agricultural land | place...
AGATGCAGGTGGGCGGCGTGCCGGGACCGCAGGGGGTTCTGCGTCGGGTGGTGGTGCTGCCCGATCAGCCGAAGGACGACCCGAAATGACGCGGCGGGATGACGAGCAGGGCATGATCCTGGTCAATGTCCTGATGTTCGTGGCGATCGCCAGCGGGCTGGTGCTGCTGATGATCAGCCGCGAGGAACTGGCGCTGGACCGGTCGCTCAGGGGTCGTGAGGCGGCGCGGGCGGCGGCGATCGTGCGGGGCGGAGAGCTGTCCGCGATCAGCGCGCTGCGGCGCGATGCGAAGGAAGCGCCCGAGGTCGATCATGCCGGCGAGCGCTGGGCGTCGATCGGGGCGAATGGCGCGGCGATCGATGGCGGCAGCTTCGATCTGGCGGTGAGCGACGCCGAGGGGCGGTTCAACGTCAACGCGCTGCGCAGCGGCGAGGTGGCGCCGGTGCTGATCTTCCAGAAGCTAGCGGGCATCGCGGGGCTGGATGAGGCGCAGGTGACGCAGGCAATCGCTTATGTGCGCAGTCAGGGGCCGGTGACCGACGTGCGACCGATCCGCCTGCTGCCCGGCGTGGATCAGGACGCCATCGCACGGCTGGAACGGATGGTGACGGCGCTGCCCGGCAACACGCAAATCAACCTCAACGCCGCTGATCAGGAGCTGCTGGCGATCCTGTTCGACGACCCGGTGGTCGCGGAGCGCCTGACGGCGATCCGCAAGCGCAACGGGCAGATCACGCTGCGCGACCTGTCCGACCAGAAGGTGAGCCAGCCGCCGGGCACGGCGTTCCGGTCCAACAGCTTCTGGGTGCGGGTGCGGGCGACGATCGGCGGAACGGCGCAGGACGGCGCGACACTGATCCAGCGCAAGCGCGAGGAGGACGGGACGGTCACGGTGCTGCCCGTGGCACGCTGGCGTAACGCCGCGGTACCCCCCGAGGCGCCGGCGGTGGGCGGCTGAACGGCACGGAACGCCTGAAGTCTCACGGCCACGCACACGAGTCCGCGGCCGCCCGAGGCGTTGCGGCTCAGGCAAGCGGATCGACGAATTCAGGAAGCGGGCGGGCCGTGGGCCGGTACCTGAAGTCGAGCAGGCGAAATCCAACATCGCAGCGATCCGCCTCTTGAATTCCATGATACACTGTATCATTTACGCCGCGAGCAGCTTGGAGTGGCGTGATGCGGGCGATGATTGGCAAGTGGTTCGACGGGTTCGCGGTGGGGGCGTCGGCGCTGTGCCTGATCCATTGCCTAGGATTGCCGCTGCTGATCGCCGCGCTGCCCGCGATCGCCAACCGGATCGATCCCGGTGAGGGGTTCCACCTCGCCGTGCTGCTGTTCGCGATCCCGACGAGCGCGTTCGCGCTGATCGAGGGGTGGAGACGGCATCGCGGGATCGCGCCTTTGTTCGTCGGCGGCGCGGGGCTGGCGCTGATGGCCATCGGGTTGGCGTTCGGGAACCAGGCCGCGATCGAGACCGGCGTGACGGTGGCGGGCAGCCTGTTGCTCGCCGGCGCGCATGTGGCGAACTGGCGCCGGCGCGCCGTCAAGGCCGCCTGCCGCACCTAGCGCGCCGTCTTTTGCGAGGTCCCATTGACTCACGGATACGTAGATATATACCGCGTTATATATCCTGTTATTGGAGCGTGGCGTGACGGATCTGATGGAGCAAATGGGCGCTGCCTTTCTGGGCAGCCGCCTGAAACGGCTGGGTGAGCGGATGCAGGCGGGCGCGGCGCGGATCACCGCGGATGCCGGGCTGCCCGTGCAGCCGTCCCATATGGCGTTCCTCGCGGCGCTGGACGGGCAGGCGATGACGATCGGCCAGCTGGTGCAGATCGTCGGGATCAGCCAGCCGGGGGTGACTCGATCGATCGGCCAGCTGGTCGAACTCGGGCTCGCCCGGTCCGAGCAGGGCGAGGATCAGCGGCAGCGAACCATCTCGCTCACGCCCGCCGGGGACGCCGCGCTGGCGCGCGCGAAACTATATGTCTGGCCGCAGGTCGAGGCGGCCGTCCACGCATTGTTCGGCGGGCGGGCGGATGCGTTCGTCGATCAGATCACCGGACTGGAAGCGGCGCTGGAGGCGACGCCGCTCGATGTTCTGGCGAACCGGGCCAGTCCCGAAGTCCTGACGATCCGCGAATATGACGACGACCTTGCGCGGCATTTTCACGACATCAATGCCGAGTGGATCACCACGATGTTTCGCCTCGAGCCCATCGACCGTGAAGTGCTGGAGAATCCGCGCGCGAAGATCATCGATCCGGGCGGGGTCGTGCTGTTCGTCGAGGCGAAGGGGCTGGGCATCGTGGGCACCTGCGCGCTGCTGAAGACCGGAGCGAACAGCTATGAGCTGACCAAGATGGGCGTGCGCGAGTCCGCCCGCGGGCTGAAGGCGGGCGCGTTCCTGCTGTCGGCGGCGGTCGAACGCGCGATGCGGATGAATGCCGACCCGCTCTATCTTCTCACCAACGCCAAATGCGCGGCGGCCATCCATCTGTATGAGAAGGCCGGCTTCCGGCACGATGCGGAGATCATGTCCCGATATGGTGCGCAGTATGCGCGATGCGATGTCGCGATGCGCTATCTGCCCGCGGAGCTTTCTTCCGGGCGGCTTTCATCCTCCTGATTTTATTGGCATGGTAACCATGATCGCGGTCGGGTCCTTCGACCGCATTGCCGTTCGAATTGGGGGAGAACGGAATGAAGCTGATCGTTGCGGGGGCAGCGGCCGCTGTCCTGTCGCCTGCCGTCGCCGTCGCGCAGACCGGCACGGACGCAGCGCGGGCCGAGATCAAGACGCGGCTGGAGAGCGTACGCGCGCCGATGTACCGTTCGAGCGGCGCCGTGCTGCCGGGCGTGACGGCGACTTACTCGGTGGCCACCACGGGGTGCAACACGCGCTTAGAGACCAGCTATCCGTCGCACCAGATCGACAGCACCTCGCACCCCGCGCGGACCGATCGCGCCGATATCGCCTGGGGAAGCGTGCGCACGACACGGCTTTCGGACAATTACGTCGTGGTTCAGGCGCCGAACCAACCGGCGAACGGGCGCTATTTCTTCGGCGGACCGGCGGCGACGCAGCTCAAGGCGGCGATCGACCGGCTCGTCCTTGCATGCGGCGGCACCACGGTCGCGCCGCCGCCCCCGGCGCCACCCGCGCCGCCGGTAAGCGCGGCGTCGCCCGCGATCCGGATCGAGAGCGTTCCCGGCAAGGGCTATGCCGCGGTCGTCAGCGCCTTTCCGGTGGAGCAGGTTCAACCTGTCAGTAACCGGATCGCCGCCATGGCCAGGCAGCGCTGCGGCAAGCTGACGACCCGATTCGGGCGGTTCAAATACTTCACCGGCCCGGGCGCAAAGGGAGCGGCGGAGTATCAGAACTATCGCCAGAGCTTCAGCTGCATCGATCCCGCCACCGATCCCTACAAGCCCGCGCCCGCCGACTGGAAGCCGGCCGCGCAGGACGAAAAGGACCTGATGGAGTTCGCCAAGCGCTATATGCGGGCGGTCGACGAAGCCGATTATGTCGCCGGCATGCCGATGATGGAGCCGGTCATTGAGATCGAGAAGGACGAGTGGATGGACGTCCCCTCGAAGCTCGATCAGTTCGGCGGGGGCGGCGGCAAATGGACGCTGACGATCACCGGCTGGGTCAACAACCCCGACGGCGCATCACATCCCGGCAGCTACGCGCTGGTGACGATCAACGGCACCTACCCGAAGCTGGCGGTCTATTGCGGCAATCTGTTCATCTATCGCCAGCGCGCGGGATCCTATCTGGTCTCGCAGCAGAACCTGAGGGTGATCCCGCAGCAATGGATCGACAGCGGTCAGATGACCAAAAGCCAGGCGCTGAAGACCTGCGAGAACTGACCGGCGCGCGCCGCTACAGGATTCCCGGCAGGTCCAGCCCCATCTCGGTCGCGCAGTTACGGGCGATTTCATAACCCGCGTCGGCGTGGCGCATCACGCCGGTGGCGGGATCGTTCCACAGCACGCGTTCGAGGCGGCGGGCTGCTTCGGGCGTGCCGTCGGCGACGATGACCATGCCCGAATGCTGCGAATAGCCCATGCCGACGCCGCCGCCATGGTGAAGCGAGACCCACGTCGCGCCCGATGCCGTGTTGAGCAGGGCGTTGAGCAGCGGCCAGTCGGACACCGCGTCCGAGCCGTCGCGCATCGCCTCGGTCTCGCGATTGGGGCTGGCGACCGACCCGCTGTCGAGATGGTCGCGGCCGATGACGATCGGGGCGTCCAGTTCGCCGCTGGCGACCATCGCGTTGAAGGCGAGGGCGAGGCGGTGGCGGTCGCCGAGACCGACCCAGCAGATGCGCGCGGGCAGACCCTGGAACGCGACGCGCTCTTTCGCCATGTCGAGCCAGTTGTGGAGATGGTGGTTGCCCGGGAGCAACTCCTTCACCTTCTGGTCGGTCTTGTAGATGTCCTCGGGATTGCCCGACAGCGCTGCCCAGCGGAACGGGCCAATGCCGCGGCAGAACAGCGGGCGGATATAGGCGGGGACGAAGCCGGGGAAGGCGAAGGCGTTCCCGACGCCCTCGTCCTTGGCGACCTGACGGATATTGTTGCCGTAATCGAGCGTGGGGATGCCCATGTCATGGAAGTCGAGCATCGCGCGGACATGCGCCGCCATCGACGCGCGCGCGGCCTTCTCGACCTCGTGCGGGGCGGTCTCGCGCTTGGTGAACCACTCGTCGAGCGTCCAGCCGGCGGGGAGGTAGCCGTTGACCGGATCGTGCGCGCTGGTCTGATCGGTGACGATGTCCGGGCGGACGCCGCGGCGGACCAGTTCGGGCAGTATTTCGGCGGCATTGCCGAGCAGGCCGACCGAGACGGGCTTGTCCGAAGTGCGAATGATCTCAAGCGCTTCGTCGATACTGTTGGCGGCGCGATCGAGGTAGCGGGTCTTGAGCCGCATCTCGATCCGGCTCGGCTGGCACTCCACGGCGAGGCATGAGGCGCCGGCCATCGTCGCGGCCAGCGGCTGCGCGCCGCCCATGCCGCCAAGGCCTGCCGTCAGCACCCATTTGCCCGACAGGTCGCCGCTATAATGCTGGCGTCCGGCCTCGACGAAGGTCTCGTAGGTGCCCTGAACGATGCCCTGGGTGCCGATATAGATCCACGATCCGGCGGTCATCTGGCCGTACATCGCCAGCCCCTTGCGATCGAGCTCGTTGAAATGCTCCCAGGTCGCCCAATGGGGGACGAGGTTGGAATTGGCGATCAGCACGCGTGGGGCATCGGGGTGAGTGCGGAACACGCCGACGGGCTTGCCCGACTGGACGAGCAGGGTCTGGTCGGCGTCGAGCCTGCGCAGCGCATCGACGATGCGGTCATAGCTCTCCCAGTCGCGCGCGGCACGGCCGATGCCGCCATAGACGACGAGACTCTCCGGCGCCTCGGCGACGTCGGCGTCGAGATTGTTCATCAGCATGCGCAGCGGGGCCTCGGTGAGCCAGCTCTTCGCGGACAGGTCGGTGCCGGTGGGGGCTTTGATGCGGCGGCTGTTGTCGGTGCGGGTCATGCTTGGGCTTTCGCGAAATCGATGGCGGCGGTGAGGATGGGGCGGAGGACCCGCTGGCAGGATGCCGCCGTGCGCTCGTGCCACGGCGGGGGCCAGTCGTCCGGAGTCTCGATCAGGTAGGTGCGCATCGCCAGCTCCATCTGGATGGCGTGCACGCCCTTGTCCGGCCGGCCGTAATGCCGGGTGATCCAGCCGCCCTTGAACCGGCCGTTGGTAACGCGGCTATACGGCCCGGCGTCACAGATCGTCTCGATCGCCTGCGTCAGCGCGGGGGCGCAGGAGGCGCCGTCATTGGTGCCGATGTTGAAGTTGGGCAATTCGCCGTCGAACAGCTTGGGAACGACGCTGCGGATCGAATGCGCGTCATACACCACGATTGCGGGATGGAGCGCGCGCAGACGCTCGATCTGGACCGCGAGAGCGAGGTGATAGGGATCGAACCAGTCCGCGCGGCGGCGGGCGATCTCATGCGCATCGGGCAGGGCGCCGGGTTGGTAGAGGGGCAAGCCGTCGAAGGTCTGGATCGGGCAAAGGCTGGTGGTGAACTGGCCGGGATAGAGGGTGTGGCCCTCGGGATCCCGGTTTACGTCGATCACCGTGCGCGAGACGGTGGTGCGAACGATCGTGGCGTCGAGCTCGCGCGCAAAGGCGTAGAGATGGTCGACATAGAGGTCGGCGTCGTGGCGAGCCAGATCAGGGGAGACGAGGCCGTGAATCTCCTCGGGAATGTCGGTGCCGGCATGGGGGATGGAGATGATGAGCGGGGCATTGCCCTGTTCGACGCGGATCATCGATCGATCCCCGGCAACCCGGTGCCGAGCGCGCCGCTGGCGATCAGCGTCGTCGCGGCCGCCATGTCGGGGGCGAAGTGACGGTCGTCCTCAAGATGGGGGACCTGATCGCGAAGCAGCGCGCGCGCCGCTTCGAGCGGCTCGCTCGAGCTGAGCGGGGCATGGAAGTCGCAGCCCTGCGCGGCGGCGAGATATTCGATGCCTAGGATGTTGGCGAGGTTGCGGGTCATGTCGAGCAGGCGGCGGGCGCCGTGCCCGGCCATCGAGACATGATCCTCCTGATTGGCCGAGGTCGGGATCGAATCGACGCTGGCGGGATGGGCGCGCTGCTTGTTCTCGCTGACCAAAGCCGCGGCGGTGACCTGCGGGATCATGAAGCCCGAGTTGAGGCCCGGGCGCGGGGTCAGGAAGGCGGGAAGGCCGGAGAGCGCGGGGTCGACCAGCATGGCGATGCGGCGCTCGGCCAGGCTGCCGATCTCGCAGATTGCGAGCGCGAGCATGTCGGCGGCGAAGGCGACCGGCTCGGCGTGGAAATTGCCGCCGGAGAGCGCCTCTCCGGTGTCCGTGAAGATCAGCGGGTTGTCGGTGACGCCGTTGGCCTCGATCGCGAGGGTTGCGGCCGCCTGACGGATCAGGTCGAGGCAGGCGCCCATCACCTGAGGCTGGCAGCGCAGGCAATAGGGGTCCTGCACCCGCTCGTCGCCCTCGCGGTGCGAGGCGCGGATCGCGGAGCCGGACATGAGGCCCGCGAGCGCGTCGGCGACCTCGATCTGACCGCGATGACCGCGAACCTGATGGATGCGCGGATCGAACGGGGTGTCGGAACCCTTGGCCGCCTCGGTCGAGAGCGCGCCGGTGACGAGCGCGGCACGGAACAGGCGCTCGGTCTCGAACAGCGCGGCGAGCGCGTAGGCGGTGCTGAACTGGGTGCCGTTGAGGAGGGCGAGACCTTCCTTGGGGCCGAGAGTGAGACCGCCGAGCATGGTGCTGGCGGGGATGCGGCGCGGACCCATCTCGACCTCGCCGGTGCCGATCATCGCGGCGGCGAGATGGGCGAGCGGGGCGAGGTCGCCACTGGCGCCGACTGAACCCTGCGAGGGGATGATCGGTGTGATGCCGCGATCGAGCATGTCCTGCAGCATCGCGATCGTCTCGGGCCGCACGCCGCTATGACCTTGGGCCAGGCTGGCGAGCTTGAGCGCGATCATCAGGCGGACGACCGGAGCAGGCATGGGATCGCCGACGCCCGCGGCGTGGCTGAGCACGATATTGCGCTGGAGCGTTTCGAGGTCGTCGTCCCCGATCTTCACCGAGGCGAGTTTCCCGAAGCCGGTGTTGATGCCGTAGACCGGCTCGTGCCGGGCGAGGATCGCCTGTACCGCATCGGCACTCGCCTGCACCTTGTCGTGGCATGACGGGTCGAGCGGCGCCGGCTCGCCGCGATAGATGGCGTTCCAGATGGCGAGCGGAGTGTTGCCGGGGATGATCATTTGCCTGCGAAAACTCGGGTGTGAAGGGGGTTGGCGCCGATGCGATAGACCAGCTCGGCAAGGTCGGTGACGTTCCAGATGGTGAAGTCGGCGGCTTTGCCCGGTTCGAGCGTGCCGGTCCGGTTGCGGAGCCCGAGCGCCCGCGCGCCGTTGACGGTGATGCCGCGCAGGCATTCGGCGACGGTGAGGCGGAAGAAAGTCGCGCCCATGTTCGCCGCGAGCAGGATCGACGCCATCGGCGAGGTGCCGGGGTTGCAGTCGGTGGCAAGGGCGATGGGGACGCCCGCATCGCGCAACGCCTGTATTGGGGGGCGGCGCTCCTCACGCGTGAAGTAGAAGGCGCCGGGGAGGAGGGTGGCGACGGTGCCGGACGCGGCCATCGCGGCGATGCCGGCGTCGTCGAGATGCTCGAGATGATCGGCGGACAGGGCGTTGTGGCGGGCGGCGAGCGCGGCGCCGTGCAGGTTCGAAAGCTGCTCGGCGTGGAGCTTGACCGGAAGGCCATGGGCGATGGCGGCGGCGAGGACGCGGTCGGTCTGGCCGGGGGTGAAGCCGATGCCCTCGCAGAACGCGTCCACCGCATCGGCATGGCCGGCCGCGGCCGGGATGATCGTGTCGCGGACCAGATCGACATAGCCGTCGGCGTCGCCCCGGTATTCGGGCGGGACGGCATGAGCGGCGAGCAGGGTGGTGCGGACACGGACGTTGCGCGTCTCGCCGAGACGGCGGGCGGCGCGGAGCATCTTGAGCTCGTCGTCGAGCGTGAGGCCGTAGCCTGACTTGATCTCGACCGTGGTGACGCCCTCGGCGATCAGCTGGTCGAGGCGGGGCAGGGCGGAGGCGATCAGCTCGTCCTCGCTCGCGGCGCGGGTCGCGGTGACGGTCGAGAGGATGCCGCCGCCGGCGCGCGCGATCTCCTCATAGGTCGCGCCTTCCAGCCGCGCCTCGAACTCCTTCGCCCGGTTGCCGGCATGGACCAGATGGGTGTGGCAGTCGATCAGGCCGGGGGTGATCCAGCGGCCATCGCAGTCGATGATCTGCGCGGCGTCGGGCGCGTCCGATTCGGGGCCGGCATAGGTGATCGTGTCGCCCGTTGCCGCGACCGCGCCCTGCTCGACCACGCCCAGCCCGCCGCCCGTCATCGTCGCGAGACGCGCGTTTCGCCAGAGTTTGTCCGCCGGAGTCGCCATGCGCCTTATGGTTGGACATGGCGCTGAATATGTCTAGACATAATCAGCATGAACTTGTGGTTCGAATCCGCGCTGCTGGACGATGGCTGGGCCGATCGCGTCCGGCTCACGCTCGCGCACGGGCGGATCGAAACGGTCGAGGCCGGGGTCGATCCCGATGTGGGCGATGATCGCCATTTTGTGGCGCTGCCGGGGCTGCCCAATGTCCATAGTCACGCCTTCCAGCGCGCGATGGCGGGGCTGGCCGAGGCGCGTGGGCGTGCCGACGACGATTTCTGGTCGTGGCGGGAGCTGATGTACCGGTTCGTCGGGCGGATCGGGCCGGAGGAGTGCGAGGCCATCGCTGCGCTGGCCTATGCCGAGATGCTCGAAGCCGGGTTCACGCGGGTCGGCGAGTTTCACTATCTGCATCACACGCCGGACGGATCGCGTTACGATGACGTCGCCGAGATGTCGGGGCGGATTGCCGCGGCGGCTGAGGCGGCGGGGATCGGCCTTACGCTGCTGCCGGTCTTCTATGCGCATGGCGGGTTCGGCGGGCAGCCGGCGGGCGCGGCGCAGGCGCGGTTCCTGAACGATGTCGATGGCTTTGCCGCGCTGGTGGAGCGTGCCGGGGCGAAGCTGGCGCCGGATGGAGTGATCGGCGTTGCGCCGCATAGCCTGCGTGCCGCGACGCCGGAGCAGTTGCGCCTTTTGCCGCCGCTCGCGAAGGGCGGGCCGGTGCATATCCATATCGCCGAGCAGATGAAGGAGGTCGCGGACTGTATCGTGTGGAGCGGAAAGCCGCCGGTGCGGTGGCTGCTCGATGAGCTGCCGGTCGATACGCGCTGGACGCTGGTGCACGCGACGCATGTCGAGGCCGACGAGGTGGCGGGGATCGTCGCCAGCGGCGCGGTGGCGGGACTGTGCCCGATCACCGAGGCCAATCTGGGCGATGGGGTGTTTCCCGCGGCGGCATTCCTGCAAGAGGGCGGGATGATCGGAGTGGGAAGCGATTCGAACGTGCGGATCGATGCAGCGGAGGAACTGCGGCTGCTGGAATATGGCCAGCGGCTGACGCGTCGCGCGCGCAATGTGCTTGCCGGAGCCGATCGGCCCGCAACCGGGGCGCGGCTGTTCGCCGCAGCGGTGCAGGGCGGCGGGAGATCGCTGGGCGCTGAGACCGGGCTGGCGGCCGGGCGGCCTGCCGATATCGTGTCGCTGAACCGAGGGGATTCCGCTTTTGCCGAACGCAAGGGCGACGCGCTGATCGATAGCTGGGTGTTCGCAAGTCATCGTGCGGTTGATTGCGTCTGGCGCGGTGGCATCAAGCAGGTCGAAGGCGGGCGGCACCGGCGTCGCGAGGCGATCGAGGCGCGCTACCGCACGGCGCTGGCGAGGCTGACGGCATGAGCGTAGAGGCGCGCATCCGCAGCGATATCGAGACGCGCATCCGATCCGGCGAATGGGCGCCCGGGATGCGGGTGCCGACCGAGCATGAGTTGGTCGAAGCCTATCGCTGTGCTCGCGCGACCGCGAACAAGGCGTTGTCGAGGCTGGCGCGCGAGGGGCTTATCGAGCGCAAGCGGCGCGCGGGCAGCTTCGTCGCGAGGCCGCAGATTCGCACCGCGGTGGTCGGCGTGCCCGATATCGGCGCGCTGATCGAGGCGCGTGGCGAACCCTATCGCTGGGAACTGCTGTCGGTCGAGCTGCAACGCCGCGCGCCGGATGGGTTTCCGGCGCGCGCGGGCGGATGCTGGCTGGCGCTGAGCGGCGTGCATCACGCGGGCAAGACCCCGTTCGGTTGGGAGGAGCGCTGGCTTGATCTCGCGGTGGCGCCGGGCGCCGAAAGCGCCGATTTCGCGGCGAACGCGCCGGGCGCGTGGCTGCTCGCCAACGTGCCATGGACGGAGGCGCGGCACCGGATCGGCGCGGTGGGCGCGGAACCGGTCGCGGCCAAGGAATTGGGGATCGCGGCGGGCGCGCCATGCCTGCAGATTGAGCGCTGGACCTGGCGCGGCAAGGAGCCGGTGACCTCCGCGCGGCAGGTCTTCCCCGCGGATCATTATCAGCTGGTCGAAGATTTCACGCCCAGAGGGTGACGGGATCGGTTAAAGTAACGGCTGAAACCAAGGAGTGCGTATGTTCGACAAGGTCTTTCTGAAGCACCCGCGCGACGTGGGCGAGAGCTATGGCGAGCATTTCGCGACCGCTACGGGATTCGGCGCGCGCATGGTGGTCGGCGGGTTTGCCTGCATCGTTCACGGGGTGATCCCGGCGCTGTTCGTACGCACCGCGAGCGATACGGTTAAAGCGCTCTACGGCCGGATGAAGGCGCGTCAGCCCGCCTTCGCGGAGAAGCCGCCGGCCTTCACTGAACCGGCGTGGCAGATGGAATACGAGATCTAGAGCCGGAGCGGGGGGACCAATGCCGGTCGAACATGTCGCTATCGTCGGCGCGGGCTTTTCGGGCACGCTTCAGGCGATCAACCTGCTCCGCCACGAAGGGCCACGCGCCACGCTGATCGAGCGCGGTAGCCGGGCGGGCGAGGGCCTTGCTTACGGCGCGGCGCATCCGAGCCATGTACTCAACGTGCGCGCGGGAAACATGAGCGCACTGCCCGACGATCCCGGGCATTTCGCGCGCTGGCTTGAGGCGCGGGGCGTGGCGGCTGCCGCCGGTTCGTTCGCGTCGCGCGTGACCTATGGTGTCTATTTGCGCGAGATGCTCGATGCGGCGCTGGCGACCAGCGCCGGGCGGCTGACGGTACGATACGGCGAAGTCGTGGATGCCGTGGAGGCGCGCGGCGGAGTCGGGCTGAAGCTGGCCGATGGCGGGACGATCGACGCGGACGCGGCGGTGCTGGCGGTGGGCAATCTGCCGCCGCATGACCCGCCGGGTCTGAGCGACGGGGCGCTGCCCGATGATCTCTACAAGGGCGATCCCTGGGCGGGTGACGTCGCCGACGGGCTGACCCCGGACGATACGGTGCTGGTTATCGGCACTGGCCTTACGATGATCGACGTGGCGCTAATGCTCGAAGCGCGCGGGTTCGAGGGGCGAATCGTCGCGCTGTCGCGACGCGGGCTGCTGCCGCGGCGGCATGAGGCCGCGAGCGACTGGGCGAAGATCGGCGAGCGACCAGCGACGGTGGCGTCGGGACTGGTAGCACAAGTGCGCGCGCGGGCCGGGGCGGTGGGCTGGCGTAACGCCGTGGACGAACTGCGCCCCTTTACCCAGCCGATGTGGGCCAATGCCAGCGAGGCCGAGCGTGCGCGTTTCCTGCGCCATTTGCGGCCATGGTGGGATGTGCATCGGCACCGGCTGGCGCCCGAGGTGGCTGACCGGCTAGCGGCGATGCAGGATCGCGGGCAGCTTCATGTGTTGGCGGGCAAGACGATGGCCTTCTCGCCGACGGCCGGCGGCGTGACGATGACGTGGCGGCCGCGCGGGAGCAGTGCCGGCGAGACGATGGCGGTGCGGCGGATCGTCAACTGCACCGGGCCGCTGGGCGACCTCAACCGCACGTCCGACCCGCTGCTGGTCGCGTTGCGTGAGCGCGGGACGATCCGGCCTGATGCCGCCAATCTGGGGATTGACGTCAATGGCGTGGGTCAGGTGATCGGCGCCGGCGGCCGGCCGAGCGAACGTCTCTATGCGCTTGGGCCGATGACGCGCGGCGCGTTCTGGGAGATCGTCGCGGTGCCCGATATCCGGCGCCAGACCTGGGACGTCGCGCGGCGGCTGTCCAATGCACACTGGGTCGGAGGCGAGGGCCTTTAACCTTCGCCGCGGAGCGCAAGACCGCGTTCGATATCGCGGGCGACGACCGATGCGGTGAGGCGGCCGACCAGCCGCTGCGCGCTGCGCCAGGCCGAGACTTCGGCGGCGCGGTGGCGGTTGCCCGCGATCAGGCGGCTGCCCCAGTCTTGCGTGAGAGGCGCGAAGTCCGCGGGGTCGCTGCCCGGAAGGCGGTCCGCGACCACCATCGAGGGAAAGGGCAACGCGGTGCGGGGCGAGGCGAACAGATCGGTTCGGTCGGCTGCCTCGGGATCGAACAGCAGTGCGCCCGCGACTCGCTCTACATAGTGCGACGGCGACAGACGTGCCCACCACGACGCGGCGAAGCAGCCCAGCCCTTCGGCTACGAACAGCACCGCGCGGTCGGCGCGCAGCACGGCGTTGTCGATCTGCGCGGCGAGGATCGAGCGGTTGCCGTTGGGATCAAGCGCGAGATGCGTGTCGCCGAACGCCGGCCAGCCGAAGCGTTCGCTCCAGGCGGGCGTTTCCGATTCGCTGATCGTAATCACCGAAAAACGGTGCGGGGCCGGTGCGAGCGCGAGCGTCATGGCAGTCTCCCTTGCGCGTAAAGTGCCAAACCGAAGGGGGTTCGCGCAAGATATCAATGCACGACCATCCATTGGGGGTACGAAAGCAATGCTTCAGTGATGTGAAGCCGCGCTGCAGGCAGCGGCGCGCTCAAGGAGGAAGGTGCGCTCGCGTTCGTTGCGGGTAAGCGCGGCGGCCGCCTCGAACGCGCTCTTCGCCTCGGTCAGGCGGCCGGCGCGGAAAAGGAAGTCGCCGCGCGCGGCGGGAAGCGGGGCGTAATTGCGCAGTATCGCGGTCTCGGCGAGTTGATCGGCAATAACGAGCCCGGCCTCGGGACCGAACGCCATGCTGTACGCCACGGCGCGATTGAGATCGACCACTGGCGAGGGCATCACCACTCGCAGCCGGTCGTAGAGCGCCGCGATGCGCGGCCAGTCGGTATCCTCGGCGCGGCGGGCGCGGGCATGGCAGGCGGCGAGCGCGGCCTGCAGGGCATAAGGGCCGTCGGCTCCCTCCAGCGATTCGGCCCGCGCAAGGGCGTTGAGGCCGCGGCGGATGAGCAGCTGGTCCCATTGCGCGCGATTCTGTTGCGTGATCGGGACGAAGGCACCGTCGGGTCCCGTGCGGGCGCGGAGGCGGGAGGCCTGGATTTCCATCAGGGCGAGCAGACCGTGGACTTCAGACGCGTCGGGCATCAGGCTCGCGAGGATGCGGCCGAGACGCTGTGCCTCCGCACAGAGAGCAGGGCGGATCAGATCCTCTCCCGCTGTCGCCGCGTAGCCTTCGTTGAAGATGAGGTAGACGACCTCAAGCACGGAAGCGAGGCGGGCGTCACGCTCACTGCCGCGCGGTACTTCGAACGCGAGCGCGGCACCGCCGATCGTCTTCTTGGCGCGGACGATTCGCTGAGCAATCGTCGGCTCGGATGAGAGGAAGGCGCGGGCAATCTCGTCGGTGGTGAGACCGCCGATCAGCCGGAGAGTCAGCGCCGCCCGTGCCTCGGCCGAGATGACCGGGTGGCATGCGGTGAAGATCAGCCCAAGCAACTCGTCGCCGATATCGTCGTCCATGGCGGCCTCCAGCGCCTCGACGCTGTCATCGGCTTCGTCGAGGTCGCGGGCGATCTCCGCATGCTTGGCCGTCTGCATCTTCGCACGACGCAGGCCGTCAATCGCGCGGCGCTTCGCCGCGGCGGTGAGCCAGGCGCCGGGATTCTGCGGAACTCCGGTTTTCGGCCATTCGGTAAGCGCGATCAGCAGCGCATCCTGCGCCAACTCCTCGGCCCGGTCGACGTCGCGGGTCATGCGGGCGAGACTCGCGATGAGCCGCGCCCGCTCGATCCGAAAGACCGCTTCGATCGCCCGCTGGG